>JAAUXU010097102.1_pt1 | contig 50847 bp, 54 predicted proteins | sample 7278151 | NCBI WGS metagenome assembly JAAUXU01 (sample SAMN14350113, study PRJNA611818) | marine sediment metagenome | isolation source: surface marine sediment (1.8m) | place: French Polynesia: Moorea | collected 2018-08
ATATCAAAATGGAACAGGGTGTATATATACAATATAGTACGAGGAGGAGAGTGCGCAAAGTGCAAGCAAGCATTACTACTTCTTCTAAAGACGGAGTTACCGAAACTTCTACGAGGGTAAATACAGGGTTGCCGACATCAGATTGACTCTCTTGAGACTGCAATGCCAGGAAGCTGTGCCAAGATTTGAGCAATCTGCCCAAAGATCGAATGAAAAGTGGTCCACGCAGAGGCAAATTAGATGTAGACATCACTGTACTTTGGGGCATTGTTGGCACTTTACTAGGACTAGAACAGATATACTATGCTGAGTTATGCCTGGTGCTTCTCAGTTGTGGGCAGTTTAAACACCTATTTCACAAGAAATCTTATGTAGCAAGGGTGCGAGGTTTTTGACATCACTGGAAAGGAAATTTCGTACATGCATGTGTGTATTGACTAACATTTTTCACTCTATTTTGAGCTGCTGAACAGCAAGTGCAGCAAATATTTGAAGTCTGTCATAAATTGCGTATTATCGACCTGTCTTTTTGAAAATACCATCAATGAGCAACAAATTATAAAGAGATGTTTCCTTAAATAACTTTACGAAAGGCGAAAAGACCATGCAGTCAACTCCGCTTATGGTGGCATCAGTGCTGATAGGACTCCGCTTACTGTACCAGGATTTTCACGTCCCATCATCACATTATTAAGTACGAGCAGGTGCACCCGGCAATGCTCGGGTTCGAGTTACAAAAGCGGAGCCCGGATGTTCCCTCATGCAACAGTGGAGCACCCTTTTGAAACTGAATGATCCAGAAGCTCCTCACCAGCCTCTCTTCTGTTCCCTCTCTCACAGTGGTGATGGCAGCGGGCTCTCTGTCCACAAGTCGGGCAAAGTGGAGACACAGTTTGACTTGTTGATTTTGCTTGGATCCAAATTCAGTCCGGGTCACTGCCCAATCGTCCCGCCACCCCTTCCTTCCCACTCCCTGCCAATTCTGCCCTCCGTACTAACTGCCTGCTGAGGGGCCAAAAAGGTGACTGCTGGACTAGGCCGCCAATGCAAAAATTGGCTGACAGGGCTGAAAAATCAAAGGCTTCTAACAAACAAAAATTAAGAATTAACTACCAATATTTCTTCTTCAAGGATACTCTGGGCCATATCATCCTAGTGAGTTAGTGTTTAATCGGGCCAGTCATTGTGAGATCAACCTCTGACTACGAAACTCCACTTTGTTTTATCTACATACACTGTAGATGCTCCTTTTGTGGTAGCGGCCTCAGTCTACCCTGCTGTTCCCAAAGTGGCATATTCTTCCACCATTATCAATATTCCATTCTTTGTTCAGTTCCGAATCTAAATGTGAATGAAGGCGCCAAAACTCACAAGCGTTACCGAGCCTCGTCGCCATAAGAGGTACACCGTACTGTCGTTACTTAGCTAGGGGCACCTACGTGATCACGCTATTGAGAGCAAGATCGGGTGCACGAGGTTGCTCAATGAGACTGGTCACCTCTGGTCACTGTAGGGAAAAATGGAAAATGGTGCAATGTGACCGCTGACAATCACTTAACACCTGTTGGCACTTCTTCCTGGTCACGAGAAGGGCTGTATCGGACCCAGAAATCTCGAGCCTCCAACCGAGCTTGGACAAAAGTGTCCGCGACCGGAAGCGGGTTTCTTGGACATGAAGTCACTACAAAGTTCTCAACGCAACAGTCGCAACTAAATATTGTTTAAGGAACCCAGCAACATAGCATCAGCAGATCGCAACCTCATAAACATGACATAGATATCAGGTAGTGGTTGCCGACTTTGCATTCTTCAAGAAACCCACCTCGGTTTCATTTGTCATCCTTTTACTCGTGGTGTTCGAACTCTGCCTCTGCTCGAAGCTCAAGTGAAAATTGTTCGCTCGAGGTTTGAGCTCGAGCTGTAACCTCTTGAACATCGAGTCGAGCCGAAGGTAGGCTTGATACAGCCCTAGTTACGAGCAATTCTTGCATTCCAAGCACTTAACGTCGTGCCTGGAGCCCCTTTTGGAAGACGTCCCCCCAAAGGCCCACCTTAAATATGTGAAAACTGTTTCAGAGGTCTGACTAAAAAACTGGAGCAGCAAAGCCCCAAAACGTTTGTGGCTGAAAAGCTCTGAGGTCAAAGCTAGACTGCGAATTTCAGTTCCTTTTTGGATAAAAGTGGGTACACGTAAAAATGCAAACGAAGAAAAGTCTCTGTCCAACCTGTCTGTCAAAGTCCTCGTTGGAGTTGGCCGGCGGTGCCGATGGCGGCAGCCTCACCATCCTGCTCATGGCCTCGAGGTTGTCGCCGAGGACGGCCGGACGGCCGATCGCCGTCATCCACTCGGCCTCGTCGGACATGATCGAAGTCTTGCCAGTTTGGGGAAAGAAAAAAAAAACGGTGCAAGAATTCCTGCCAGAAATTGTTTGCGACGATCGCCCCAGAAACGCAGGGAGGAAAGCAACTTTCTCAACGCGTTTAGGGATGTCGTCGATCAAGGCAGGCCTCGACTCAAGCCTCCGCCCGAGTGGGCCCAGACACGCACACCGCACAGCAACGACTGTACAACGCTGACTGTTGCGAGCGAAGTGCAGCTGAAGGCGCTGTCACACATTGGAGGACCTGCACGCGTCGAGCCACTGCCGACTTCTGTCTGTGGCTTTAACTCATCACAGGCATATTTCACACTTCGTAATGTTATACTTACATGAGTCATTTACACGGAACGACTTGCAAATATAAAGTACCCGTCATTTAGCCAAGGAAGAGGGCACAATTCTCTCAGTTTTGCAAATTCCGCAGGACATTTTAAAAGACATAATTGTCTGGTATAGGGGGCGATGCAGCAAAATGCCAAAAAATGTGCAAGACAATCTTATATCAAGTTTTTTTTGGAGAAAGTCCATAGTTCTTGTTGCAAGCGATATCGATGGCATTCGGGATAGAGCTGACTATTTATGGCATGGTTAAAAACTAGAAGTTATCAGACAGTTTTAATGTCAATCATCGATACCAGAGAACTATGTTTTGAGAGTGTTTTGGCGAAACTTGCAAAACCGAGAGAGTTGTGCCCTCCACAAGAAACCGCCTGACTTGATAACGGGTGCTATATCTTCTGGCTTCTTTTGCTCAGGGCAGCTAAAGGGTCTAACAGTAAAAATGTCACTGAGTCTCGATCACACCTTGGTGGTGAGTCTCTTGAGCTCGGCCCGAGAGTCACATAAAGCGTTCGTGTGATTGTTCCAGTCATTTTCTTCCTCGAACGCTTCGACGCCCGGGCCGAGCTCAAGAGACTCATCGCCAACGTATGATTGAGACTCAGGGACATCTTTGTTGTTACACCCTTTATTTGCGTATATGGGGCACAGGAAACTAATCTATCGTAACGTACAGGGGGTTCCAAGGGTCGTGTGCGCTTCAGACAAAAGAAAATAGCTCGACGACTCATGACACACCCGGTGTGGCCAGTGCTGGCACCTTTTTTTCATTACACACCATCTATTTTTGAAGCTGTCATTGCCCGGAGGTAAGCAAAGCTTCAGACATTCCTATGAATGACGATATAGGCAATGCAGAACATGATTTAATTTGTGAATAAAATAAGTAACATCATCCCATTAAAATTGTCGAATCAGTCATTCTTAACATTTCTGGACCCATTCTCAAGACAAAACCCGAGCTGCTCTTTCAGCCCGGCTCGCGGCTTGTCGGCGTTTCACATCCCCAATGTTTCTTTCTTTGCCTTCACGCGGTGCAGAAGACGTTCATCTTGTTGCGCAATCCTCTGGGTCATAAAAATGCCTTTTGATACCGTGCGATAAGAACGCGGAAGAAGATGGACCAAGTCTTCGTCATCCCTCTGCAGAGGCACATTTTTGCGCCTCATACGGGTTCTTCTGTCCTCCAACAGTCCAGTTTCAGACCTTCATGTACTTTCGAACAAGAGGAGATGTTGCTCAAACGCCTGAGGCTTCACGTGTAAAAATGAAGTTGCACAGTTTGAGCCCCCAAAAAGGCCTCGTAGGTACCTGTTACAGCTTGGCAAGTTTAAAAGTATTGATTGACGTCACTAATAAATAAACAACTAGGAGGAAAGCTTTCTCGGTATGCACTAGCTGTCGAGGTAAATTCTTGCCTCGTCTTTGGCTCTGGTCTCAGTCAAATCATGAGGGGAATCATTTGAAGCAACTGAATCTCGTCTCTCCGTCATTGGAGGCCGACCGCTGTAGACAAGATGAACTTGGGCAAGTTGTCGTCACTCCTGTAGGCCACTAACGTGTGAAGGTTTGCTAACATAACTTTTTAGTGGTTGCGCGACAAAACGAATCCCACATAACTAACGTTACTCAAAGATGCGTTGCATCTTCTTTCCTTGACCGCTCCCAGAAGGTTGTGTGACAAAACATTGAGCTGTTGCGCCGACACTTTGAAATCAGTTTTAACCATTAACAAAACGGTTAAGTGCATAACGTTTAAGAAAAATAGTTTAAAAATTAAGATGAGGGAATCGTTAAAGCCACTTTGGCCGTGTTTTGTTTGGTATCAATTCGGAGGCTTGTATCGAATGCTATACTTACTTGTATAAGAATATGTATGGAAACACGGTAAATGTTTCTACTTTTCTTATATGATAGACTTCATCGTCCTATCCAGCTTCCTGCCTAGAAAACAATTTGACAGGGGCTTCTGTGGCAAAGGGAATAGAGCAGGTGCAATTTTGTGTTTGCATCTTATTTACGTATATCATAAAATCAATTCATCCGCGGGGTGTTGAGGAGGGGATTGGACTTCCTCAAGAGGAAAATTCAGACACAGTTCAACGATACGATCACAACTAGCGACATCTCATTTGGGATGAAGAAGTTGAGCGTTGGGATGGCAAGAATACTAATGCATTGATTTTAATGTTTGTTTGTAGGATGGTTATGAGACTTGTGCGGCTGTGTGGATGCTCCACACGTCTTCCCTGCGTCGGGGTGGACCCGCAAGGACCACCCGGATATTGACTAGCAATGAGGTCCCAGAGGGCACGCATGTGAGGGCAATCTTATAATTGATTGCTCCTGGTTCTTGACCACCTCTACCCATACCATCTTCCTCCTGTTCGATGGATTCCTCCTCTGCTTCGGACCCCCGTCTGCAACAACTTGCATGGGCGTCTCGGACAGCAAGGCCGATGGAGTCAGTGTCATCAACTGATGCAAGATCAGGTAAGATTTTTTTCATAGGAACAGAAAATGCCTTGAATGTCCTGTTTGATACTTCGAGACCGACGAGGATGTCGTCTTCTTTCACTCCACGAAGTCCAACTTCTTCCAGGGCAAGGGGAAGGGGGGGAATACCCTAGCCGAAGCTCAAGTGCACAAAGACCCAGATGCACCGACTTGGACTAAAGAGCAAGGACAGCGAAGTTGGCACACAGGTATAAACAGATAGAATTGATAAGAAGCCACTTTACAGGAGTGCAGATTGAATTTTTTGATATAACTGGTCCAATTAGTTACAGAAAAGAAGTTAATGTGTATCGAGAGCCTGTCTGTCTCTTTGGTTATGTCATTCGTCGTGATGGCCTCAGCAAAGTCCTCGATATTGGGCTTTTGTCTCGTGACATTGACAAGAGCAGCATCGTTGGTGTCAAGAACAAAAAAGTCATGCACAGCATTTCTCAGTGAGGCAACTGGTGTTCAAAGGACTACCGATTCGCCCACTACAGTAACCTCGTTCAGTGACCTCAACCTGCCCGACCTCCGTCACAGCAATGTTGTCCACACCCCCATCCCCCAGATCGCTGAGGGAATCTTCAGCGTTATCTGCAAGTTCAATGAGACCAACAAGTACGGGTACACTCTCTAAGGCCACAGGGGGAGGAAGACGTTAACGGTCTTCAGGGTGTCCGGAAGAGTCTTGATCACTAACTGCAGATAAGTGACCGTAGTGACGTTCCCCATTCTGAATGCTGAAGGTGGCTTCCTTCTTATCTGAGCTCTCTGGGAAGCACAACCGACAGGAATAGTTATGTCCTGGGCATGATGGACTGGAACTTGCCGGTGCTTATCATCAGGAACCCAAAGAAGGTTAGAATGCACTTGAAGAAGCACTTGAACGATCATCGTTGGAGAAACTTGAACGATGAACTGCAGTGATGTCTCATGCAAAGCAGTACAAGTATATTTGAGGAAGTCGTGGCAAGATAGCATTTTTTCTCTATTACTTCCTAGTGATTCTCTCCTTGATGACATCGTTATCACCACTGGCCGCGATCTCCTCGGCAATGGCGGTCGCTGCCCTTCGGCCGCCGCCCTTGGAGCTGCCGCTGCTGCTGGTGTTGTCATCGGATACACTATTGGAGTGGACGGCAATGACGGTCGCTATCACCTGTGTGGAAAGAAGAATTTCACCCACCGGTCACACAAACACTGAAGCTGTTGGATACCTGTTGTTGGGGGCGTTCCTTGTCCTGGTCGATGGAGTTGCGTGAGGAGGTCTTGCTCTCATCCTCCTCTTGGATCTGGAACAAGTCGGATTGGCCTAATTTAATATTATTCCGTGCACAAAAATATCAAGAGATTCGCTATAAAGTCAACGTAATCAGGAGCCATGACCTCAGAGTCCAACGAAGACTGCTAAAGGGAATGTAGCCTAGTCTTTAGGGCCTTGACCGAATGCAAGTTATTTTGGGGGGCTTCACCTGTGATAGTTGCTGTAGTAGGGTCTGCGGCCTCGCTGCCATCGTCGTCCCATCCGTGCAGACTGCGCCACTGCTGCAGAAGACGGAGTCAAGGCAGATCGAGTTGCTCTTCTGGATGACGCTGCGAATCAACTTGCCATCGTGGGTCAGTTCGCCGTTCTGAAGTGGCAGCCGTCATTATTAGTAGCAATTAGTAAGGCCTACAAAATGCCTGAATCACGGTGCTGGAGAGATGAGATACTACCGGCAATGTCATTGGGCCTGATCACATGAATTTCTCTATACAAGTGATGATCACCTGATAGGTGAGCTGCTTGGACAGTAGCCTCCACTGCTTGATGAGATGCGCCGTCGAGAGACATCCCTGGTTCGCGCGATCGATGCCCGCCTGGATGGCGAACTGCAGCCCGCCTTCCATGTTCTCCACCACGTCGGACAGGGAGCGCATGTCGTACCTGAAGAAGTCGAGTCTCATGACACAGTTCAGGTCTTTGTTCTTCTTCCCCACGAACCTGGCGTGTCTGAACCACCTCTGGGCGTCCTCCGTGAGCTCCGTCCCCGGTTGACCCGAGGCAAACTCGTCCTCCTTCGTGTGCAGCGTCAACAACACTGCGAGACTATCTTGGCCCTAAGAAAAAGGAAAGGGAGAAAGAAAGAATGAAAGAATGAAAGAAAGAAAGAAAGAAACGGAAAATTCTACGCCGCTAAAACATTGCTTTCTTGCCCTTGTCGTGCGGAATAAGTTATATCGGTGTAGTAGAGGTGGCCTTCCTGAATTATATATTACACGATTAACAATTTGTCTGTTATCCAATATTTCCCATCGATTCGTCTAAAGTTGAAGAGTAAGAAAGAATCCTCCCGACTGCGAATTGCAGAGTTGCAGTATTTGATTGCGACAGTGGGGGCGATGGATTTTTAGAATTTTAAATGAATGTAAAACTGTTCTTAAAACATTTCGATGTAACAAAGATGCTTCGACTCACCTGTCCTACCACAACGGAGTGTTTGACACATGGCAGCTCGATCCTGACGAGTTGCTCGATCTGCGAGGGCAAGAGAGCCTCCCCGGATGCCAGGTGCACCAGGTCTTTCTCGGACCCAAGGGAGACCAAGAATCCGTCGTCGTCCAAGAACCCCAACTCATCCAGGCGGAACCAATCGCACGCTTTGACCTCGTCGTCTTTGACAAAGACGTCCCTCGTCTCACAGTCGTGGTTTAGGTACCCCATGAACAGGTTGCGGCCCCAAGCACAGATCTGAACAACAGAGAAGAAAGACTATTGACGACATTAGCTTCACTCAGGGCACACCTGTCCGACTTGGCGATCCCCTGCCTCCAGGAGTCCGGGTACCGGGTGTGGGTCTAGACGAAGTTTCACTCCTGGCACCGTTTTTCCGGACGTCCCGAGTTTGCAATACCTGCGCAACATGGTACAACAGGTTGGTTGTGCTAGAGATTCCAAAAGATCTACGTTGTGTACCTCTTGGGAATGTTTGCTGTGAGGATTCCGCAGTTCTCGGGCTGTCCGAAGCTCTCGTGCACGACGATGTCAAATCCTGCGAGGAAGTTGAGGAGCGTCGGCACCATCGGGTCTCCGCACGCGAGGAAGACCGTCCTGGGCACGAATCCTAGCATCTCCCTGTACTTCCTGCATACAGTGTTCTTCGCTAAGCACGTCTGCCACTGGCCCAACTTCCGACTGGGCGTGGTTGCCGCCTGACGGCCGCTGTGGCCCCGTCGGCAGTTGCTCTCCCTGGACGTGAAGACGGGATATTAGCCATTTTCTTCAGTCCCCCTGTCTAGACCCGTCTTTGTTCAACTCTCACCTGAGGGTGTTGTTGCTCCAGTCGAGAAAGAATCTTTGCAGGCCGGTCATGTTGCGGCGCATTTCGCGTAATCTGCAACATCAACGCGAGTGTTTTCCGACCCCCGAATGACCTGATGTTGCCCTACCTGTGGTAGATCTTCTCGTACACGAACGGCGGCGCAAAGAACACGGTCGGCTGCGTCTCGGCGATTGCGTCGAAGAAAGCTTGGGAGTCGTTCAAGACGTCTCCGTCGCAGTAGAAGTTGACGGTCCCTGCGATGCTGATGGAGTAATAGATGTCAATGATGTGCGCCGCCACGCAGGAGTGAGGCAAGTACGAGAGGAGAACTTCTTCGCCAGGAGAAGGAAGACGATTGAAGCCAGGTGCTCGGATAAAGCCCAGAAGCTGCAAAATGGGCTTCGTAGGTCAGGCTAGCAACATCCAAGCCAGTGAGTGCTGAGTCCGATCACGTTGGACTCCGGTCAACGGGGTAAAGGAGGAGGCTGACCACGTCCAGGAGCTATTTGAAGCTATCATTGCGGCCGCAGACAACTTACAGGCAGTGTTCTTTTCACAGGAAAGTGACTTGCTGAATCTGTGGCCAAACCAACTGTGGATCTGACAAGTGTTGACTTTACGTTCCAAGTCATTTTGCGGCTGATTCTTGTACAGGAAATGCTGAGATTTCCCACAGATGCGTACAACAGAAGAGAAAAATGTGGTTTTTTTTTTCTCTCGCTCTATATGCAGTGTACTAATGTGTGTGACTGCAACCTGGATGTCGCAGTCTCGTGCATCAACCTCCGTACCATTTTCGAGCACCACGTGATGTTGTCGTGCGACAGCATGACGCCCTTGGGGGCGCTGCCTTCCTCCTCGGCCGAGTATACGATCGAGCAGCACTGATTTATGGCGATTCGCTTTAAGCGATCGTCGAGTCGGGACTCGGGAAGGTCCTGCCCAATCTCCAGCAGCTGCTCCCAAGAGAGGATATGTTTCTGAAGAGAAAAAACAATGAAATTTGAGCCGTCAAAGTTCTTCCTCGTTGTATGAAAAAGAGTTTGCTTTGAGATCACTTTTGAGGTCATCGTCGTTAGCGTTGCAACTTTCTGGTACCGCAAGTAAGTTACTTCGACATATGACATCTTTTAGTAAGCATTTAGGTCCTGGGTGTTAAGTGAGCCTATAAATCAAGTGACCTGCGAGATTGCCCGTGGCAACCCTGAAAGGGCTCTATCATCGACAAAAAGTCCGATAATTCAAGCAATTTGACTCTTCGTCAATGAAGATCCTGGAATTTAATTCGATAGTGCTTTGGTGCCAACTTATTTTGCACATTTGTCCCTGTTTTTGTTAGGACGCATTAATAATGTTTTTCCCTAAGGTTGCATCTTTCGACTCATCAGTCTTGGGACGTTTGTTGCATTCATTACCTTGTGCGATCTATGCAGTCTCCTCTTGTCTGCCAGCTCCGGCTCCCCCTTGCACTGTACGATTGCCTTAAGCTCGGGCAGCTTGTGCTGGATTAAGAGGATCTTCTTCAGCATCGTGGGGGTCTCGACGACGATGACGTCGGCCTTGGCGTCTATCGCCGCCTTGGCGATGTCGTCGGTCGTGCAGTTGTTGTGGAGACCAACGGAAATGCCACTTGGAACGCAGAGAAGAGAACCGCGTTATAACTTGACCAAGTTGATGCTGTTCAGCGACCTCAGGAAGTTGACAATAGTAGATGTGGGACAAAAGTTTGCTCATCTCTGAGGTGCGTATGGGGTGGCTGGACAAAAACTCCTGGCAAGTTATGTTTGGAACCACACTGTATGCAGCGTTGACAAGGCCAGACAGTGCAAAAGAGACTCAGCAACAGCATGTAAGCCGCAGGTCTCGGTTTCCTACTCTTGCACCCTCAGCTTATGCAGTACCAACTCACCCTGCGAACACGGCCGCCAGGTTTGAGATGAACCACTCCGGCGAGTTCCTCCCCAGAATGACGACCGAGTGATGCCTGTGGAGCCCCAGGTGGATGAATGCCCGGCTCACAAGGCGCACGTCGAAGAAGTACTGCTCGTACGTCCACGTGTGCCAGAGGCCGTCACGTTTGGCCCTCAGGGCCACGGTCTAAAAGAGGGTGAAAAAAAAGAGGAACAAATAAAAGTTGGCGAAAAAGAAGTGCAAAATTCGCCAAAATCAAGTCTTGCTCCACCTCTGAATAAGCTTCACTGATGTCTCTGAACATGGTCGGGATTGAAATGGGCTCCTCAGAGCCAAGTCCGTGTTCTTCGCGACGAAGGCGGACACAACCGTTGCGACGACTCGTGGTCAGACCCTCAGCAGGAAGAATCTGAAATAAAAGGCTTCTCATTCGCTTGCCATAGGACAAAAGTTTTGTCCAGTGACCGAGGCAGTGAAATGATGCTGACAATGGGAATCTTAATTTCTCCTACCTGATCGGGTCCATTGAGTTGTGAGTTTGAGGTGACGACGGCTGCCGCGTTCTGGTGCAGCGCGGACATGAGATGCGCCAACCCCGAGGTCTTTCGCGCTGCCGGCTCCTTCGACGCCGCGGCTGATCCGGAAGCGGCCGCGGCCGCCGCGGCCGCCGCGCCACCGCCGCGGCCTTTTCGTATCATGTTGCTGCTTGTTCTGCTCACTCCTCGGATCTTCTGCCAGGACTAAAAAAAAAAAAACAACCAAAACCAGTGGCTTCATATTTTTCGTCATCGGGCGTAGCCGCGCCTGCACGCGCGCGTGAGCAAGGACACGCGCGCAAGCGCGCGCACGCGGAAAACGTTTCCTCGTCGTCCGTGTGCTCGTTTGCTCCGGGGCACAGGGTGAGGCAGCAGTGGCAGCCCCTGCAGCCACACATGTCCGTCTGTTACAGGTGTCTCTGTCACACATGAATGTGGCTTAATGACAGTGCAGCCTTTTTCTCTCTCTCTCCCTGTAACTTGACATTTTTTCCTGTTGGCTCCTCACTTTTCTTCGTCTGCACTCGGTGCGTGTATCTGATCCCAGGCAGGAAGGTGCGCGCGTTCGCGACCTCCGCATCCCAAATTGATGATGAGAATGAGCAGGCGGAAGAAACGGTTGTTGTGTGCCTTCGCCTTCCACCCGCCGGATCGAGCGAGGCCTTCCAGGGCCGTGACACCCGGCGATGACATTTAAGTTGCATCTCCGTTTTCTGCTTTTAGGCGCCCCCAGAAATCCTCTCACTTCCCCTCAACATCTACTCAAGATGCCACAAGAAGCTTCTTTCATTAGTATCGGTTTGAGGGACGCTCGCGCCCATTAGCATAGTCGACGTCTGTGGCTTGGCGGTCGGGCATTCGTGCTACGCGGACACGAAGTTATGGCTGGGATCAACATTGTACGTTTATTCTATCAAGAATACCTTGGAAGATTCGGTACAACTGGCGCACAAAGAATTTCCTAGGTCTTTTTTTGCTGGTTTGTGCGTTATTTTAGGTACAGACACAACTTATTATTCTCAGCAGTCGGGAGCGGCAAAATATGTTTTGAGTACAAATGTTTCCACTCAGTTCGGTTTTTTTTTCTTCTTCAGAAAAAGTATAAAAGAGGATACTGTGCGTGGCGGGGGCACATTTTGGGTGGGTGGATTATGGTCCCTTTTTCCTCTTCCCGTCAACAATGGCCAGGGCGCCCCAAATGGTTTATTTAGTAGCACTTCAGCATAGATTGTACGAGTCCTGGCACGGTTGTAGGACAACCGGAAGATTGACCCCCCTCCCTTCACCAGAAGAAAACCTTCCGTAGTGAAGTTGGGCCCCTGGGATTGTTATGGGGCTGGACCCTGCTGTGAAGAATGGGCAAGGCTCGAAATATATTTAGTCAATGTTATCTAAGTTCCTCTTTGAGCTGTAAGAGGGTCCAGCAGATGCCCATTGCTTGGGTAGTTTGAACTGCTTTTGGGGCCCACTGGAAGGAACCTGCGGTTTGATCAATTGGTGCAATTTAGTACTTCTGTGTTGAAAAGCACTTACTTGGCGAATGAAAGAAATGACCACAGAAGTTATTTGGACATGAATGTTGCCCCAATTTTGCATATGCTATGGAAATGAGCTCTATGACTACAAGCACTTTGTTTACTAAAAGGCCGCTCAATATACTATACATATACGTACGATATATAGCAAACTGAATGTATGTGTTTCTAAAATATTTTTCACATCTTTGGCTGAAACACTATGAGTTTTTTCACAGAAATGTTCAATGTTTTGATCAAACTTAGTACATATTTTGCCGCTCCCTCATTGTCAGCAAGTAAGTATGCACACGCGCACCCCAAGTGGGGGAGGGCGTTCCCCCCTCGGGGTGGGTGGGGTGGGGGGAGGGCCAAGAGGTCTGGAGGGAGGGAGGAGAAGGAGGATTTGGGTCCTTCCTAGATGTGACCCCGAGCAGTTTTTATTAAGACTGATGAAAAGTAGAGGAGAAGAAACCATAATTGGGTAGTGAGAGAAGGAGGCGGACTCGTCGTTGTTGTCCTGTTGCACGCGTCGACGTCGTCGCAGCTCTGCACACAACCGTGGACGTACCTGGGGGAGGAATCGAGGTGGAGGAGTCGAGCAGACAAACGCAAGCTCACTGGTGTCTTACTTTTCCTCGAAGACGAAGCTTCCGCAGTGCGACATCCGGATGATCTCGGTGTCGGTGGTGAGGGTTCCACTGTCGAGGGCGCAGCCTCGGATCATGATGGTCCCGCTGCCGTCGGCTGGAGGGAGGAAGGGAAGGCCGGACATAAAACATGAAGCGCAAATAAGAAAGAAATGGGAAACAACGTTTTGCTCTCTGTCTTTTTCTCCTTTTGTGACATATGATTCCTCGTCTTCCTTGTTTCTCTGCCTTGCTCAGCATCCCACGGGCCGGCCCGTTATAAGTAATAGTAGCGGGGATAAAGATGAGCTTCTGCCTCCCTCAGGCAACAAGGAGAGACCTCCTTCAAAGTGTTGCGGCCTCAGCCATGGAGGACAGCGGCAAGGTCGACGACGCCCTCTCTACTGCCTCCTGACACGAGACTGCGACTGGCTGCGTGAGGTCACAGCCAACTTTTCGTTCACCTTGTACAAGAACAACTGCGACAAGTGGCAGTCCGGCGTCCGCACGTTGTGCAGCCACACAAACCCCCTCCTCCTTCATCTGTATTCACGTCGTTTCTTCTCCTCCTTCCCTTGAACACACATATATGTGTGTGAGTTCGTGTGCGCGTGCGCGCGTGTGCGTGCATACACGCACCTGGCAGCAACGAATGCCAGAGAATTTGGCCTTGAGAGAACTGGTAACCTACATAGCATTATCATCCGAGGAGAGGAAGTTTAAGAAGAATAATGGCCGTTGACCCAAGGCAAAAAATAGCGTCGTCGATTCGTGACTTTGAGATTTTTCGGGTGGGTGCGTGCAATTGCAGGCCCAGAAAAGCTAGGGCTGCTTGCTTGTGATTTGTCCAAAGGGAAGCCCTGTTTGTACTGACCATATCTTCCTCCGAGTTTGATGCAGGAGGCTGCCGGGAAGAGACCGTTCCTGCCCTTCCTGCCGCCCATGCACGGCCTCTCGAGCAAGTCCATGGTGTAGTTGTTGTGGAAGGGGTCCTCGCACGCGGGGTTTGAGCGGTTCACAGACACGCACTTGAAGCAGGCGATGCCTTCGCCTAAGCAGACACAAACTTGATGCTCAATATCAATTGAATTGACGTCTCCGTCCTGGCAGATGCAGGCGACGTCGACCGCGCAGAACTTGTCAGGGGGGCTAACGCTGACAGCCATCCCGGTCTTCGTGACGTCAAATCTACAACTACCGCTACACTGTCTCCGATGACCTCATAGAAAGAGCTTTCCTTTAGGTGCTTGATGTAATGCACATCTCTTAAGCTTTTTTGTAAGGTGACAGAATTCTTAGGGACGAGAACCTTTCTGGAAAGTTGCTTCATAACGTAAGGAAAGTTTGGCCATATCTGCACAAGACAAAGTGGCCTTTTTGTACGCAACTTGGTCTTGAAGATGAGGCACGTAAGCATTAGCTTTGCGCATACTATGATGCGCGCAAGACGGGGGGTTTACTTTTTTTTTAGGGGGGGGTCACATCAAGAGAAGTTGTGCCAATATTTTGGGCGTTCCCCCCCTCCCCCATAGCGTAATGTTTGTGCGGAACTTTACCTTTAGTCTGTGTGTGAAGAGAAGCCACCATCAGGCCCATGAGTGTGAGCGCGGCTGCACTTGAGCAGGAAGTTGTTGTACACATTGCTGAAGAGAGGCTGGATCATATCCAAAGCAAAGCCCCGCAGAATAGAGGTGAGAGAGTCTCTCTGTCTGTCTGTCCTTCTCTCTCTGTGCGTGTGCGAGTGAGACCCAAAGTTTATATACAGGGTCCCTGTGCAAAGCCGTGACATGTGCTTTGGAGGGAAACTCAAATGAACATGCCCCTGCCTTGAGATCCCAAAATCATGTAGCAGGAGTCTGTGAGTTGATTGCCTACTGGACTCACTGCTGTTGCCGTACCTAGTAGCCAGAGCTTTACTTACGCAACTCACAGACTCCTGCTACATGATTTTGGGATCTCAAGGCAGGGGCATGTTCATTTGAGTTTCCCTCCAAAGCACATGTCACGGCTTTGCACAGGGACCCTGTATAGGTAAGCCTGTTCTTTTCGGACGTGCAATCGGTGTCAGCGCCACCTGCTGACGGCGGCCGCAGTGAACTCGATGGTCACGCAAGGTGAGTGAAGTGAGGAGAAACAAAGTCGACGCTGTCTAAAAGGTCGTCCTTACCCAACTTTACACGAGGGCGTTCCAAAGTTTTGAACTTTCTCGAATAATCTCTTTCTCCTACATGGTTTGAGCCTTGGTGTGCAGCTCGATCCACCTTGGAACAGTGAGAGGAAAGTCGCTACCCGCAGGTAAAAGCCTTGCGCTGCTCTCTCCTCTCCGACCAGAGAAAGACTGAAAGGCTGGTACAAGACCAGGAGCTCTCTGGAGACAACAAAAGGACGCAGCTGCTTTCTCCTCCCTGCTCTTCGGCTCCACTCATGATGTGGACACCGAGTGGACGTTTGGCCCGGATCCGACGGACGACGCGGACGGGGACGGGGCCGTGGATTGCCGCGTCTCAGGACTGCATGGACGTCTCCATGGGGCCACTTCCTCCATTCATGTTCTGCGTAGACCTCCTGATTTTCAACCATCTGGATGTAGCAGAACAGTAACGAAAGAGAAGGAGAAAAAAAATCGAGGGTTGGTTGAGAAAGCTCGCGCGCGCGTGCGTCCATCCATGGGTGAGAGACGTTCGTTGATGTATGATGGGACACAGAAAAGTGGCGACTCGAGTAGGGATGGACTCTGGAAGCCTCGATTCGAGTCAGTTTCAGGGCTGCCAACTTGGGACGGCTGCAGTGCACCCACAGCGCAGGGTGGCCACGCAACATCCAAAAAGAACGAAAAGGAACTATTCTGAAGAATATGACAGACTTGATTTTTTTTCATGCAATACTTTCAACGAGGTCGACTTGGTCGTTTTGAGACAACGACACCAAGTAAAAAAGCGAGTGAAATCTGCAGTAGACAAGGTCTCATTTCTCTCGAACTTGGAGTTCTGCTTTGAGCATCTACTTCTTGCACAGTGCAATTATAGCAATTTTGCCGACAAATCAGTCCCACAGTGCTAATTTTTTCTGGCGGGAGGGGAAGCAAGGCCCACACGCGGCATAGAAGTGAAGTATGCGTGAAAAGACGTGGAGCGTGTGGGAAAGAAGTCATTTTTTACTCATTCAGCTGCTTTGCTCTACCTTTTTTCCACAATTCATGCATTCTCGGGGGTCAAACAATGGATGGATGGGTAAGAGAAGACGGTTTGGGACCGGAGGAGCATAAATGTTGATAATAACGCACCAACGAAGGCTCATGCACTGATCAGGGTTGCCACCTATAGCCTCTGTTTAGGGGGAAGAATTCCTCAAGACCCGCAGTATCTGCCAAAAGTTTTTGCGTGTTCAAAAAATTCCCACCTGTTCGGGCAAAGCAAAAGAGACGCAAGAGCTGCCAGGACCGTGTCAAAAAATGTTTGCTTATATCAGAAGCTCCACAACTTTAGTAACTGCACCCTTCTCATGCAAGTCCTCCAAGATTGAATGTGTGATAAAAAAAACCAAGATATTTAACGCTCGCAAAATAGTTTTTGCGTACACTGCATCTTGCGTTGTCGTCTTGAAGCTTGGCCAGGTGAGAGTTGGAGGTCTCAGATTTGGCTGCTTTTCGCCAAGGCGGTGACTTTACGGGAGTCAAACAAAGCTCGCCGGTGCTTGGACTTGGACTCAGTCAGTCAACACCACCAGCTGAGTGGGTTTCCTTTCTGACCACCATGAAGAAGTGTATAAATAACTCGAGGATCAGTTGGGGCAACACCAAGGCTTTTTTTCATCACTGAATCACTAACATAGCATGGGAGACTTCACTTTGATGGACATCGACTGCTTCAAACTGCTTGACAAACTCATCCACGACCTCTGAGAATTGTTTTCAGCTTCATTAAATCATAATCCAGGTACCAGTGAAAGATACTGATCCCTCAAAAAAAAGACCACAAAGAAGCCTTATTTTAACTGTGTTAAATTTTTAAACAAAATCCTGCAAAAAAAAGGCCGCTCTTCAACTTTAAGCAGAAGTTTCCGACGTAAAAAGTTCGGTGTTACCCTCAATGGTTCTCCAGCTATTCACAAGTTTCGTGACCTAACGGACACAACGTATGTTAAAGTGCACAATGTGACCAGCATATCCACCTTGTGCCACGAGAGCCGCGCTCTCTGGTGGACGGTGCATCCGGGCCTTTGTCCGGATCTCGTCCCGAGAACTCCTGGCCCCTCGGTTTGGTCGCGTGTTGTGGCGAGTTCAAGGACGAAGTACCTGGTCACTCCGGGTGCCAGTTTGTGTTCAGGCCGAGTCAGCTTGAGCTGGCCTGAGTCGGGCTGTTGAACATCACTACCCTTCTCCTGCAGGAAGAGCTCCAGCGCTCTCTTTCATGGGCCCAAGGGAAAAAATGAGCGGGAGGGAGGGAGAAGATAGAAATCATAGAAGAGCAAAGAAAAGCTGCTCGAGTCTGGGCTCTTTTTTGCCCGGGAAAAGCTTTGTTGAAGGCCCTCAGAGTGCCTAACGCTAAACGTAACATACGGACGATGACTGCGCGTTTAAGCGGGGTTTGCATCGCGAATGACGCCGCTTTGGTGGCTGCGGACGCCACCGACGTCGGGGAGGCTCTCAGGGCAGAATCGGCTTGGGGCCGCCGTCAAAAGTCATGCTGGACAAGAGCACGACCAGTGCACCACTGGACTGATCTCCCCATGTCAACTGGCGCTCAATACGGTCAACATGGTCAAGTTCTACTGTCCAACTTTCCACAAACACGCGGAGATGTTGTTTTCTTTCTCCAATAATAGCTGCCCTCAGCAGCAGCAGGGTCATGTTCCTCCCTGATCCCAAACTCCCAAACGTCCGTGGGTCTCTTTGTCACTGGCGTTGGACCTGTCCGGGCTCTCCATGCCGAGGATGTTGTCCACTGTGTGATCCTTGGGTCGAGTCCTCCACAGCTTTCGCGAGGACAAACAAAGAAGCTGCAGCTACTGAACATGGATTTCCTTTATCACACCAGAGCGTAGCTTTCTCGTGTCTTCTCTGCCCCAGGGATTACGCCCAGGCTCTTCGTTTACACGACCATTGTCGTGTCTTCTCGTTCTTTGCATTGGACTGGACGAGTTTTGCACGCAAAACTTGCAACTCGACGCTTGAGAGGCCAATGTTGAAAGCGAGCAGAAGACGAAACCGACGTGATCCAGAACCAGGGAGGGAAAAGATGCCAAGGCTCTTGCACGCGCTCTGACAGTAAAGGGTTGTGTTGCTCATTCGTGCACAAAGCGGTTACATAGTCGGGTTGGGGTTGACACGCCTGGAGAGCGTCCTGGGAGAGGAAACCTTGCCTTGCATAAACACACACACAAGCGTGCGTGCGTGCGTGCGTGCGTGCGTGCGTGCGTGCGTGCGTGCGTGCGTGCGCACGGGAGAACAAACATTTTGGAGCAACAACAGGGTGACTCAGATAAACTGGGACTCATTACGTGCGTAATCGCCCATTAGGAAGAAACGATACAGAGTAGGACACAGATGGACAGTCTGTAACAGCCAACCTCGGGTCGATTAAGACAGATTCGAAAGTCAAGAAAAAAAGGCGATCTATGAGATAGAAAATTAAAATGCTATTTGGCTCTAGAAACACCGTATGTTTTTTTTATTTATTTTTTTAATATGGCCATCAATAATATCGTCCGGGTGGTGCAGACCTTCACGTCGTCCCCGGGCATGCGGTCCTGCATCATGCTAATCTTGCGCCTCAGGTCGCCGAGACCTCTGTGGGATGTGGCAGAAACCTTCTTCTCCAGGGAGCTCCCGATCATCAAAGTGATTGAGGTCCAGTCTCGGTGGAGGCCACAGCGTCACTGGTCAGAATTGCTGGAAACTGAACTGCATGGTCTTCAGCCGTTGCTTGAAGAAACCTAAACCTCGATTAAACTTTGGTACTGGCCTCCATCCTCTTGATGAGAGCCGTGTCCTGATAACGCTTGATCGTGTTCAGGATGGTCCAGGCTCTCAATCTCCAAAATCTCCTTGGTGGAATAGTGTGCATTGTACAGAGTAATAATGATGCATTGGTTCTTTTTCTGAGAGTAGAGGTGGAGCTAAACTTTTTTGCCTTAGCATGGCTGAAGGTGCTTTCTTTCATCTTCATTTAGTTGACCCACCTCAAATTGCCCGCGTTCTGCCTCAACGCAGAATAGGCTTTTATGAGCTTTTACGGACTTGCTTTACTACATCAGCACCAAAAAAAAGTGGGTCAACAGGCAAGGAGTACGTGTACTGCACCACCTCCCACCTTTGGCCTGAAACCTTGGCACGGTGGAGCGGCAGGCAGCCTCGTCCTCGGTGATGGAGGCCCACTCTATAGTGAGAGAGGCCCTCAGGACTTCCACATGTGGTACGGACGTGGCCCCCCTTCCTCTCCAAAATGGCCTAGACTTTCAGGCCTGCTGAGGAAGGGGCCCACATCTCCTTGGACGTTAACCAAGTAATGAGTCTCAGTTTATCTGAATCACACTGTACGTGCACACACGGCAAGGGAGGGGTTGTCCCTCATAGGATAAATCGCTCTTACGGCTGCAGTTACGTCCCAGATAAGTCCTGGAAGCAGGTGCAAGGCGGGAAACTAAAGCTGAGAAAATGTCACATCTATCTTTATAACTTTACAAAACCATCGCTGTCATTGGCACGTGTTGATCAATGATCGTTTTGCAGTTGATCACTTATGGCCAGGAATCCCTGTATGCGAACCCCAAATTTCTTTTTGGGGAGGGGGATGAATGGTTGTCGAGAGAGGTTATGAAGGGGGGCACCTTTTATTTGCTCCCCCCTTCTCTTTGCTCGGCTTTGCTGCCACCAGCGCCCCCCCATATGATATGCATAATGTATTCAGTTTACACTGGCGTAAAGTGGCGATATCGAGAAAGTCTCGTGTGTTTTGGTGTCGCCAAGCAGCGGAAAAGCTCGTTACCCGAGTTGTCATAACATAGAGCTTGTATGCGCGTGCGCGTGTGGAGCGAGAGCGAAAAGTATCACCAAGGGAGCAAAAAAAATGGGCAGTCGCACCCATGAAAGTGGGCGAAAGTGAGTCAATGGCTTGGAAAGGATGAGGATGAGGACTTTGTCTGTGGCCGCCTGCTGCTTCAGCATCTTATTGGCGAGGATCGGCGACGTCTCTTGTGCGTATCTCAGCTATTAAGGGATGGGTTTCACTATTTTTCTTTAAAAAATGGGGCTTTTGGTTAGCGAGTGGAAAGTTATTTTTGTAACACTGCTTTTTTTTTCTCTTTCTTTCTTCCACGTTCAGCCCTTGCTGAAGAGACTGACGTCGAGTGCTTCTACCCGGACAGCACAGGGGTGGACGCGAACTTGGCCGTCACGATCAACACCAAGTGCAGACAAGCAGATTTCCAGCAGGTGAAATAAGAGAAAGTGAGAAAGAGCAGTTCGTCCGAGCCTTTTTTATTTTATGTCCACTCTCAGTACGTGAGCCAATTCGGAAAATTGGGCGTTTTTCTGGATCCTCGACGCTGCGGGATCGACAGCATCAACAGCACGAACGTCTTCAGAGACGCAAACATCTGCTACTCAACGCTGGAAGAAGGAATTGGTGAAAAAAGGGGGAAAACACGTCCTTTTTTATACCAGCATAAAAAGTTGTTTTTCGCCTGCAGCGACGCAGACAGGCAGGGCTAAGAGGGGGCAAAGTTATGGGTGGGTGGGGAAGGGTTAAAAAACGTCTGGATTTATTGAGGATTGAACTCTACTGGAATGGATGAATCTCAGGAGACACAACTTTGGATGAGATTTGTCTTCATTTGGGGCTGCCCTGGCAGTGACCTTGAGGTGCAAGGAGGAGAAGGCAGCGTTCAGCGATAGCCATGTTATGCCCTAAAACACTTTAGTCACTATGACCCAGTACGTACAGGGTTGAGAAATGTGTCTCTTCTCCTAGAGGAATATGTTGGACTATGGGAAAAGTCCTGATTTTAGGTAGAATTGACATCATTTTCAAGCATTTATAATGTAAACCGCAGAAGTTGGACTATTAAATGAGATCTTTTCGGCTCCTGAATGAGATTTTTAGCCCCAGAATGACGTCTTTTTCACCCAAAACGACACTTTGGGCAGCTACCACATAAAAAAACAGCACATTTTTCTCCCTCTCTAACAATACGCGTTGAAATGTGAAGCTAAAGGCCTTTGAACAATGTTTGTTCTTGCAGCCAAGTCGATTGAGCACAAGTTCCGACTGCCCCTCGAGCTCTACTACGACGACTTCACCAAAGTGACGAAGAAGCGGTTCAAGAAGAAGCGCTTCGACCTTGAGGAGGAGGTGAGCAAAAAATAAATAGATAAATAAATGAAGCCTGATGATGGATCAGATATGGGGAGGAGATAAAATTCTTTCTTTCTCCTTCCCATCATAAAGTTCAGCTCTGTCAAGCCGAGCCGAGTGCTGAGCGTCAATTTGACTCAGTCTCAAGGCCAGGAGTGAATAGAGTTTTCATTTAGGTCGAGTTTTGCAGCTCGACCGACGGATGGAAGATCAGTCGCAAACTGGGCTGCGTCGAGCATACAAAGAGCGCCAAGTTGGACGATTGCTCTTTCTTGCCCTAGCCACTCTTGAGGCTTTGTCTGGAGGCTGCCATAGTTTTACCTCAGCTCTGCTAACTTTTCTGCTTTGTGCAGTGCAGTAGAATGGGCTGGAAAGTGGTCGTCAAACGAGCGGTTTTGTTTTGCAAAAAAAAGGAGGACAGTGGCCGCCGTTTGCAGTCACCGCAGTCGTCGTAATCTCAGCTACCGACTTTCCAGTACATAAATTTAACAATTTCACTTCAGTTAAGACATCACATTTGAGCTATGAGGAGCAGTTTGACTCACTAGAGACACCAACAAATCATGGACTTTGAAATTTTCATAGACTGACGCCCTCTTGGTTGCCCTTGAAGTTGCGAAAGTTCACAATTATGCATCACTGAGGCCTAAATTAAGTCATTCGTTTTGTAACAGCAGGGGAGGTTGGAATTGTTAGGGAAATGCAGTTGTGCAATGAATGATGGGAAATGAAGCTCCCTTGTCTGTTTAAATGAAGCTCTATGGCCGATTTTCGGTCCCCCTCCCAGCCAATGGACACTTCCGTTTTGCCAGCAGTGCCAGTGTTGCGAAACCGCATTTTCCATTGCCAGCTTTAGGCGTTTTTCGAAAGTCTTCGGCACATTGCTTCGGGACTTGCATGTACTGTTTGGCACAGTTGACTTTGGGGCCTTATGGAGTAGCTGGATGATTTAAAAAGCAACGAATTCGCTAAAATGGCTGAACCAGCAGAGTTTTAAGAGCAAGTTTGGCTCAAATCGGACCAAGGCAAGGCTGTTCTCCGAAAAGGACTGGACGGAAGTTCTGGCTTTAAGCTGCGTCCGCTGTCAAATTTAGCCAGCTTCTTCAGCTGGAGAAATGAAATGGTGTTGACGAGGGAAACCTTTTCCGCTTACGGCTCCATTGAGGTTGCAGTTGGGGACGACAACCCCTCCCCTGGTGCTGCCACCACCTTGGTGCAGTCCGCGAACTCGCTTTTGCACGTCAGCTTCCTATTGTTGCCAACAGCTGAACGACCACTTCCTGCGTTCACCTCTGCGCTCGTCCGGCTTTAACAGGGCGACGGTGATCGCCCTCACCAGCGGCGGGAACGGCGTGGACGCGACCATCCTGGTCCAGTTCGGCCCCGACGGTTCAGCCCTCACACACCAGCAGTACAAGGACGAGTGGGCGCAAATAACGGAAAATGGAACACTGTCATATTTTTCGGTGGACATCGACCATCCAGACGTCGTGAAAGGTATAAAGGTTGAGTGACGATTCCACGGCAATGGTTGCGTCATGCATACTGCCAGTACTACAGGGTGTCCCCCTTAGTAAGTTATGCATAAATTCCTCACTTGTACATCTTCTAAAGTACTTGTTACGTTAGTGAAAAGCAAGTTTTGGGTATTGTGGGAGTCTTCTAGTGCAAGCACGAAAACAAAGACAAGGCAACATGCTAAATGGTAGCATGATAGGAAGTACTGTGGTAGCTGCTTGCTACATAAAGCTACATACATACATACCAACATACATAAAGTTGGATGAAGTTGGATGGAGGTTGCAAGACAAACCCGTGAATTCCTTACACTCTGATATCGCAATAGACCAGCACATAACCAGGCGATCGACTGATCATGAAAATTTTAGTCTGAGATCAAAGCCAGCTCACGACCTCACAAAGTGATCTGGATCACATAAAAGATGGCACAACATCATTGACGATCTTGTTCAGGTCAAGATCAGATCACCCCAGAGAAAGTAAGAACACCTTAAAAAAAAAGAGCAGTAGGAATTTTGGCTCATGATGTAACATTGCCTTTGGCAAACTTTCGACTTTTTCCATCGCTAGAGTGAAAAGCTTCTCAATCAATTCGGAGATCAGCTCAGATCATCAAAACGTGATCGCGATCTTTAAGGTCAGAGATCCTCCGATCGTCATGAGTCTGCACGGAGCATACATAAAATGAGAACAAATGCAGCAGTTGCGGCTGCAAATGCGTCCTTGACAGTGCTCAAGCCTGCTGTTTGACTCCACTCCAATTAGGAATGGTTTCTTTATGATACTTTTTTCCTAGAGTAGTTGGAAAAGTTCATATCAGTGAAGTTATAAATCTTAACTCTTGAAAACATCTTGAATTCGAGGGCATTCAGCTACTTCTATGAGTGTTTAGGACTACGAATATAAACTGAATATTTGTTAAAGGAAACTTCTTAGCGGATAAGTCTCTGCTTTCTGAACATGTTTTCCTGTTCCATCTCATAATGTTACAAGTGTCGATAGGAAGCTAAAATATGGGACACCTTGTAGGAAAGTTCCCCGGGCAAGAGAAGTTCTTGTTTGCTTGCAATGAACCTCAATTGAGGCTAGTGCAAATCCACGCAAATGTCCGCAGATCCTGATCAGTGTCCTGAGGTGTCGTCTCTGGAGCAGCAGGTACCAGCAGATCTTTGGTCAGCATCTCAGCCCCTCTCCGACCCTCCCCAAATGGGAGAGGTGTTGAAGTTCCAGTGTCCAGACGGGCTTCACCTTTCCTCAGATCACGACCAATTGGACCGACTCGACCAGAAGTTTAGCATCCTGGTGAGGAGTTGAACCGAGAGAAAAAGCCTGTTCTGTACTCTCTTTAGCCACGCACTTATCGGCGATTTCCTCAACAGTGCTCGAGTCTGCTGTTTTACTCCACCCCTACCCGCTGGCCCACCTGCGTGACCGCGTGTCCGATCGACATGCCCGCAGCGCCCAACGACACCGGCCTCTTGGCCGTGACTCCGCCGCTTCCCATCTCGGCCGGAAAAAGCGGCCGCTACGCGTGCGTAGACGCTCAACTTGGAGTGGAGAAGGGATCAACGCACATCTTCTCGGTCGAGTGCTTGGATGACGGCACTTACAGGCTGCCCGAGGTCCGGTTAGTCTTCGGGCTCAACGATTGTATTTATCTCCGGTTGGCTTTTTACCTCACCGTTTTGAGGCTGGTCGCGCAAGTCGTCTCGGTTAAGTTGTACCTCAGGGCTTTTTTTAGTGTACTCGGTAATCATAGGACACAGGACCTTTGAAGTTTGAAATCAAATGCTACGAGAGGACTCGACTTATGACAGCGGCAAAGCTGTTTCAATAGCTGTTTTTATGTCAGACAAGCGGAGTCCACTGTAAAAACTGCTTTCAACCTCAACCCTATTTACTGTGAGAGTCAGCAAAGGCAATCTGAGGCTCATCCTCTACCCTTGATCCTTTTTCGCGTTGTTACTGTGACACGTCTTTGATCCTCGGTCTTCCCCCTGAGTATTGATCTGTCGGTGGCCTCAGGTTGCCCTTGACCTCCTTCGACTTCTCCATAACAGCACTTATACACTTTGGGACAAAAGTGACCACTTCTACAGTGACCACGTTTGCACGTGACCACTTCTACAGCTTTTTCTGCGTGATCAGCACCTCTGAGGGGAAGTGAAAACAAAAAAAATCTAACACCAAGTTTAACACTCAAATCCACAAGCTCGAAATTGTTGATCAAGGTAACCTGGACTTGCACATGTTTTATAGCAGCAAATAATCTAGAACGAATAAGTTATCTGAAAACAGTTAGATGTCGATATGTCGGGTTTCGTGGTCAGCAGCAAATTTCCTGCTATGGCAAGAATTTCCATAATATCGGGAATTTCTGTCATGTGAAGGTTCGACTGTGCATTAGAGATACCCTCCTCCCTGGCCACATTGACCTCCCTTTGAAACATGTTAGTGCACTTGTCCATCAGGGACAATTTCATGGAGTTTCCCGAGGGGAGTGTAATTTTGGAACACGCTGTAGCCATGCGATGTCTAGCAGGTCTGGCCGAGGTGCCTTGCGAGGACGACGACCGTAAGTCCGGTGATCCCCGTGGCTGTGCGGGAATTCATCGTGGACCTCGACCAGAGGCTGGAGTACCGCGTCCAGGTGACGCAGCTCGAGGAGGAGTACGTTCCCAAGGAGGTGGTCGACTGGTTTACCTTGATGACCATTCCTGCCAGCCTAGGTTCGTAGTATGAAGACAAATGTGTGTCATTCCAGAAGCGATTGATCTCGTTCCAGGCATGTGTGCGTGCATCCTGTTCATCTGCTTCTGCACCCGGCCTGACGCCAACTGCTGCTACTTCTGCGGCGACGAAGGCAACCAGTTCAAGAGAATGAAAAGTGCTGCCTGACTTTGTGTTGTTATCGTCACACAGTAGAACCTCGATATCGTAAACTCAACAGTTGCCGAGAAAAGCTTCACTTTATCGAAGGTCAGCGAAGATGGCCTCATACATTAAAAGCCATGAGTACTTTTGAAAGGATGAGGGAAAATTGACGACATTGTTTGATGGGTTTTGGTGACACATATGTTAAGATTATGGCTCCTTTCTCCAGGAAGGCCAACCTTGCCTCACTTTGGCCATTTTGAAGTCTTTGATGATGTCGTCCTGGCTTTGCTTACTTGCAAAATCATCCTCCACCTTGTTTTTCACACCCGCATGAACCACTGAACTCGCACGAAATGAGAAAAAGGCATTTTGTTCATCTCTGAAAAGGGTATAGCAAATAGCATCTTTCTAAGAAAGCCTCCTTGTTATAGTTCCCTTTTTGGCCCAGGAAATTTAGGCAAAATTTCACTTTTTGGGATGTTTTGTCTAGTAAAAATTCAGTTGTCAGAGAAAAGCTCACGGGGCAAAATCGAGGTTCTACTGTACGGTATTAAAAGTCTTAAAAGCGATCGGATCTGAGTCCGACACTGAAGAAAAAAGGGTTATTTTTTTCACTTTCAATGATGACCGCCTCACATTAAGTCGCTTATATAGACATAAGCTAAAAAGGTGGGAATTTCACGTGCTAAAACTTGTCGGGGGGGGGGGGGCTCAATTGATCATGTTTGATCAGAAATGCAATTTTTTGCCACTCATCGTCTTTAAATATACCAATACAAAAGAGAATCTGACGTTGTTTGTGACAAAAAACAAAATAGAGCTGGGCGACTGCGTCCTTGGACCGAGGGGAGTCCAAATTTTAGCATGGACCCAACATTTTACCTGTGTCAGGTAATTGCAGGGTAGCCGCGCACACACACGCACGCACACACACACACACCTGGGAGTCATTGGGGATGATCATTTAATAATGCATGAAATCCCCAAACAGCCATCTACAGGGGAAGGCCCCGGAATCAACGAAAGAGAACCCCTAAAGGCCCCCCCCCCTAAAAAAAAATGGGGGGGATCGGATGAGGTAGGAAGTGACCTAAGATGTCGCTGGGGATCTCCGTCGAGGTGGCTGTTTTTGAGAGAAGAGTGCATGCACGGCATGTGTAGACTGCATGCACGGCATGGACTCAAATCTTGCGATCGGGGTAACACCTGGTACCTGAGCTGGACTCTGATTTGAAAGTGAACAGAGATGGGCAACGTTTTGTTCCCCGCCAATGTGCAAGAGCTGAAGGAGCCTGCGGAGGACGGGACAGCAAGAATTCTAGAGGCCCAAGATACAGCCCAGAAACAGGCCCAGAAGAGTCTAGAAAAAAAGGCCTGCCAAGCACAAAAATGCAAGAACGAGATCAACTTTCCTGTTCCTCTGGCTATGCCTAGGTTTTTGCATTTGCATTACTACATTGGCTGCAACATCTACGTCTAAAATCCTTTCAAAGCCTTTTTCGATTGCAACTCCTAAATAAGGCCTACGCAGCCTTCCAAAGGTAGGGCAGAGAAGATGGAGTCATAGAGTTGAGACTGAAGCAGCAGTTTGTCACCGCTGCAATTAAGCTCAGTGATTCTGGGACAAAGTCACGTATTTCTTGGGACACAGACTAACCCCTAATGGTAATCATAGTTGAAAAAAACCCTGAAATGATGAAACTTCGGCTATTTTTCGCAGTACAAGATCACATATTACCTTCGCCGCCGAAATAAATAGATGACCCATTTTGCATGTTGAACGGTGGTGGCTGCAGAGCAGTAAGTTGGCATCTCAGAAGTCTCTGCCGTTCAGGGTTAGCAACAGACTCTGCAGTGGCTTTAGGCATACTTTCAAACAGGTACAAGTGACTACGTTACTAAAGACCCTGTGATAGTCGTTGACATGTGAGTCCATCCCATGGTCTGTTAACGTGACGTGTTAACTGGCTGCCTTCTGGCGTCAGCTGCCTTGACATGAAATTACAGAAGAACCTGAGACTCCGATAAAGAGGTGCTTAAGTAGATGTTCTTCTGCCAATGAAAAAACAAGTTACCTCTCATCACGAAATGAGAAAGTCCGTTGTGGCGCAAAAGAATGTGACATCGTATGAGACAATGGGAAAGGCGTCATCTACAGATTTTGTCCAACGTTAAAGCAAAGTTTAGCGAAAAGCGTATCCTACGATACCTGTGTATGATTTTTCATATCACTATCAGTGGCAAAGGTTGCTCGATCATAAATTGACTGGTTGCACTGAGGCTGAGAGCCTTCTTGAGGGTAGACGACCTTGGCAGGTCGTGAGTGCCTAAAAAGGCCCAAATTTAAGATAAGCCACTGCTTACAATGCCGACCTGACGGAATTTAAAGGACCGCGAAATGTTTAACAGGAGATTTTTTTACGAACCTTTTTTCTGGAAAAGTGAAGTTTGCTTAATTCTTGAAGCTGGACGTGCGTGCGTGGTGCGTGCGTGCGTGCGTGCGCGCTCATCTAAATTCTAAAGATGGAATCAGTGCAGTCGTGCAAAAGTGACAGAAGCGTTGAGGCACCGGATGTAGATGGCTCCGCTGATTTGTCAACCTTTCTGTTTTCCCCAGGAGGTTTTGCGAGCTTTAACACTACCTCTATCCCTGAGTGTGACACATTGTCACAGGTGGAGAAAATGCACGTGTGAGTGCAGCTTAACTTTCCTCGTTTTCCTCCGTGATTTTACCTTTACTCGGTCGAAAACTCTCAAAACAAAGTGCTACTTTGCGGCCACGAAAAAAAAATGGTTAGTATTTGGTTGACTTTGATCACTGAAGAGTCCTGGGAAATGAGCGAAAAGCTCCACCTACTGGCGACTCCTGTTATTGCACCCGAAAAGAAGCCAACGCGACAACGTTGAAAGATGATCCCGCTCTGGAAAGAGGACTTTTCTGCGGACTTGGAGGGATTTCAAAGCGAATGTTGCTGGCAACGCCGAAAGAGGGCGCTTTTTGCTTATCTTTGAAGGCCTCATACGTTAGTGACGACAGGAATTGTTTCATGACTTTTTTGGCTGACGAACGTAAAACAATTTTAAAACTTGATTCCAATTATTGATGCATACGCCATGCAACCCAAAGTACAGCGCCAGACAGGGGTTCTCTGTCAAGTGTTCTTTCTCCTACTGTCGTCTCAAGACCCGGAGGCTGTGGGGCTGGGTCTTAACAGAGAGGAACCTTCGAACAGAGGACTAGAAAATATTCTCTAGTCCTTCATACTCCTAGGGGAAGTTTTTTTTTTTATAAATGCATCTTTGTTTAAGTTGTAGTCGCTATTTGCGAGGTGCAATCAAAAGACACTTTTGACTGGAGTTCAAGAGTATATGTAAATGCATTCTTTCAAAACTGCCCCAAATCAGATTACTCAAGGACCAAGAGCGCTAGTTTCATTACGAAGGTCACGAAACCTTGGAAATGTTCAGCAGAACCTCGCATATATGGCAGGGTACGATATGTGTACCCTGTATAGATAGGGTAGTATGATATAATTACCATCACTTGATGAAAGTATGGCCATTAATCACGAGATTAACTTAGGCAGTGTCTACGAGAATTTAGTGCATGTGGATCAGTCTTAGCAAAGTAGACCATTACCCACTAAACATGCTGGTCCGACCAGTGGCCATATCTTTGACTGAAACTGTGCAAAGTAAATGTGTTTGGACACAATTCTTTGAACAAAATTGAACAAACTCCGACATGTCAGAGTGAAGCTTCCCAAGATTCCACCTGTACCGCATTCGACACCGTTCCCAAACATCTCTTTGAAACCTGCTTTGCCAAGGGGGACATATTGAAAGTTTATCTCAAGGTTTTGTTTTTGCTGGTTGCTACTATCAAAATTGAACACTTTGTTCGGATATGATTGGTCGCCAGGCATTATTATGTATGCCTCCGAACTTACGCAAGACCCCGCAGAGTCTGAGTGCAGTGCAACATCTCTGGATGAATAGCCTCCCTATGAGCATGAAATAACTCATTGTTATCCTAGGTAAAACAGGTAATAACTCCCATATAAGAATCAAATCCTCCGGTCCTGATTCTCCGGTACAGTGGAAGCTCAGCTTAGGACGTTGGGGAATGAGCAATTTCATGCACATAGTCAGACTCTCCTTATACAGGGGGTCCACTGTCCACTCTTTGAGGTGCCAGCTTGAAGTGGGGCAATCCGTGATTTCATTATGATGTCGCACCTCGGTATGAAATTTTGGCCCTGTCGTGCATAGAGTTGTAAAAGCCTCTTTTTTATTGGGGAGGGAGAGATGAATAAATGACTGGCGCTGCTGCATCGATGAAGTGGAAGGAAGCAGCTCCTGCGGCTTCTGCGTCGTCCAAATCAAGTCTTGCGCAATCTGGCGCTGGCCACGCGTGGTTCACGGTCACCCCGAGTGCATCGACGTGAGGGGGGGGGGGGCAAGCAGCACTTCTCGTCACTGGGTTCTGAGGCACCACCGGGGTGCACCACCCGGCACCGACGCGCTCCTTCTCCACCAGTCCCCAGATGTCCACGACCGAGATGGGGTCCACGGTCGATCAGCGCAGACCGGAATGCGTCCACCGGCTTCTGAACTTTCTTCTGGCACCTGCGCAGCATATTTTAAAGTTGATTGCTTCTTTTTTCTCTTTTCTTTCTCTCATCCTCCTGCGCGCGAACATGAATGAATGTGTGTGGGAGCCGCTTTTACCCCGTTCAATTTCTCCTCCCTCCCCTCCCAACGACCTGACCTTGTCCCTAAAAGTGCCTCTCTTCTCTTTCTCCCCCCCCCCCATCTCCTGCCCTCCCTGCCCCCCCCCCTTGTATTCAAGCATGGGTGATGCAATTCCCGCCAGGCCTCTGGACGCGCCTCGAAGCTGTAATGAGTAAGCTGAGCAATCGTGGGAGCAAAAAATAATTGAGTTTTTCCGTTACGCGTGGCGCAACACAAAAGCTGTGTCTTTTTGGCTGCGGACCAAGTTAAACATAAGAATGCACAAATATGATGACTTCTTGTGTTTAAACGTACAAGTATGTATAGTAAGCACAATAGGTTTAACAGTACATAATCGACTGTGGACACAGAAAAATCCCCTTGCAGAGAAAGAAGAAGTCACGTTACGCGTGGAGAGTTCTCAGTCTGCTGAAAACCACACTCAAATCAGCCATTTTTCACCTCAGGAAATGGGAAAGTCAACAGTTGCCAAAACTTTTGGCCGCAGGAGTTCTCACAGATCAGACAACGGCGACCAGATCGGACCAGACATCCTCTTCTTTCCGCCACTGCTCAGAGCTTCTTCCGTCATCTAATAATGCGCAGAGGAGGAAGAGTTGCCACACTGATGGACACGTGATGAATACCAATGTCGCAACCGGAGGAGCCTTCGTTGTCGGCCCGGTCTCAGTCCCATACAGAGCAGTGGTGCGAGCCGGGACAGGCGGTGACAGATATGAGGTCCTGGCCAACGTTCAAGTCACCAACGCGACGAATCGACCTGGACAGCTCAGATTGTGACGTGCAGATGTGCAGTTTTGAGACTCGTGATCAACAATAACTCCTAAGGTGTGCACACTTTCTTGCTCAGTATGGTCGAATCGGCGCGATTCCGAAGCGACTCATGTGAGGCGGCGGCGGCGGCGGCGGCCCCCCAGGGTGGCCGCCAGGATGGCCGCCAGGGTGGCGCCGGCCGCCATGCGAATGAAGTGGAAGTGGCGGCGGCGGCGGAAAACCAGGCGCGTGATGAAACGTCCTCGGGTCTGCCCACGGGGGAGGAGGGTGAGCGGCCAACATCATCATCCTCTGCTGCTTCTTGGCCGCCTCCTTCGACTTCTTGCCCGAGTGCGCAAAGTTGTGAATCAACTCGGTGTTGTTGAGTTCGTGGTAGGAACGTCGACGCAAGTCGACTCCACGCGCGGCTGCTGCAGCTGCTGCCGCGGCGGCGGCCACCGCCACTGCATCCTCTTGTCTCTCGTAGATAGACTTCCGCTTGTCTGAGCGCAGGTCGAGCGAGGGGTAGCGGTTGTCGAAGAGGCTTGTCTTTTCGCGGCGGAGAACGCGGTCTGGACTTAGGCGGCTCGAGCTGCGGCGGAGAATTTCTGGGCTGGCGGCGCGGCGACGAGCGGAAAACTGATGAGGGACAAAGGCCGTAGGATGCTGGTGAACCGGCCGCCCGCCGCTACCGCCACTTTTGGCCGCCGCCGCTGACTGACTGAACTGCCGGCGACCCGGCGGGCTGCTGCAACCTCTCAAGCGCTCGGGTGATCGCGGCCGGCGATCTGGGCTCAGCGCACGACCTCGTGGAGGACTCATCGCCCGACCTCCGCCCAAGCCGCCACCACCGCTGCCGCCACCACCGCCGCCGCCGCCGCCGCCACCGCCGTTCCCACGAAATTCGGGACTGAGTTCCTTGGTCAGAGGCACGTCAGTGGAGGCCGCCGCGGCGGCCACATTCGCAGCTGTCCACTGCCAAACCTTCTCGAATTCTCCTACCGCCTCCATATTCCTGTGATAAGGCGGCAGCGGCGGCACGGCGGCCGGGGACGACTTTGCCGCGTTATTGCTGCACTTGGACGTCTGGCGCTTGACTGGTGTGTTGGCTGCGCCGCCGCCGCGCTTGTTCGCCTTGGTGGCGGCCACTGCGGCGGCCGCCGCGACCTCCAGAGCCGCAGTCCCCGCGGGTGACTCAAGATCCTCTTCTTCATCTTCCTGCTGTCTGCTCAAGTAGCCCTCCAGCATTCTGGCGGCCCTGGCGGATTCCTCCTCCCTCCTCTTCTCCTCCTCTTCTTGCTCCATCCATCTGAGAATTTCTTCGTCCTCTTCGTCAACGTCTCTCTTGACGTTGGCGGCAGCGGCGGCGACCGCGGCGGTGACGGCCGCGGCGTCCGTCGTCTTTTCGTTTTGCTGCCTCCGTTCCATTGACTTGAACTTTCGCTGAATCTCCTTGAAGCTGCTTTTTCTCGCCATTTTGACTTCTTTGTTGCTTTCGTCGTCCTCCAGTCGAGGCTTTTGCGCCGAGTCTCGCTCCAGGTAAGACTGGATGTGGACCAGAGGCCGTCCCTGGTCCTCCTCTTTGCCGCCCGTCCTCACCTTTTTTGGGTTGTTGTTGTTGTTGTTGCTGCTGGTGCTCTTGTTGTTGTTCTCTGCAAGAGAGAGAGAGGGATAAAACTGAGGTCGTTGGCAATGACGGACGTCAAAGAAGCTCTTGAATCAAAGACTTGGCAAAAAAGGTGAAATCCATTCATACGCACGCAGGCGCACGCGCGCGCGCTAGCTCAGGAAGAGAAAGTAGCCAGAAGAAGAGACTTGTTGGTTTTTAGCAACTTGCTTGATCCCAGTTTTCTGCTGAAAGACTCCATCATTGAGTCCATGAATCAAGGCTTCTCCTTTGAGGGGAAGCGGAACAAGCTGAAAATTCATCTGCTTCATTGTGCATCCCAGCATCATCGTCATCAAGAATAGAATGGACACAAAGTGGAAGACGGAAGCAAAGAAGTCTGACAAAGAGAATGGGATCATTACAAGCCCATGATACAGTGGAAAGGATTGAGACCACGTAAAGAAGCTGTGCAGTCCTGGCACGTAGCCTTCGCAGCCCACTGAGCTTTGCCTTGAGTCACTTTGCAGGAAGCGAAAGTGACGAATTGAGTAGGAAGAAGGGGGGAAAAATGTCTCGTCGAGTGACTCAAGTGTTCAAACTTTTGCCACACAAGTGAATAGACTCACTCAGACGTCGTACGTGTGCATACGTATGTGTTCAGCCTGCCAGTGTCGCAACTACGATGGCGAATTCGTCAGTGACTTCACAGGCAGCTGAAAGGCACTTTTAATTTCTTTCCCACCCTGTGCACGAGCGTCCCACTTAGACACCCTGTAGCTTCAGCACCTACGCAATCTCAAGAGCGCTCGCCCCAGTGGGTAAAGAGAGATCCCGCATGACTCGAGCAGAGTGAGCAGTTGAGGGTTGAGAAGATGTTTTTCTCCACAAAGTTGGTGGAAGGAAACAAGAATCGTGGGAGGGGACCAAAAAACATCATCTCCCAACCTCAACAATCTCTGGCCATTTGGGGGTAAAATGTTTTCTTCGCCTCTGCCCTATTTTTGGGCATAATTAGGTAATTTCTAGACAGAAAAGTCGACGAAGACGAGCGTTTCCATTAAAAATTTAATGTTCCACATGCGCGATCTGCAGTATGAGTCATCAAAAAAAGCTTCCTTCTTTTTCACTCACACAGCACAGGAGGCCGGCAGGTTTGTGAGATACAAAGCGACTAAAGCTGTCCTTGACTACGACTGAGTCGTCCAATTGACTCTCGGTCCAGAGGTTGTCTCTATGTATATGCGTAAATGTGCGACCTCGACTGTTCACTGACCGTGAGTGAGGCAATGAGAGTCAAACCATCATATTCTCTAGGCTGCGCGGAGGAAAATCTGTGCCGCTCTGAGAATCTGCAATCTTCCGATGTGTCCGGCAAAGGACGAATGCGATTTCACCCTTTTTCATTCGTCGGCAGAGGCAAATATGTCAGGCTCTTCTACTTTTTGTTCATCTGCAGACAATAACACTACTTCACAAGATGTACGTGAGAGAGAGAGAGAGAGAGAGAGAGTCGGTGTGCGTGCGCGTGCGTGGGTTTCTGCAATTGTACTCTCACTTCTCAGCAGCCAGATAAAAAACTCCTGCAGCCCCCATAATTTCAATTACTCTGCCAGACATTTTCCTCCTATATTTCTCTCAAAGTTTGCGCAACTCCCGAAAATATCGAATTGTCTGTGCCTCTTCTACGATTTCTTCGCGCCTCAATGAAGTCACGACAAAAAAGGAATATAACAAGAGATGAATGAATGGGTCATTGGCCACAGGAGGCCTCAGGAGGCTCCGGCGTCCGGAGCAGGAACTTTTTTGCCAGAAGTCGTGATACAAAGCAGAAGAGTGAAAGCAGAGATGACATCTTCTGCTCTTGCGCATCAAGACTTACTCAAGCTCGAGAAATAAACTGGGAAGAAATAAACACTTTATTTCAGTTTCAGGTGTGCAGAGTGTAGACATCACCTGGTGCTGCTGCTGCAATCTTTTTTTTTTTTGCAGAGTCCAGAGGAAAAAAGTTAACAGTTGTTGTCGCCGGCTGAAATTGGAGCAGCAGCAGCAGCGTGAAAATTGGCACAGCTGACTGCACCTGACTGGAAGACATGACGAAGGTGGACCAGAATTGCTAATGAAGAAAGAAGAGCCTAATGTCAGCCAGAGAACAGATGTCAACATTTATAGCAGCATCAACTTCCTTCTCGTTCAACATCACTGATGCAAATGCCACAGCAAATCAAGTGCAAGAAAGAAACAGCTGACAAGGGCACCGAACCCGCTTGACTCTTGGGGCAACCAGTTTACTTTACGAAAAGTTACCATCAGCTGTTGCTCTTGGTTCAACCAGCTCACGATACGAAACATTAAGATCCGCTAGGGCTTCGGGTTCGACCAGTTCACAATGTAAAGTTAAGAATAGCCAAGCTCTCTGGGTATATGCAGTTGACCTTATGAAAAGTTAGATCAGTTAGTGCCTTTATGTCTCACCAGTATATTTTGCAAATACCCCTAGGTATTTTTCCGCATTAGCGCCCGGTGGCGCTTATTTGGTTTTCAAAATTTTCAGCAAACGAGACGTAATCCTCATAAGTTGCCCGGGGTATTCACTTGGCAGAACGGGATCTTTTTTGCTTTCAAGCAATCATGTCTGCATTATTGCTGACATATTTCGAGGAGCTTAGAGCGCTGTGAGAGCAGACACGGGGGTAAGCAGGAACATGGTCCTCCTGTTCGTCCCTGTTCTGACCTTCCCCATCACTGGTTCTATGAACGAGTCAAAAAAGCGCTCCACAGTGAAGTGAATCCAAATAAGCATTCCCCCCCCCCCTTAACTAGTATTTTCTTTGTTTACACACTTAACTGACAGGTTGACTGGTCAAATACAAATACAATGTAACTGCACAGCCAGTGACTTTTTTAACAAGTTAATTCATGGTTAATTGGTCTGTACTTTTGTTTAACTGGTTAAATATTTAACCTCATCGTGAACATGAGCACTTCCGGTCTCCTCCAGGTACTTTATCGTCGTTGGCCTGAGGTCCTGCTGAGAAAATCTCAGGGATTTCACCACTGATGAATATCCTCAGGTGTCTGGCAGAGTCACAAAGACTTTTTTTCTTCCAAGCAGGAGCACCAAAGTCCCATGCCTTTCTTTCCACCTCTCTTTCTCAATCTTTCGCATTAATCTGGCACGCGCGGGCAGAATTTCTCTATCTTAATGAGTTGTGTGCTACGGATGACGTAACTCGGTATTGTGCGAGCGCTGCGAAAGTATAATTTGGGCCTCATTAACGCTGAGAAGAGTCTGAGACGAAAGTATGGGAAGTCGGGGAGACAACGGTTTCCCCCGACCAGGCTCAAAAGTGCCCGGTGGACTTGGCCAATTCTCTGCACCAGCTCGGCCCACGGACGCGGCTTGCCTCTGGTACATTACTCAGACACCATGGGTCAAATTCCTCATGGAGGCCCACAGACAAAGGACCCGTTCTTGCCTGGAAGCCCCATTTGTCTGGGGGGAAAAGACGAAATTCCGCAGGCCCCAATGAGAATGTTGTCGTGCCTGGAATGTCCCTGGGCACAGAAACGAACTTGGCTCTGCCTGCGTGCCAAGAAACATCCGTAATGGGCCTAACAAAGAAAACCTTTAGTCAATGACATGAACTTCAAGCCTTCGTAGCCAGGAAGGAAAAAGGCCTGCGTTGACTGTTAAAGTGCACATCTTGGAAGGGTAGGGGGAAAAAACGTCGATCCTGTAGGAAAACTTTTCCTTCCTTCATGGTATCACACACTCACACGCACACACGCCAGCTTCTTGTTTATCCAGGTTGTGGGCAGTAGCGTTGGTTTCGGGCCCGAATCGGGTTCAAACCGAGCTGGGCTCAACTGTCCCGGGGAGGCTCGTCAATCGATTGTAAGCATGCTCCTTGTAGTAGCGTCAAGGGCGGTTAAACTCCACATACAAGCATGCTAATAAAAAAATTATTATCTGATATGAATTGAAAGATGCCTTTTTGAGCATTTAGTAAGGAAGTCTTTCAACCCGGAGGCGCCCGAAGTTTCCAGCTTTTTGAAAAACCCGGTCACGACCCGACTCGGTAGTGATCGAGTACAGCCCTAGTGGACAGGTAGGAAGAAGAAGAAGAAGAAGAAGAAAGCGCAACAGGAAACCGACGACGACCTGATTCCGAGAGAGAGTGAGAGTGGCTTCAGGGGGCCAATGAACAATGATATGAAGAGACGGTCAGAATTAGCGTCTCGCCGAGTGAATTGGACTTTTCTTATAAAAGTTTGACCGAGTTGGAGAGAGATTTCCTCTTACTGACTGGTCGAGTCCAAGCTGTGTTCTCAGCTCAACCTTCTTAAGCTAATGTAGAGGTTGCTGTAGAAATAGCGTCGAGCTGATGAGCTTCAGTCACCTCCATTTTTTCTCATTCCACTCACAATCGAGTAGAACAAAACTCGTCGCTCTTAGAGCGTGTGCAGCCGCAATAGCAGCACCAGGAGCTGCTGCTGCCGCTACTGCTTGGTCTTCACCGCCGTCGCCGGCTAAATGTCCGACGGTAGCGTTACTGCAGTAATCATGTAGAAAGTTTTGCTTCTTTCACACGCGCGTGAACAAAGTCGAACACATAGAGGAATAGCAAAAAATTTTCACTTTTCCCGGTCAACGGTTTACCTGGGTTCTTGCTGCTGCCCACCACGGCCGGGTTGAGCGCCCTGCGGGCGTCCACGGACGACAGATTCCCCTTGGTCCGATGCACGGTGTCGTAGTCCTTGGGCGGGAGCAACAGCGGCGATTTCTGGCAAAATTTCTGGCGCAACTCGGCCGCCAAGCACTCGTGTAGGTTCACCAGCGAAGGCTTCGAGGCGGCCGGGCTCGAGAGTTCCGAAGAGTCATCCGAACTTCTGCCTAGGCTCCGTCCGTCAGATCCCACCTTCGAGGCCGCGCTGGAAGACCTGAGGAGTCCCTTCTCGGCCAGACGAGCCTCAATGGCGTCCAACTTTGACCTGTTCTGGTGGACGAGGGACTTGAGCTGCTTGGCCAAGATCGACGCCGTCTCGCCAGAGTCGCAGCGGAACGTGTGGACCTGCAAGGGGCAGTCGGCTTCACTGGGGCCTCCTCCGGCCCCGAGGAAGATGCACGAGACGAGGTCGTCGTTCGGCTCCTCGCTCTGGTGCACGCAGGTGAATGAACTTTGCGGCACGAATTGCTTCAAGGTGTCGAGACTGAAAAGGCATTAAGCTGATGAAAACAACTTGTCCATGCTAACGTCGCCGTGCGGGACACAGGGTTGGAATTTGGGGTCCTTTTGCTGCCCTAATCATCGATGATCATCCGCACAAGATTACTATCATTATTACGATTATTTGCATAATTTGCATAATTTTCACTACACTGCATGGATCAGAGCCAATGTTACTTGGCTGTTCTACCCAACAGCCGAGTTGACATTTTGCGAAACTGCAGCTTCGGGCAATTGCTCGTGATATTCTTGTTACCTGTTCGCCTGTTGCTGCCTCCTCCTGAACTTGTCCGGCGTCTGGAGGATCTTGACTCCTTTGTTGCTGACTTGGAGCGTGATCTTGAGCAGCTGCTGCTGGTGCTGCTGACTCGCCGACGCCAGAAGACTCCGGACTGCGGGACGAACAAATTCCGCCCCCCTGAGTCCTTTGCTCGCCCTTGAGCCCAGGAACCAGACGTAAAACGAGGACTTTTCGTCATCGTCACCACTATTGGCGGGCATCTCGATCAAACTTTCACTCGGAAACTTTTCTGTCGCGTCATCAGAGGGACTTTTTAGGTCGAGCGTTCAAGGCCAATGCGGAAAACTGCGAGAGAAATAACGCACAAGGTCGCATAATCCTAAAAATCTGCATGATCGACAAGAAAAAAAAGGGGGGGGGGAGGATTCTTTGGGACGTCGATGGAACACCGTTATTCGAACCTTCTAAGACACTTTGAAGAAGTCGTCAGTCAAAAAAAGTCCCTTTAAATGACCCCTTTGAGAGGCGTTGAAATCGTGATCTTCCCGAAGGTCTTTTGCAATCGACCTCCTGGGACTGCATCCGCAGATTTGCATGGGATATAAGCCCGCTGCTCCTCCCTCAAGGTGTCCTTCGCCACCAGCATCTTTACCTCAACTTCGCAAAAAGTGGATGAATAAGAAAGCCAAAAACTTGAGGCCCATTTTCAGCCCAGACACTTTCCCTCCCGCCTTTTTGCTGCCGTCCCAATTTCGGAAACAGGTTTTGATGCATCTGCAGTGCAGGTAAGAATAAAAACTGTGTTATTAGAGCCGCGGCCCAATGTGTTTGCAGTCTAACTTTTCATTACATTGGGGCCTGGCAAAAAAAACTGCATAGATTTGCCATCCTGGAGTTGGTTTCACATGAGCCAAAAGCTTCAGGAGAAATTTCGTTTTCTACCTATTGTTGTACAATGAGTGTAGTTCTTTTCTGACAGGTAAAATTGAAGGGGAGGATTTCTTTTCTTTTGGAATAACAGCTGATGCCTTCACGGAAGAAGCCATGATTTTGAGTGGTTTAGACGCTCAAGACGGACTTTCTAGGAAAAGTTTTCATTTCCTGTCCAGATAAAAATGACTTCTTCCCCACAGTCATTTGTCTTAATTACTTGTGGAATCTTCATTATAGAAGTGTCATCTGCCCAGACTCCTCCCATAAAGAATGTGTGTTTCCAGTGGCGAAGGAAAAGCTCCGCTGGTTACATCTTCAGCTTGGCTAAAAATCCCGAGGATTTGGCTGAAGTTCCTTTTCTTTACTGTCACCCTGTACACGTTCATACGTAAGCAAAAGGAGGTCTGGCAAATGCGTGCATGCATGGAAACTGTTCGACTTTCTCTGCAATTATGTCCACACTCGCGTGCACACGCGCACACACTCACACACACCTGTGTGCGTCCATAGAAGGATAGCGAGGAGCAATGATTTATTCTACCACTTTGTACGTAAGTGTGCATGCTGGCTGTGAGATTGCAAAAAAAGGGAAGAAGAAGGTGAGGTCTTCCAATCAGTGCTGACTTCACCAGGAACTTCAAGTCGTTGATCTTGACGACAGTTAAAGATTCTCTTTCATTGGGATTCTTCCAGCCATTCGTGCCATTTGCCGGCTCGCCCACTGACACACGTGGGCTGTGCTCAGCACCACCATAGTCTGGATTTAAAATGCGTTAAGTCAGCAAAAGTGAGACAAGCCAAGGTCGGGGGTGGGATCAAAAAAGTCATCCACGACGTACGTGACGGAGGCGGCGAAGAAGCTCTTTGTACTGATGGTGGCAGCGTCGACCCGGGGGCAAATTTTGTCGACGACAAGAACAAAGAATCTTCAAAGGTTATTTCGTTGCTTACCTAATCACACTGCCACAAGAAGGCTTTTTGTCAGCGCCATCGCACTTGGCTTGGATCATAATCACTGTTGTTCTCTCTCTGTACTACACTGTGACTACTGTGACGCACTACAGAGACATGGACTGGACGGACGGGGCCGGACTGGACGTCCACATGTCGAGACTCACAAACGACCGAAAAGTGACTTGAGCGAGAGCCAAAGCGCGACTGCAGCAAGATCATTTCTCTCTCGACCAGCCAGCCAGCCGGCCAGCCGGCCAGCGGCATGGATGGAGGCAGGCAGCTCAGGCACGTCGGCGCGCACGCGCTCAAGCGCGCACCTCATGGTGGAGGCGCGCATCAAAGAAAAGAACACTGACTGATGTCATGAATGCCTTTTCCCAGACCCCGGGTGCAATCACACCTACGCGTACCTACCAAGATCACCCATTCAAACTGGAACATGGCCTGGTACCAAAGTAAAGCATCACGTACGTACCGTGGGTACAGAGTGACCCACAAGTAGTGAACGATTTCACGGTACTGACAATCTGCTCCCGCCCATGGCAAGCCAGTGTTGTCCAGAGCTGTCGTCGGTGTCAAGGCGGTTGAGGTCGGCGGCTTCAGACACCCGAGGGCAGTTGGAAACTCTGTCCAATGTTGGCTACCTTCATTTGTGCTCAGAGTCTTTTGCCTCACACGTCCAGAGGTAACACACGAGGAGCCTCTGAGTCAGAACGACCTCGTCATCAGCGTAGAATTGCCCATTCTTGCCTATGTCAAATGGGTCAGGAGGCCCTACAAGAATACCGTAAGCCTCAAGCGTCCCAAGCTGGTTCTCGTACTACGAAGGAGATGGGAACCTGTTATATCGTGGGTTTCTTTTCTTGCTCTGAAAAATTAGCAGAAGTGGGCAAGTCCTTAACCTCTTCCTCTTCAGGTCTGCCAAATCCAGGTCAAGTTTAAAGAGTCCGGTTTTTCAGGTCGCCCCACTCAGGTCAACCGGGTTCCGAGTGACGTCATCCAGAGGAAAACATTGCATTCAACCATTGCCAGATTTCCGCTGAAACCCGGATTCTGATCAAAGAGTTGCCTACTGCGGAGAGTTTCACGCTCGGCCAGACGCGCATTTCAAGACTCTTTCTCATCAAGACTCTTTCAAGCCGCGCTCTCAGACACATGTTCGAACTTCTGGCTGAACACGCGCGTGGGATTAGCAAGACTTTTTGCTTTGGCAATGAAAATGGCATCTGCAAATATTAAAAAGTCCGCCTTTTAGCGCACGTTTACACTAAGGATGATGGATAATTTTGTCACGTCATGTTTTCCTTTTTTTGTGAGGCTGATGCTCAGAATTTAGGCAGGGACTCGGGATGAGGCCGGGCTCGAAAGCCCGAGAGTCCCATAGGCATGACGTCTTTTATCAGCCCGTTTCACTTCAGGCCCTCGTGTACATGCATGTTAGGGTGATCTTGGTCTTGGCACTGTTGGAAGAGCCAGTTATCTGCGTGGGCCTTGATGTGAAATGAAACCCCAGTCAAATACTTTCAGAGTGCGTTCTAAGTTGTTTGACTGGGGGTTCAAATGGAAGCCGAGACAAGATTTGGACTTGATGACATGATTTTGAAATGCATTTTTATGTTTCAGTCTCGTGCACCAAAGATTCCTTCACGTATTTTGTATTTGTATTGGAAGCCTGACAAAAAAATAAACACAAAAATGTGATTAAAAATTTCACTTCATAAAGTCCCGATTTTGACTTGAGATAAAGAGAAGTTTTCCACTAAGTTTTTCTGCGGAGGGTCCGCATTGGTGAACAAAACTGTAAGTTGAGGCTCGTCACACCAACACCCACAGCTCCAGGAGCTTCTTTCTCTCGACTACCTTTGGAAGGCCCTCAGTTCAGAGGTGCAGTCCAAAACCGATTGACTGGAGCTTCAGCTTTCACCAAGCCCCAAATAGATATGAAGCACCGAAGATATCAATGTAGTATTACAGTCCTGTATGGATCACAAACAGCCCCAGCTCATTCATTAGGGGTCGGATCGAGCTAATTTCAATGCCATTGAATCCCAATGGTTCCCAAGTATCATTTGGCGTGCAAAAAAAAGTCTGAGTGTCATTACAAGAAAATAATCTTTCATTGATAATCTCCAAATAGTAATTGTCACTAATGGGCCTCGCACAAAAACGCAATTGTTGTCAGTCCTGAACTAGCAGAGGCATCTGGTTCTGAGCTGCGAGAAGATATCGGCTGGCCCAAAAATGGTGGACTTCTAATTTTTGGACAAATCGCCTGAATTTGGTAGGATGCAAAGCTCGAGAGCTGGAGGGATTCAATGGCATCATAGGAAGAAATTAGCTCGATCCGACCGGGAAAAAGGGAGCTTGGACTCTTTGTAGTCCATGCAGGACTACAGTCAAACAATGTATGCACTATATGCGGGGATGAAGTCGGGCTGAGCCCGAGTCCGGGAGCCTGAAAGTCTAGCCGTGTTTTTCGCGAGCCTCATAAGCCCGAGCCCTTTCCATCTCGTCTCAGGCTCTTTACGGATGTGTTGGGGATGAAATAGAGCTGATCCCGACCCCTAGAGTAGTGATCGACCGAACTTGGGGCCGATTGGGTAGATCGGCCGAACCGAGTCCTGCAAAGTCCTACCGAGCCGAGCCAAACCCGCAGAACTGATAATGCTCTACTCTACTGCACTGTGGTGCTAACATAAATGACCGTCGTTGGATGCATTGCTCGGCCAGTAAATTTTGACTGTGATAGGCACACCTCTCATCTCATGACAGGTTGCTATTTTGTCGGAAAAACCTCCATTGCTCAACTACAGAAACTAATCTCTCTCCCCAAAACCATGAAAGTTCGGTTCGGGTAGGTCAGTTAAACTTGCAGGTTCGATTAATTCCGGGTTTGGTCGTTAAGTACAGCCCAAAACTCCGACGGGCTTGTTGGTGAGCTTGAGAAACTCGATGCCCAACTTTTTTCAGCCCTTTTTCATCCCCAATGCATCTGAAACTTGACGTTCAGCGGAATTAACTTGCTCAATTCACGCAACCTTTTATAATCCCTTCAAGTGCAAAGCCTCGTAGAGTCCAACTTCGCTACAGCACACCTGGGAATGATTTCACTATATATAGCGAAGGTTCCTCTTTAATATTATACAGGTCGTTTACAACAAGCATTCAGCACAGCGGACATTGATCTCAAATCTTCACTATATCGAATGTTGACTGCTACTGTTGAGTCACACAAACGGGTTAAAAAATTAAATGAACGCTACTTAAATCAGTTAGGTGTTAAGAAGCGTCGCGTCTAATGTTATCTGTTCCCTCAATTATCACTTCACAAATTAATTAATAGACGTCCCTTGCTTCTGCTTAACTGAATTAGATGTCCTTACAAATCGTGGAGAAAGAACACAAGTCTGGACTACACCAAAAGTAGTGATTACTTCTTTATTCTTTTGCATGCACGTAGTTAAAAAAAAACATGAATTATTATGAAACAGTCGGGCTAATGTTCAGTCTTTGGTCGACATCGTTTTCTCCCATATTGAGATCTTCGACGTCTTCTTTGTTCACCTCTTCTTCTCCAACGGTCCCAGCATGACAGCGATGGTCTTCATGTCAGCTGGGTCCACAAGGTCGACCGCGCGCTCGCCCTCGTCGGTCAAAACGTGACGGTCGGCGCCAGAGTCGAGCAAGAGTCTGGAAAAGAGGTGGTTGTTTTTCCCATTGTGAACAATGAAGAAGTATTAATAAGGAAGTATCAGTTCTTCAATAGCCTGCTTCATATTTTGTAAAGGGTGCAGAGGCAACAATAGAAACAAATGGAATCTTTTTTTTCCATATAGTTTCCTGGAGGCTGACTCGAATGTCCTTGGTCATACGTGTTGTATGTTCCAGTGATTGTATCATCGACAAATTTACATTTGGTGCAGATGTGAACCGGATCGCAGATACAGATCCAATTCACAAAATTAACAGGCACCTTTTTGCATGTGCATATGTAGTGCATTGCAAAAGGACTCTTTTACTCTCTTAAGTGGGTGCTGTGACGTTCTAAGCAGTCTTTTGTTCATATCAGGCAAAACTGTAACAAATCAGGCGTCCAATGCTACCGAGATCAGATCTTTAAATGATATAATAATCGAAGAATTGAACCTCAACAGTAGCACCGGACATTCTAAACACACTTTATATATCATTGCCTGGGTCTATTTCACCACCATATTTTTCGAGTTCTGAATGAGGTCATTTTACCTCTCTGAAGCCTTCATTGTCCGAGCGAGGGCGGAGGCCCATGTGGATATTATGGCCAACCATTTTGCAACTTGATGCAAACTTTTCCTTTCCCCCAAAATATCAAGTAGGAAATAGTGCAGTGGAACAAGGATACTCCTGAAGGACACGAGACTGGAAGAATGGAAGAGGCGCACAGTAAAAAGCTGAAAATAGCACAGCTGTGCACAAAAGTAGGACTACACATCCCCGAGGACTGCTGGCCATGGGGAATAAAGCTGGTTGCCTCCAGATTTTGTGCTTTTTGCCCCATTGTAATTGCGGGGGAGAGGGAAAAATTGGAGTCAGCGAGGACTGCTTGAGCAAGGAGGACAACATGAGCAAGGAGGACACCATGAGCACGGAGGACAACATGAGCAAGGAGGACACCATGAGCAAGGAGGACACCATGAGCACGGAGGACACCATGAGCAAGGAGGACAACACGAACAAGGAAAATATGCTTGTAGGAAAATGAAATGCTCACCGAAATAAAGTGGCATCAACTGAGAGCGCCTAAAAACATTTGGACTCAGCACTGAAATAATCAAAAGAACAGCACCAATTTAGCACCAGATGCATCACACTTTTATCATATGTTTGTAAAAGAATTATTTTCGCATGAAATGTAAGTTTCAATAGTATGAGGGCACTTTTCTATGCGCATAATATAAGACTTGCGATCGCTACATTGCTGATTTTTCCGATATTCCGAAGGTCCCTCTCCACACACAAGCACTGCAGGTCCCCAGCTGATTCTTAAGCACATGGGAACGGCAAAAAGTGCCCTCCAAATAGCTCTGAATTTTCAGCATCACCGCAGTCCAGAAGATTCCAAGGACGTTTTGCTGACCGTTTGGTCCCACCAAAGTAATGAAAGGGTTATCCAATGACAAAATCGATGAGTGGCGGCCTCGAAGGGCAGCTCCAAACCTCGGAAAAAGAGATGTTTTCACCCTTTGCATTGGCCCCATTGTGCAATTCTCCGAGGAAGAGCATTGACCACGCTGAGAGCTGCGTCGGTTCAAGCCGGCAGATAGAAATTTGCATACGGTTGCACAAGAGACGATCAATTTGAGTCCAACGAGCAGCTGCCAGTGACCGACCTCAATAAATCACTTTTTCCTCCCTGCTGAGCAGTTGCTTTGAATAACTGTTTTTCAAAGATTCAAAATTGTTTCCTCAACTATCAGGCCATTTTTGGTACGTGCAACTTGACTGACGGAGCTTGATTAGGGAGGACGATGTTGAAGGGCGCCCTTGCACAAGCGTCCTTTGCTGTACCCTCACAAATTGGCACGCCTCCAAAAAAAATGTGCCAGTGTAACTGCGCTCTAACGTGGGATGCAGCCATATTGGCAAATGTTTGCGATGACTGCACTGCTGCACCCTCGGTAATCAGTTTTTTTTTATCGGTGTGATGCAACTTTGCTATTGTAACATCGCTGCTTCCTTGGGCTGCAATAGTGGACTGACAATGGCTGCAATGGTGGTCGGACAGTGGCTGCGATACAGACGAACTTCAGGGTGGAGAAGGACTCGGAAGACCTGTACAAGAGGTCCTTCTTCGAGCAGCAGAACTCCCTATAGACGCATGGCCTGATGCCGGTTGGAGAGTTCAGGAGTTGCTCCAGAAGGTCGAGCTTGCCCAAAAGTCACGGACTACTTTTTGAGCTACTCACACATGATGCGTACAAGACTATCTCGAGCGTGTGCGCCAATTGCCAAAGAAGTGCCAATGTGCAGAATGGCATCTTCCCCTGATCCCGGAGAACTTAAAATTTGGACGTCCCAATGCAGGGCGGCAAAGAGGCAGCGGCAACCTGGGGATCAAAGCCCAAGAGAAGAAGCTCAAAACTATTGGGGAAATATCCCAGAGCTCAACTGAGCAATGACGTATTAAGCTAAACTACAAGTAACTAAATATGAATGTATGACCCACATACCCGGGGAGAATGAGTCAAGTACGTACTAGAAGTGGAGAAGTCATTGGTGGCTACTTGACCCTAAGACGCCTACAGCAATGCGTACAGATGCCTCAATATAAGCGGCCTAAGATTTGCATTGATGCAAAAAATGGCATCTGAAGACCATGTTTGCAGAGCAGCTCTTTTTCTTTCTCACTCGGGCTCATGGCATTATTGAAAGAGGCCGAAAAGTGATCCCGTCAAAGAAGTCCAAGGGCCTCACTGAATGTCCGTCAATGCAAAAAATGGACTCATTAGCATCCTAGTCAAGGAAGTTCAGTGAAGACTCAACTGTGATGCCTTCATGCAGGGACTCAATGTGCATCTCACACCGAAGAGAGGTCAGAAATCACCAACGGCATGGAAGTGATGTTTGGCAACATCATGCAGGGAGACATTCCAGAGCAACAGAGAGAAATGGAGCTACAATTTTTGTAATGTTAGCCAAAAGCTGCCTGGCCAGTAAATGAGCAAATGCGAAGGACAAAACAATTCTACAAGAGACAAAAGAAGCTGATGAGACGATTGGGAAAGACTGTTGTGTGATTCTACAAAAGCCTCTCAATAGCTGATGGTAAGAGAAGGGAAACACAATGAAAGAAGGCCAACATGGAGACTTCATCATCAAAGCAGAAAGGAGCAAAATCGTACGAATAAACTACTATGAGAGTTCAATGGCCAAGCTCACCTAGGATAACCTTAACTAATCTAAGCTAACCTCAGCTGGTCTAAGCTACCCAAAGCAAATCTAAGCTAACCTCAGCTAGTCTAAGCTACCCAAACCAAATCAAAGCTAACCTCAGCTGGTCGAAGCTACCCAAAGCAAATCTAAGCTAATCTCAGCTAATTTGAGCAAACCTCAGATGATTTGAGCTAACCTCAGATAATTTGAGCTAACCTCAGATAATTTGAGCTAACCTCAGCTGGCCCAAACTACCCCCAGGTAATGTAAGCCAACCTGATGTTAGCCGACCAGCCCTGCTCCTGAGAGGCCACAGCAGAGCAAGTCTGGCCTAGAAAGGTCTTGATTCTTTCGATGGATGCCTTATTTCTTACTTGTGCCCTAATTCCTACCTGACTAATATTGTCACTTTCAAGCAGGAAGAAGTCAAGGCTTTTATGGAAACGTTACGACCTACTCAACTTTACTGCCTCCCCTGTAATACATAAGGCAGGGCAGTAAAGCAGCCTCTCTGCTGCCCATGCACAGTGCGCATGCTCGTACACATGAGGGAAGCAGTGGAAATCTGACGCAAATGATTTTTCTTGACCTAAAAAGTCTGTACAATAGGTTCAATTTCTGCTGCCCCCGAAAACTCATCTGATAGCCAATCACGATCTCACTGGCTGCCAAAACGATGACTTGCCAGATTTTGACTGCTGCAGCTGCTGAAATGTCCGTGTCATCGTGACCAAGGCTAAAAGAGGCCCACAACAGAGAAAGTAAAGCGAAATCGACCTCTGCAGGATGCAAAATGAATTCTATAAATCACTTAGAAAAGAATCATCTTAAGCTTGGAAGGGGAGAAAAAATCTGCAACTTCTAGGATGACTTTTTTGCACATGAGAAGCTTTGAGGCCCCACAGAAACAATGAGCTACACATCTTGAACGCCTAAATAAGGCCGTGGGCAATTAGGAGGAAAAAACCCACGTGCTTTACAATCCCAAAAAATCTGATACGACCAATGAGGAATTAGGGAAAAAAGTGTTAGAAAAGAGGAATTCCCATCTAAAAGTTCGGACTGAGCGAGGCGAAGAGAGACAATGGAGAGTTGACAAATGGGATTCGGGAAGTCCATGATAAATGAGCAAGGCCGAGACCGATCAGGGGAAGCAACAGTTTCATTTCCCCAAAATTGATTCCTCTGTCAAGCTGATTTCGAGGCTGCTGTGATTGGCTCGTCAGCGTTAACGAAGCGAGAAAAATGGCCTCGAGGTCGAGGAGAAGAATCAACAGCTGAGTCAAGATGATGAATTTTGCTGCACACAGAGAGAAAAACCAAAAATCCCTGCTGTTTTCACACCTTTTTTTCCCCCTTGATTCACTTAACAAATTAGCTGTTCCGCCATAAGAGACTCTTTTGAGGCTGCGGCTTCAAAATTCCCACTGTCTTTGAAACGCGTCTCTTTGACAAAGGTCTCGGTAGCCAAAATGTGGGAGTCGAGGTGCAAGTGGCAAAAAATGGATCCCCCAACTGAGAGGAAAATGAGCTGTCAGAGCTTTTGTTGTGTTTGCTCAAGTTTTTGCCTTTGAGAGGCCTTAACTAAATCCTGTGAGTGCTGGATCAGCGACGATCTCCATTTCACCTTGACAGCCTCAGTATCAAACAAGGCGATTGTTTTGCTCGTGTGTACAGCCAAGCACATGGGCGACAGGGTGGATCAGTTGGAGGGGCAAAGCACTTCATGAATCGTCTCACAGGGTGGATCAGTTAGACTTTTAGGGAATAATGACTTTGACCGTCGTGGACATCGAATTGAGGAGTGCAACAACTTTCTGATGCTTATCATGCCCACAAATCTCAATAAATAAGACGCCTTGGCATCAACTTGTAGCGCTTGCTCACAAGTTATGAACGTTTTACATCATGAAATGAACCTAAGACGAAGCTGCAACTGAACCCAGACAACCTGTACTTGCCGTACTAAACTGTGGGTATTGATGCAAAGTCAATAAGATATTTTGGACCTGACTCGTAGTGTTTGCGCACAAACTCTACAGAGGTTCTGCATCATATAATAACTAAATAAACAAGAAGGCCGGAGTGAAAACTTAACTGAGACAACTTGAAGAGGCTTCAATCGGGCCAAGTTCGAGATTTTTTTTAAAGAAAACCGACCCGACTAGAAGAAAGCTAGGCTTAGAAAATGTTTATGGCTCAGAATCAAGCTCAATTGGCAAGCAGTAAAAGTGCGACCGAAGTTAACGGGCTTTTATCTCATCCGGGTCGATGAAGAAGTAAATAGAATCTACTCGAGCAAGAGCCAAGCAAAATACCTTGTTTTCAGGGAAGCCAGAGGTTGCAATTCAAGCCAGATGTTAAAGTGCAGAGAACCTCACTCATAGTAAGGATCTTGGCAGGAGGACCATTCACTACAACTCTGCGTTAACCACAACCGAGGTCCAAAATACGCCAAGTTTATTGCCACCCAGGTTTATAGCCAAGTTACTGCACTGATTTCGGTGATTAGACTGGAACAGACTAATTCCAAATTAAGTTTTATCGGCAAAAATGGATAATTGCTTTAGCCTGGCCGAGACTAACTGCCAACCCAGACTTATTACTCAAATCAGCCTATGTAAATCATTGGGAATTTGCTTACTTCATCCAAGTTTTTACCATGTCCGAGTTTACAAAAAGCGAGCTCATCCGTTCAAGCTCCGGAGGAAAAAACCGCAGCCAATTTGCTTTGCTTGAAGCTTCGAAGAAAAAACTTTTATAAAGGTCGAAAGAATGGTCAACGATGTCAAAAGCTCGTCCCGACCCAACTCTTGCTCGCTCCAGACCGTTGCACGGCTCTCAGTGCAGCAAATTGTTCAAATCCCTCATTCAAAGCAGCTTGCTTTTCTTCGCCCAGGTGAGCAAGAAAAAACTCTTCCATTCCATTATTAGCAATTCTGTTATCACTCCTGCGCAGTGACCCTGCAGTCATCTCTGAAGAACATCTGGCGAATTTCGTCAATCTCCCTCACACACATACACACAGAGCTTCACAGGGTTTGACGCTGACAGAGCTCCACACACAGGGCTTCACGCACAGGACTTGATACACACACTGTGTCACACACACTGAGCTTCACACACGGGCGCACGCACGCACACACGTGATTGGAGGGCATTTACCTGCTGAAATCATCGCCTGCCAACCGCAAAATCCGGTCGCACATGTGTTTTAGACGCCCAAGGGGGAAAAAGCAATTTGGGGCCAGGCCCGAGGTGGACTCGGACTAAAGGCCCATTTGCTTTGGCGGATTCGTGTCAGCCCTGACCCAATCTTCTACGGACTGAAAACGAGTGCAAAGCCGGTGTCTACGGTGGCAAATTGAAAAAAAGGGTTTCGCGTGTTCTAAAATGTTCGCGTGCTAATTTTGCACATTGCCTCTATCAATTAGGCCCCTAAAAGTTTCTTCCATTGCGTAAAATGAGTGGGCAGCAGAAATTTCAGGATGCAAATGGGCATTTTTTGGTTGGAGGGTGAGGCGTGGGGGGGATAATAACAATTTTTAGTAGGTCAACATTAGGCAAGAATATTTTTTATCACCCAGTGCGAATAATGG
>JAAUXU010049466.1_pt1 | contig 50790 bp, 43 predicted proteins | sample 7278151 | NCBI WGS metagenome assembly JAAUXU01 (sample SAMN14350113, study PRJNA611818) | marine sediment metagenome | isolation source: surface marine sediment (1.8m) | place: French Polynesia: Moorea | collected 2018-08
AGATATTTCTCTCAGACAGGCATAGTTCCTTCTGAGCACCGCGAATATGTCCTTGCTGATCTTGGTGGCCGATTTGGTCAGCGTTTCAATCAGTAGGTTCTCCAGCGTAAGAGGCACTACCCTGCTCAGCACCTGATATTGGCCACTCGGCACCAGGAGCGTAATCAGCACCAAGAGGTTGAATGAGGTGTTGTCCACCTCCAGCATCTTGGCAAAGACGGTCACGGCCGCACGGAAGCGCTCCAGCTGCCAGTCGGCCAGATGCAGGTGCCTCATGCTGACCTTGACCCACTCGCGAGAGTGCAGAAGGGCAAACTTGCGGTTCACGAGATCCCTGTCGAAGGCGCCAAAGGCTGCTTCAATCTGCGCAGATCCACTGGCGGCGACTTCTTGGCGCATCAGCCAAAGAGCAGCCGCATCAAACGTGCACTCGGTGGCTGCAGTCGTGGACTCCCTGCCCAAGACAAATGGCGTCTGCACATATGCCCCACGTGCTGCCCAGACGCCAGCCACGGCGCTCAAGTACTGCTTGGAGAAGGGGACGTCGAGGTTGAACATGGCGCGCTCTCTGACCAAATCCTCTCCTAAGGGTACGGCGTTAAAAGACTCCTCCAAGCGACGAAGCAATCCTTTGATGGTGCTTTCATCTGGTTCCAGTGGCAAAGTGTCCGGTACTGCTAACATGCCTTGATCATGATCTTCCCTCCAGTCAATGCTCTGGTCGAAGGAATCGCTCATGTTTCCGAGAATCTGCATGAGTGCACGCATCTCTTCCTTGGAAGCGCAATTGAACTTGTCCGAGGCCCACCCGGCGCTCTCGTAGACCCACCGCAAGCTGGAGTCGACGTCTGCCTGTGCCTCCAGTCGTATTTCGTTCGTATAGTTAAAGAGACAGGCCAGTGCGACCACGCTGTTGCAGTGAACGTGCAAGGCGATGTCGCTCAAGGCCTTGGCGTAGTCCTCGTAGCGCTTGAGGGACTTATTGTCGCGAAAGAGATGTACGAGCCCGTCGAAAGTCGTCATGGGGATAAAGCGGAGATAGGTTGCGTCATTCAGGTAGTCAGGAACCTTTGAGGAAAGAAAGCGTTTTTATAAAAAATACCATCTGAAAGTCAGGCGTCAACAGGCTTACTTCATACGTACGCTAACATACACTTTTTACTTTACGTACGCGTGTTTTACTGGAAGAGTCTCGACAAACAGCTTACGCCCGAAAATTCATGTGCATTGCAAATTTTCGTAAATTTTGTGTGCATTCTAACTTTATTGCAAAATGGACAGTGAAGAATACTCGAAACATCAGCAGCAATGACACTGCAACCCATTTTAACCTCACTTTTCAATGAAAGCACTAGCAAAGCCGGCTGTAACAGTAAAAAATGTACGCTACACTACAAACGTACATCTGGGCAAGTATCACTATGAACACCCTTTTTGTATTTTGCAGCTCTCGAGGCTTGACGACCCTCGTTCGATGCGGTCAACATACAAAAATGGTGTGTATGGAGCTACATGCCCAGATGTACATGGATGCCCAAAGTTCCGTTTACACTTCCGCGAGGATACATCTGAGCTCGTATGAGACCTGTATGGATTCAGGTGATGGAACCACTTCTCAGAATTCTTTGGTTCCAACTTCTTCCGAACAAGAAGGGAGGAGGTAGGAAATGAGTACTAAGAGTTGTTTCATCAAAGAAGATGCTCCAAATATTCACCATTTTCGTTCAGTCACAGCCCAACCCTTGACATAAACCATCCTCTGACAGAGGTTCCTATCTTGATTCAGTGCGTTAAACTCTTCCCTACTGAAGGCTTCAAGTATTACCAGAGTATCAGGTTTTTTGGCAAAAAATGTTCCTCATCACGCCTCAGATTCATCTTGCTCCGGGAAAATTGCCTAATTTGGGCATTAGAACCGGGCTTTGAGGTCCTGATTGAAATAGAAAGAATTCTTAGAAGTTGACCTATCATTCTTATTTTCTGGAGATATTTAGCAGGTGCCATCCAAGCTGAGATAAAACCTCGTGGAAGTGTAAAGGGCCTTTTGGGCATCCCTGTACAATTAGTAAACGTGGTACATTTTACCTGACAGAGCAGGAGCCACTGGTGTTGCTTATACCCAGACCCCGCAAAGAAGAACCTGCCCAGGAAGTACTGAATAAAGAGTCTGGTGTTCCTCCTGAGCAGTTTCTGCTGGTCGTCGCGGGAGAAACGAAGAAAATCCGGCTGTTGGTAGGCGAGCACGTGAAAAAACTTGGCCAACGAGTCAAGGTGCGCTCGCAGCAGCGTCTTGGTCAAGCTTTGCCCAGGGCGGTGCAGAGAAAGCAGGTGTTTGGTGAAATCCGTGCGAATCTGCTTGGGGAAAAAGTACATCCCAGTCCGTCCAGTGCAGACATGAAGCCTCAAGGGGATTGGACTTAGGCTTCAACAGACGTTTAGTCCTTGAACCTTGCACGAGACTTCGACGTGCGTACGGTCATTTATATTGTCCTCTTTCTGGACTGACTGGAGCACGCACATCACTTATGCGTGAATGTGCAAACGAAGCGTGCGCAGGTCTAAGTACATCATACATAAATGCATGTATATGTACGTGCAAAATTGCATAACACGAGATTTCTGTCGGTGTTGAACGAATGAAGAATCCGTGAAGCCTTAGTCAACAACTAACTTGTTACTTCGGGCCGCAGATGATGTACACGGCTCACCTTGACCTGTTCGCAGGCGTAGATCCAGCTCTGTCTAACCTGCCTGGAGTAATCGAGCATGCTCAGCCCGTAGTCGATCCCCTCGTCCCCACCGGATGGGATGTGGATGCACGAAGGTATGTCCAGGCTTCCACTTCGAGGTGAAACCTTACCTGTTGGCATCAGAGAGAAAATCAGCCAAGGTCAGAGCCTTAACAACTCGCTTTTACCTCCTCCCTCCTTTATATCTCTCTCCATGGCGCTCTCATTCCTTAGGTATTGAGTGGCTACAAACTCGTCGGCCTCTTTGAGGTACTCCTCGTCGACGGTCAAGATGGGCATGGAAGTTTCGAGCAAGTCTGGAAAATCCTCCAAGACGCTGTTAAGCCCCAAGGGGCTATTATTGATATCGCTGCTGCTGGTGGTGGCGAGCGGGCTGAGGCTGTTGCTCTGTTCCCTTAAAAGACTGAAGTTTTTGCTGGCACTGGCGATGTCGCAAAAGCCATTGGTGTTGCCACCTACACAGAGAATGAGCATGACGCCTGCCCACGACACTCATGACAACACGACGATACCATCGAAGAAGCTCCTTTCGCTGTGTCCCGACCACTCTGAAGAAGGTGAAGCCTGTTGAAAGTGCCGCTGTTGCAGCTCGGTGACTGACTCTACAAAGAGTTCCATCTCCTCTCTCTGTTCTTCCATCATCTCCAGCTGAGCCTGGGTGTCCACCACCAACGGCGGCTTGTAGTTGTTGGTCGTCCGGTGGGGAGTCTGCAAAATAATGCCAAATCGTCCCACACTTCCTCACTGCAGTGCATCCAACGTATGTAGGTGCGTCCTGCCCGGACGAGCATCACACCGGAAGTTCACAAAGTGCATGCAGTAGTTAAGGACCTGTTGCAATCTTGCTGCACTACCATTTTTTTCTAATATTGAAGTAGCAGTAGGTACGGTACCGGCGGTGCCGGCAAATACCACACACACCCAGAGTGCTGGGTGAGAGAAAAGGTCCGTTCAAGATATGTGGATTGTCATGCCTAAAAGAAATGGTGAAGACTCATCCGATTGCAATTGATCACGTTCTTGGAATTCGTCCACGATGTCTCGTGCTTCGTCCAGGACGTAATCTGCACAATCGTGTGTTGTGAAGCTAAGCAATCAAGTCCATGAATCAAAGTCATGTTAACACGGGCGATTGCCAAAAAAGGATTCTTCACTAAGAATAAAGATGTAAACATAACGCACATTTCTTACCTGCTGCTTCTCCATTATGTGCTGTTGTTGTTTGCTAATCATCTTCCGGAATCTTCTCTGATATTGATTCTCGTCCAACACCGAATCAGGCTTCATTCCCACCTTTAGGCAGGCCTCGAACCGACATCGCTTGCACTTTTTCCTCGTCTCCAACGTGATCACACACTTGCCACCTGACCTGCACTTGAGCTCCTGCTTCAGCTTCTGCTGAATAATGCGCCTGAAGAAAGCGCGGCAGCTGAGGCACGTCGGCGCTCCGTAGTTCAGGTTCGAGCTGTTCGTGTCCACCTTGCAGACGGCGCAGATCTGCAACGCCTGCGCCACGATCACCTCGTCTTCTGCCAACTGTTGGCGGCTGTGGCTGTTGGACAGAAGGTTCCCCGACGGCCCAGCCATGTTGACAACAGAGTCCGACGACGAAGGCGAGGCTTCCATAGAGATGCTGTTAGGGTGCTTCCAGTGAGGCTTTGCGTCAGACACGTTTCCTCTCTTCTGTGTGATAACTGATAACAAAATGGCGCACAAAACACATCCTTACAGAGGAGGCCTGAACTACTGCGAGTCATACGCTGTGTCTTCCTGCTTTCTGCTGTCTTCGATCATACAACGATGTTCAGTGAAGCAGCAACGAAAATACCTGCTCCTCGACTGCAAGACCGTGAGCAGTTGCTTGGCCACTGCTGAGTGCAGCAACTTGTTTTTCCTTCGAATGTACGTACACAAAAGACCGCCCAAGGAACAGTGAAACATGTATAATTCCAGTGTATTCACTGGAATCAGGGGCTCGATGCGGGTACGACAGCCTTGACGTAACGGCGTAATCTTGAGCGAGCATTGAGCTGAGCGTGATTCCCCCTGCCTGCGTTCGTTACGTCCAGTTGGCACGTCAGCAGGACGTGCAGCGGGAACTGTGGCACTGGCAGTGGCAGTAGCGTCACCGAGTGACGACGTGATACGGTTCTACTTCCTCATGTCTCTGGCGCTGCACTGAGAGGCTAAAAGTGGCGTCATTCATTGCGCACTACGTGTAACATGCAGTCTGCAGCAGACGGTAGAGCATAGTCATGACGGAGCGCAGAGCTTACCTACGCCTACGTAAAGCAAAGCTCTGCTTTTGCTATAGATTGGATGCAGTCGAGTTCTTATGTGGCGAGTTGTCAGTGTGTCGGGAGGTTCTTCGCTCCTTATCTGGAGTCACTCAGTGACTGTTGACAGAAGCAACTAACAACTAGCCTAATCACTGCACCGCAATAGTACAAATAAAACTATACATCGACCAATATGGGCGCGGGCAACAGTTTCTTGACACAATAGAGGTTAAGGTTATACTATTGTGTGGTTCTAGTTGCGTCCGTCCATGCACGTGCTGGACCTCGACGCACGTCCTGACCACGAGAGCAATATTCACCGATTTCGACGACACACGCCAGTTATGGTACTTTATGCTCACATCAAGATTTCAAGTTGATGACACGTTTCACACTTGTGACGCTGTAACTATTATGGCCCCGAGAGTACGAAAAATACGCCTTTCATGAAATTATGTACTGCACATCAGATTTTGAATGAGCATCCACGATATTAGTACACAATGCTTATACAGAATAGACAGTTCGACTGTACACATAGACATCGGTGCACCATCTGCCACGTTCATTACACTAATAACGAGGGTCTAAGGGATCGTTGGTACGTACACTACTTCGCTGTGAATGCATACTACGTACCCCGATGGCAACTGCGTATGCAGGCAGAACGGTGCCCCCTTCACACGTTGGTGTCTAAACCCCGAAAGTCTTCGGTGGACATTATAGCACACTTCTGGCCCAAGGACTTCTGACCAGTCTTAAACCTTCCACATTTTCTTTTGGGCTCCGTAAGGAATCATATCAATCCCACTGCTCACCCAAACTTCTGAAGGCTTTCCTTTTCAATGTGTGGAATGACTGCCCAAAGCCTATCATCAAGGCTTGCACCAGCTTCTGGCGCTCTGTCAATGCCTCCACAGGATGACTCTTTAAGTAAAGTATGTACTACGGATGATCTACTCAAAGTATGTTAGTGATAATTCAAAAGAACTACCTTAAAAACTACGGAAGTAACCGTTATAAGCACTTTACCCAAGAAAAACTAATGTTTGCTCGCCTCTGCTGTACTTATTGTCGAGATCCTTTTGAAGCTTTGAGACCGTAGATCCTCTGCAGCTTTGTCAATCATCGCCAGCTCGTTCATCTAAAAGCCGCGTGCACTTTGTTGATTGGATTTATTTAATAAGGTGTACAGTTAAATCACCCCATTTTCTTGCTCTCGCTCCAACGTGTTTGTCTCTTTGATGACTCCTTTCCGCTGAGCTAAGTCATCCAGCGGGTTGGGTTGACCATCGAGTTGGGTTGACCCGTGAAGGGAGTTGACCTTGAGCCACTTACAAACCAAAAATGCATTGTCTGTCGACCATTCTCCCTTGAACGCTCGATGATCTTTAACTGCGATAAGATTAGTGATAAGAGGTGCGATATCTCAGTGAAGAAATATCGGGATGTTGCTGGTCATGTCGCATCGCATTAGTCGCGCTCTGAATGGCCACAGCAGTTGACAAGGCAGTGCAGAATGTGGGCGAGGCGTCAGAGACTTTACAAACTGCAGTAGAATTCCAGCCCATGACTGGTCTTCAGTTCTTCCATCGGATTTGCTACCTCCAATCTCAGCTCAGACAATTCGTCAGCCTGAAAAAAGAAAGATTTAAAGGGTGCAACAGCAAAAGTGTTACTGAGTCTCTCAATCTCTGGCCACACCTGGGTGATGGAGTCTCTGAAACCGAGAGTCAAAGTGTTCAAGGAAGAAAATGACTGGAACAATTTAACTCTCGGGCCGAGTTTAGGAGACTCCATCACCCAGGTGTGGCCAGAGATTGAGAGACTCAGTCACATTTTTGCTGTTACACCCTTTACCCTTTAATGAAAAGGAAGAGTGTTTTCAAGTTAGAGTACAATGTGATTACACAAAAGGGTTAACTCCGAGTCACTGTAATGTTCTCGCTATCAACTTTTAGAGCCGAGAAGCAAAACTTAAAAAAATGTTTTCATTTGCTGGGAAGGGTTTGAGGATGGTCAAGTCAGAATAGATGACCTCCATCTTGCCCTGATCCCAGTTCTCCAGAGTGACCATGCTGGCCATGGTGATCTGCCTAAAACGGCAGCTCGTTTTTAACGACAATTGCTCGCACAATGTCAGGGAACCTTCTCTCCAGGATATCAGCGCCAAAGCGTCCAACAGCTCGCATCGGACGCTGGCCCTTGTGCGCTAGGAGTGCTGCTTGGATGGGCGCCAAAGTGGTAGCGCTGAACAAATCTTCGTCGTTGGTCCTGATGCTGTTTTGAGTGGGCTGAGAAGCGCAAATGGTTGGCCCACACCAATAAATCTTTTATCAAGTAAGTCTTGGAGAAGGGCACGACCAGCAAGTACATGTTGTACTCCTTGATGAAGTGTTTGCCACGGGGGAAATGTGGAATATCTCCAAGGAATGACTTCGCAAGTGATGTCAGGTAGTGCAGGATCCTTGACTTTATATGCTCAGAAGAAAAATTGCGTAAACATGTCAAAGTGCTGCGTTGTCACAGTGGTGCACCAAATGGCGCTCTTATTTTCTGCAAGAGTTCTTGTTTTGGAGCACAGCTGAACTTGTTGTGGGCTCACCCCACGACTCGAGGATGTAATCTTGAAACAGTTTGACCTTGTCGTCCTCTTACAGAGCCGTGCGGTCCTCAACTTTGTGCAGACACAAGAGGGCGATTGCGCACTTGCGATCGGAGTCATGATAAGGTCGGAGAGTGTTTGGGCATAGTCCTCATGGCGCTCCATGGTATCCTTGCCGGCACAGGGATGAACCGCGAGGTCAAAGGAGGTGATGGGTAAGAAACGGAGGTGAGAATCCTCGCTGATCAAGCAACGGGCACCGAAGCAGCCCTGTAGCCGGAGCCAACAAAGAAGTACCTCCTCACCAGGCAGTACTGACCAAACAGCTTGGTGTTGCATCCGAGCAGCTGCCGCTGGTCTCCGGGCAGAGCCTGAAACTGGGGAAACTGATAAGGATATCTTTTCAGGAGGTGAGCAAGTGACCGACGAGGAGACAAATGGTGAATTCTTTAATGCCTTCTGCACTGCTCTTCGCGACTACGCTGAGAGAACAGCTTGTGCGAGAACTGTGAAGAAGATATTTCGATGCTCCCGGAGGCAAGCATCCAGCTCAGACGACTGCACTGAACGAAGGCCATGACGTCATGGTTGGCTGTATCACTGTGCAGCATTTTTCATGACCAAGAGCCGGTGGACCCTCTACCGATAGTAGGTTTAGTGACTCTCGCCATCAATCTTTTAGTAGCAGAACCTCATCCCTCTTCTCCCAATTTCAAGCCCCATACAAGTACTGAGGTTCAGAATTTAGAAAATTTAACCACGCTTATGGAGGTCAGGTTGGAATCGAGCGTCCCCTCATGGCTGACACTGTCTTAGTTTCTTCTGTGCTCTGTGTTCAACTGCGACTATAGATGAAACCGCAGAATCATCAGCTTTTTAATAGTGCACGACTTAACTTTACCAGTTGTTCTGTTGTTGAAATTGGAAGAAAAGAGAAGTGTTTTGACACTAAAGGGTTGACAAAGTGAGTCACTGAAGCTCCTGAGCAGCAGTGGCATCCGGCAAGTTATCATTATTGTAATCTGTCAACTTACAGCTTTTGGTTGAGACCACTATTATTCTCGACAAAGAAGTTTCGATGATGACAGACGTTAGCGGCTGGATGAGCGTCCAAGAAAGTCCATCATTCTCATCATCGCCGTCACTGTTTGCTGTAGAAGAGCTGAGCTGTTTCACTCCTGTGACTTTACGAACTGCAAGGTCACTTATGGGAAGCAGTTTCTTATTGGAGCATGCTGGATCTTTGAACTGTGAGCAAAACTCTGTCCTTTTAGCGTACAGTGCTTGTACTATGCTGAGCAGCACTTTTATCGAAGTGTGCTAGGGTCATAAGAAGGAGATGGCGACTAACTAAGCAGCGTTAAGTATTTCATTATCGCACTGTGATTATCGGTCATTATGAGCCTACACGCTGAGAAAACTACTGCATCATGAGTGTGAGCGTCAGTTGTACTAGAAACAGCCAAGGTATAGTTCAGGATAGGTAAGTGACTGCTCTGGCTCCGCAGTTCTGTTCGGTTTAGGTTTGTGCGTGTCAATTCTTTCTATAGGGGGGCTCACGAAACTTGTTTCACGAGGTACAGTTAGCGTTTGCCACAAAATGAAGCAGAGTTTCGTGAATAAATTGTGCGAAATCCAACTCATGTGTGTCGTTAAATGTCAGTGCAGTAAACCACTGTGCACCCCAGATACTGTGTGAAGTTCTCATACATTCTCCTTGATGACTGTCACAAGCTATGTATTCATATGCCAGATAGGAGGGCCTCAACTTCAGGCCTGAGGTTAAAACAAAGAGACAAGGCTGAGCAAAGCTCAGGAAACCATGAAATCTTTCAGGACACTTCAGAGATGTAGGTGCATTAACCCTCAGCCCATCCTTTGAGATCGTTGGATGTCATTTGCCTCTGAAAGGTTGGAATGAAAGGGATATTTCTTTGGTAACAAGGAGGATTCATAGTATCGTGCAGGCCTTTCGTTCATGAGGAATGAAGCCGTCCCCATCCTCGGGGTCGCAGCACTCGTTGAGCAAGTTCTCCACATCGTCGCGCTCCAGCTTCGAGGACGAGAACGCCCCGCTCACAGACGTAACACCCAAATTTCAGTCAAGAGCCGTTGTGGGCGGGTCCGTCCTCCACATTGTTGTCGTCTGGGCAGCTGGTTCATATGGTTTCGTGGTGGAAGAAGTCTGGAGAATCGTGCCTGTCTTGCCAAGAGTTCACTTGCCAGATGCATTTGCCAACTTTTACCTGTGTTATGATTCCGCACTGCACATCCGTTCAAGGAAAGCTGAACAGGGGAGTGTGAAATTCAGGAGTAAATGAAGTGATGATCTTGAACAATGTCAACTCATGCATGAAGGGCGTAAATCCCTCATTGTCCTCGATGTCGCACAGGTACTTCATTAGGTTCTTTGCCCCCTCTGTCAACGTCCCACTAGAAAAAGGTATAAAGTTGTGACGTAGCTTTGCCTGCATCTATTTTGAAACTTCGTACATGCTCGACTTCATTTTGGGCCAGGCCCACATTGTACACAGTAACCTAGGTTAGTGAACAGCATGACGAGTTCATTGGTGAAGAACGTGTTGTCCTCATTCTTGTCATCGGAGTTGAGGATCTCGACAAAGTCGTGAATTCCACCAGTGACCTTGGAAACCTCGGCCTGCTTGAAGACCAAGTAGAAGTCATAGACCACCACAAAAAGAGAAGAATCAAAAAATAAGTCTAACCGTTTTACTCTTTCGATGTTTGCCACTGATTATTGACGAAATTAATCAGTTTTTTGCCATCGATGACGTCTGATTCATCAGAGAAAAACCAGCTTTTTCTGTGAAGTCCACGAAGACTGCGTGAATCTGGTTGTTTAACCTTTGGCAGACCCGGACCTGGAGTTAATCCCGGCGATGCTCGTAGGACTGACTGACACCTGACTCACGTGGGAAATGGTTCAGTACGTCCACCTGCAGCAGCTCCGTGCATATGTGCGAATGCGAGCTGATGAGTACTAGACTCAGCTGCAACATAACTAGGCGAGGTCTGCATTCCAGCCCCTGTCCGTTTGACCGGGTCATAATTTCCGCTTCCCTCTCATTGAAATGCACACTAAGTCAGCCAATGAACTTACGAGACTCAACACGTGCTTAGCCTCAATTAGGAATAGTCTCACGTGTGGTCTTCTCATGTGCTTCACTTACGCAAGTGTAGGAAGAGGACATGACTTTGACTGTGAGGAAAAAAAAGTTTGCTCTCGTCCAGGAATATGGTTAAGTGAGATAGCATCAAGCAACTCCCTAATCCCCCCCTTGAACGTGGTCATTTGTTTTGCTCAAAAAACTTGTATCAGTCAGAGCAGATCCTGGAATCGTCTTTTCTTGGACTTCCAATCAGCCAGCAGGAATTCATATTCTTCGTCTTCTTCTTGCTTGGAACGAGTTTGGCATAAAAGCCTTTTACTTCTTCTCCGCCTGCTCCTCCTTCTTGCATCAGGTCTGCCTGGTGTGGAGTGGAGGGAAGGTCGCTGCTTTGCTCAAAAAGATATTTCACGCCCTGGCACGCCTGCGCTGGCGCGCGCCCGCACTCATGACGCTCATGCTCGCCAGCGACGTCACCCGATGCACCCACGACACAGTTAATGCGGACAAGAATGGGTGCATCAGCTGGTCAGATCAGATCAATATAGAGGTGTGACGAGCTATGGTCTGGGGCTTCCTTTGCGACTCATACGGTCTGTCTGTCCCGTCGCAATAGCCTGCACAGGCCCACCTCTACCTCTAGGGTCTAGACCGCTCTAGACCCCCCGTCCTCCTTCCCCCCCCCCTACGCGCACGTAACAACAGCAGAAGCAGGGGAAAAATATTCGGTGGGAGAGAGAGAAACAACAGTCAAGTTGCGAGCTCGCATCCAGACAGATCGTTGCTACCATCAGATAGAGCGATCAGGACTCTACTGAAATGTCCCGACTGAGGTAATACCAACGACAACTAGACAGACAGACTGACGGGCAGACGGAGCTACACATAGGACATACATGCACCAGTGCATGTGGACGTCGCACTGAGTCATGGCGAAGTGTTGGTCCTGGCGGTTCCTGGCCCCAGTCCTGCTCCTCTTGGGCTTGGCCAGGAGCTCCAGGGTGTCGGAGAACTTGTGTCACCTGCCCGGGTGCATGTGCGCCGAGAGCCTCGAGTCTCCGGGGCTGACGGACGTGGCCTGCAAGTGCCAGGGATCAGTGGTGAGTGAAGAAGAATCTCCTTAAATGATGAATGAGTCAACTGCACACGAGCTCCACACTGCAGCTCTCCTCTTGTCAGTGCGTAGGTTAAGCTCAAAACACAACGCTCACACTCAATTTACAACCCTTTTAAGGCTGCTTCGCTTTGCACGCATGTTTTTTTGGCACCAAATAGCAAGGAAAAAAGAGATGAAGCCCGGCTTATCTTTTTATATATACCGTATACGTTATTGGTCACACTTTGCTACCACTTCTTCTGTGAACTCCCACCGAGAGATTTTAACAGGGGCCTCCCCACAGCCAAATTTTGGGCCTGGCCGCGTCGCAATCAGATTAACAGATAAGGAGAAAAGGTTGGTATGCATAAGAAGCAAAACATCGTCCTTCAGAGCGTAGCAGCCTCCTCCTCCTCACGGCCCCAGACGTTGGCGCAGGCGTGCAACGTCTTCATCGGGGCAGGATTTTTTTTTAGCTTTGCACCTGCGACATTCGACAGATGATGTTCAGACAGGTTGACAATATGAAGAAAACCCAGAAATGGTGGGGTTTTTCCCAGCAGAAGGTTTCACAGGGGGTCAACAAAAGTTGGTCAACTAGTGAGGCAGGGCTGAGAGTGCAGCACTGTTGATCGGGCAGTGTGCCAAGAATTGGCAAGTCAAAAATCGAGGTGAAAAGGTTGCTCAGTATGTGGAATGCACTCGCTGAAGTGGGGCCGCACGCGGAAATTCTGCTGCTTCAAAAACGCAGCGGACACTGTCAATAATTTCCCGCCCAACCTCAGCTCCGGAAAAATGAGGCTGGATTTGTATACTGCCTTCTCAGCCCAAATAAAACTGTGGCAATGAATAAACAGGAAACTTGGAAGCTCTTGAATGCATCCTGAGAGAAGTCTTTAGCGGCAGCTTTGACTGTTAAGACACGTGCGCATCTAACAGAGCCTTTCTGAGATGATTGTTTGTTTTCATTGCGCTCTCCACTCTGCTCTCGTAGGTACGCAGAAGTCGAATCGTCCATCGCGAGGATTGCGGACTCTGTATTTGTGGCGAGAAGTCACTAAACGTGCAGAATCGCATTTCACGAGAGAAAATCACTAAATTTATCGTGCACTTCTTGTCGTTCGAGGGGTTTTATTGAGATTAGGCTTGCCATTCCTTGCAGCGATGTGCCAACTTTGCTTTGGAGCAATACGAAGATTGTTCATTCGAATAATTGTTGCAGGATCTCCTCTTTTCGAATGATAAGCGGTGGTTAAGCGAACAATTTCAAATAATTCTCTTTAAATAACCTGTTTGTTCTACCCAATAAGAACGAAGGGTTCAGACAAGTGATGGACTCATCACTTAATCGTATCCTACAACCTTGCCGAATAAATCAAGTTGGTATGCATGATGGGATGAACACGGCATTTACCTAAACAAACTGTCAAAGTTGCCACAGCCCTTCCCACACCTGCTCAGTCTTTTTTTTTGTTTGCCAACGTTTTCAGCATCTTTCCTGCCTCCCAAAATTATTCGAAATTATTCAAACAACCTACTGTGAATCTTCCCCAGAATTATTAGAGGTTTGACTGATCAATCGATTCATCGTCTCACTAGCGAGTCCTTAAGAGCCACCCAAATGAGTACGAAGGATGTGGCAAAGTGCAAGTCTTGCCATTGATGCAATGCTCTTCAAATGTGCAACTACTAACATGTGTGCGTTCACATGAAGAAAATCTAGTATACACAACTGGCTTTTTGTTTGTCGCACTGCAAGTCTTTTCGGTAAATGCACATGGTTAGTGAATGCTTAGTGACTTCATGAGTCATTTAGCGACTTCACACAAGGATTCCCGTCAACACCACAACAAAGTCCGTGGGGAAATGTGTATTTCAGACCATTACCACAGTTCCTCTCCTCAGTTTTTTTTTCTTGCTTCTCTCTCTGCCTGAGGCAACAGCAGGAGGCCATTAGAGCAGACGAGCAGAAGCTATTAGGACGAAGTCGTTTTTAAAGCCACTTTGAAGCGTCGAAATTGAGAGCAAGCAGAAAGCAGATTGCCTCTATGCTGTGCAGATCGGATAGCCCATTTGTCTTGTCAGCTACTCGCGCAGATCTGGCGATTAACCCCTTTCGATGACCGCTTCACCGTGCATTGGCTGCATACCTGCATGGAGGCACGGACCTACATACTTACACACTTATCGACAGATGCACAGAGATGTATAAATAGACATTTAGACGGACATGCATACACAAATACTAACAGACACCTAGTGACGGTGTCATCATGCATGCAGTATTAGGGTGAAGACGACACCACTGGTGCAGCTGGGGGAGGCTTTGAAGAGTCAGAGTCACATAGAAAAAACACTCCTAACAAGGTGGTAGTGTCTAGCCAATGAATGATGTGAATAAGATCCCCTCCACAACGACAGGTGGAAGTTTGTCAACTGGATTTGAATTGCTGATGAACTCCATCTTTATTGATCATAGACCGTGTTCTTAATTCTCTATTAATCACATTTGATTGCTTGAGAACTGTATTTCAATTGGTTATAATCTGTATTGTACAGAGTATAAAAGCCCGAGAATGGTGGCTACTTCGATGCACGCTTGACTTGTAGCCGTTGAAGTTACGAAGATAGCAAAGAGCAGCACACATCTTCAGTAGTGAAGAGTGATGATGGTGGGGGGGGGGGGAATGATTGAGTGTCTTCGACTTTCATCTGGCCCAAAGCATTTGTAGCCTGCTAAACATCATAAAATAAACAGAAGTCTCGGTCCTGGACGACAGCCAGTGAGAGTAGTTCCGAATTGTCCCCCACTTGGTCGAAGAGGCAGATGGTCTTGTGTTTAAACGTTTTCCCGGGGCTGCCAACGAGGGAATTCCCGCATCTTTTCTCTCACGAATCCCCACCAGCAGTGGCAGAGTAGAGCTGTGCTCAAGCTTCAAGTCACGTCATAAGTTTGAGCAGAAGCTGGAACCTATACTTAAAACAGACCCCCTTAGGAACAGAAAATTGTCGTTCATGATATTCAACTATGAGTTCTTTGGAGTAAACGAACGAGTTCATTGATCCTGAACGAGCATGGACGAATTTGGCGGCCTTTCACAAGTCAGCGCTCTTTCTGCATATTGTCTGCATGATGAGGACCGACCAAGGATGTCCAGCAAGGCCGGGTGTGACGAATCAGCCGGCAGTTGATGCCACCATGTCTGGAGTGTGAGCAGCAGAGGTGCGGTCGAAGGAGTTGCACTGTCTGCGTCCTGTTCATCAGCATCATGGTGCGCAAGGAGGATACGAAAGGCACAAGGACGGCGGTCAATGGAAAGTGGAGACATCCCCAGTCAAGTGGTTATCGACAGCTGTGTCACAAACGTTTTTCCTGTCCCTTAAGAATAAAAGTGGCACATAATCGACGTGGAGGACCAGGAAAGTCCACTGAAAGGTCACTTTCGTGTACAATAATAATAAACAATAAATCATTACACGAAGAAGCTACTTATTGCTCAACGTCGTCGAGTCCACACGAGGACTTCAAGAAGCTTTTTTGGCCTTCTTTTGTTTGGTTCAAGTTGAATCTAGGGCTGTATTTGAGTTCGAGTTGTGTAGGATTCAAGCTGAGTTTTGGACATTCAGTTTCAAATCAGGCAATTGATTAATTTAAATTTCGAATGACGTCATTAGAGTGGATGTTCAAATGTTCATGCATACCTAACTGGTGGTGAGGCACAGCAAAAAGTGTTGGAGGACCAAAGAGAGACAGTACATAAAATTTACGAACAAGGCTAGTAACCGAAAAACCCCGAAAATTTGGCAATATGTCTGAGTGCACCGTAATTCCAAATAGAGCAGATGTAGTCAAGTGGTATCAGGGGGAATAATCATAGTCACCCACTTTTCTCATGAATCATTCTACGTTCCCCCTAACTACATAACTGTAGTTCAAACAACAGATCAGTTTGCACACACAGTGATTATTTCTTCATTCTATTTGAAAAAATGGCTTCGAATATTGTCTAGCCGCAAATATAGCACCTAGAAAAACATTATAAAATGGTCTATCCCAATACACAATGTACACCGTCAGCCGGGGCTCCAAACAGGGGCTGTGGTCCTTGCTGTGTGCACACATTTAGAATGCATAGCTCACCAACGTGAAGGTCTTTTTCATACAGTGTGCTGCTCATGGCACATGCACATGGCATGCAGACCCCTGTTCTGCTCCTTACCAACATAATCTCAACGTATGTACACGCACAGGAGGATAAACTGTACCATGCTTTCTCTGTTGCTATTCCAGCACTTGGTGATCGCGCCACCTACAAACTCCTCTAGCGAGAGGACGATGCCTCCAGACGTAACCGCCTCTTTGTCCCTGGTGGACTGCCAGAAGGTGGAGATCGAGGCCCAGACGCTCAACCTCCTGCCAATGCTGACCAACCTGACCGTGCACAACACCGAGTCCCTGACTCTCAGGAGCAGAATGTACGATGCCAGAAGGGGCACCGGCATATCTAAGATGATGAAGGTCATCGAGTTCTCAAATGTGCGTGCAAACTACGTACAATTTCACTGATATGTGGTCAATGATTCATCATCTTATTGCCAGATTTATGACTTGGAGGTGGAACGCCAGGCTCTCGAAGGGCTCAGCGTGTCCAGGTAAGCCGGTCTTCATCAACGACACGACTCATGTCAAAGCAATGTTGTTGACTTCAGTACAAGTACTTCCTACGTTGATGTGCACAAGGCTTCATTAATGTTGCAGCTTCGAAATTCGTGACGTGTATATGAGGAAGGTGTCTTCCCTCGCCTTCAGCCTTGACCACGTGGGCGAGTTCGCCATCTTATCGTCCAGGATGGACAGGATCTCCATGAGAGGCTTCAAGATGGACAGCTGTGATTCATTCTCCGTGCTGGGGAATTCGAGGCAAGCTCAGGCAACGTTCCCTCGCACACGCGATAGTGCCACAGTTACCTTTTTATTTGTTCCACCAGATTTTACAGCGTTGCCAGTCAAGCATTCCTCCTGCGCTGTTCCAAGTTCATGCTCGCCTACAACGTGTTCGTCAGCCTCCAGGACTCGTCCTTCGATGTCACCTTCGGCACCTTGGCCGACATCCAGGGCAACACGTTCGAGTCCCTCAACGGGAAGCCCTTCATTAAGCTCAGACCCGCAGTGGAGGGTGACCAAGAGGTGAAGTCGCACAGAACATTGAAAAAAAGGCGGCTTGTGAGGCACTGAGTGTGACCAATGACTGCCAGATTTCGATTTCATTTCAATATTTTACCTTCACAAATTACGTGGAAGCGCCAAACTGTATTAACATTCATAGAAAAGTGCGTCCAGCAAGAGCAACGCCCCTCATTCGTCACTCTCTCGGTCAGGGGCAGACCTCGTTTTGACACATTTTTCGCCTACTGCTCTCGTTCTGCATACTTTTTCTTGGGTGCGGTTGCACAGAGGAAGACAAAGTGTAGCTGGGAATGCTGACCTTCATGCTCGTTGCTCTCATCACAAGAGAAGCTTGTGGAGAAGACCTTGAATGTCTCGTTGTTGCTTGACCTGGGAGTCGCAAAAAGGTTGCAGTACGTGAACGTGAGCAGGGGGATTCTTTGAGCTTCATATTGCACGCCACGTCTTGTTCTCTTCTCCGCAAACAGAGAAGAACATTCATCCTTCAGACTCAGGTCGTCAAAGTCTAAAAAATTGATTTTCACTTGGGAACAGAATTGCTCTCGAACTTAGCCCGACGTTCAGGAAGATCCTGATTTTAACTTCCTGTCCATCTTTGGCCTCCAAGTGATACTTTTTGGCACCATGATAAGAAGTCATTTCTGTCGCAGGCCGGAGAAACTGGTTTGGGCTTCGTGTTCCGCGAGAACAAGTTCGCTGCCGACCCCACCTTGTCCTTCGGCGCCCTGGCCTTACCGGCCTTCGATCTGCTGATGGAAAACAGCGACAGCTTCATCGACGTTGACTTGAACCACTTCCTGTGCGACTGCGACAGAATTGCGTGGTTCATAGCCGCCATCACACACGGGTTCGACACCGACCTCATCGAGGCCATGGGAGGGGGAGAACAGGGGTGAGCAAACTATGTCAACTATTATCTAACATCGGCCTTGCAATGTTTCTCTTCCCAGGGCCGGGTCACTCATGTTTCTGGAGAGGCTGTATGACACCTCCGGCAGCTGCTTGAAGTGCTCCCTCAGGGTGTGTGAGGCTGACCAATCGAGGTGAAGCTTTTGTTCTTTTTCGATTTCGACCCCACAAGACAGTCACACAGGACAATGATCTCGATCCCTTTCAGGCCGTTCCTTGCCTTTGCTGAGTCCGCGCTCCAGGTACGTGAGAATGAGCTCCGGTGCACCAAGTCCGGACACCCGCTGAGAAGCCAGCACGAAGACCATTATGGCCAGAGGCCGAACAACGAGCTGAGGACGGGGGACGGCGGAGAAAAAGGAGGCAACAGTTTGCCCCCTTCCTCCTACAGCTATGAGAAGGCGGGGGAGAGGTGGGGCACGTCCACCGAGAGGCCGCGCCCGGCGGCCGGGACTGTCGACAAGGAAGAGGCTGAGACCAGGGACGTGAAGGACATAACTTTCAACGGTGCAAAGAGTCTCGTGATGTCTTTTTCCTGTTGCACCATCTTATTGGCCAGGTTACTTTAGAGTCAGCCGATCGAACGGCGCGTGAAAATGCAGAAACAGAAGAGAAAGCATAAGTTTAGCTTCGAGTCAACATGACAAGACTCTCCGCTCATATTGACCTCCGCTGATAATCTGGACGTTTTCACAATCGATTTACAACTCAGAAGAAGACTATGATGGATGTGCATTAAAGAAAATAAAACATTAACAACCAAAGGTTGCTTCAGTGGACGTTGTTGTGCAGCTCATGTGCGTTATGTACGCATTGACCCGCCATAGACTGTACCCAGCAACCAGTCACTGTCGAGGTATGAAAGGCCGGGCATGAGTGCAAATGATGAGCTCACTGAGTAAAAGTATGACATTAATGGTTGGTCCAGCAGTGGAAGAACTTCATCCATCTCAGATGCAACCCTGAGGTAACGAACAACGGAGAAAGAAGAAGTGACTTCCCCAAGATGTTTCGTCAAGTTCTCTCCAGTGCAGACCACATGTTTTCCATGGATGGAAATGCTAAAATGCTCAGTTGCCAGGCGAGCACTGACTGTGCAGCACTGCACAATCTCTGCTGCGCTACCTCGTCGTCAGTTGAAATCACCGCATACATTACTGCGTTCAGTGACAGCCGACAGTGCAGGCACCCTCGGGGCCGGCCAAAAGTGCCAATATGGACCAGGACTCTGTTGAAGGCCTGAAATTCGACGAATGAAATTGGCAAACAGACCAAAACGCCAGATGTCTCAAAAATTGGCGGGCAACTATGGTATATGACAGCACTGGCTGGTATTACCGATAGAACTTACTGCTGGCAGAACCTGTCCCAACTATTCCGTAAGCATGCCGGTTATACCTGGTAACCAGTTCCGGGTTGTTCCGGGTGTCCCACAAGAAGACGCCGACCTCTGAGTGCCAAAAGTTCAGCAAAATTTCGTTTGGAGGTTAAATGTTTGCCGGAAAGTAGTGAGGAAATCTTGTGTGGCATCAAGTGTTCAGATGATTAGACATAAAGAAATAGGTCCTGATCGCTCAGGCTGACATGTCCAACCAGTAGATGTTCTTGAGTAGGACTTTAAAGGTCACAAAGTACATAAAGTGAAGTACAGAAGTAAAGATTTTTGGGACACTCTGCCTAGGCATGCAGCTGACCATCGATTTAGAGTCAGTGCAGTGAAGTCGAAATACCTGTTACACTAGTCCGCATTGATGCGCATGTACAAGACGAGGAAGATACTGTAGCAAGAAAAAAGAAAACAAGGACAAGTCCAGTAAGAATTCTCGCATAGCTCAAGAAGCAGCACTTGAAAGCACATGTGGAAGAAAAGTTGGCGAACGACTTAGGGATGTCCTGTTTGTTGACACTTTTTTCTGTTGTGACCTCTGAGATCTCTTCCCGAGAAGGGGAACAACACCAAGAAGAAGATGTCGTCCAGGCTTTGGGTGTTCAGAATCTCGGACTGTCATTCTATAGGGAAAACTTTTCTTCGCGGGAAACTTCTGGTGTTTATGATCTTCAAAGTCCATTCGTGACCAACTGATCATTATTATTAGGGCAAATCTTACCAACAAGTCATCATTGTTACTTTTCCTAGACGGTGTTCAGGTGGGGTGAGCAAAAATAATTAAGATTCCTCAGTCAATTTTTTGGCCTTGTTGACCACGCTCTTTCGAGCTGCGAATCCGGTGGGTTCAGTTATGGCAATGGCCAAAAGATTTGCAATCTAAGAGACTAAGGAAAACATTTGAGGCGTAATCCTGAGATAACAATACCGACGAACGCTTTACTGATACGCTTCCTATGTAGTGGGAAAGACTATTGGGTCTTCGCCGGGAAACAGAAAGCACCTATTGGATGTAGAATACGTACAAAAACAGATGTACACGAGCACCAGTATTAGAAGGTACCTAGTGTCGTACACGTGCTAAGGGATACCTATAACAAACCCATACACAGTGGGCATGAGGCCAATAGTATATTGTTGCCAGGTAGCCGGCGTTCAAAATGGCCAAACTGAATAAAACATTGCCAAATTCCTGGATAAGACTTTCAACATCGGCCAATCACTGAATAACGTGAAAAACTTGCCAAACATTACATACAGCGTGCAGAAGGCTAAAGGCCGTCAATTTTCAGCTGTCGCAAGTCGGTAACCCTTGAGGGTTGCGCTTCGACTTGACTAAGGCGTACCCTGATCATACAGTTGTAACTTTATTTAATAACAATCAACTCCACCTTGGCCCTAGAAGATGCAGGAGGCAGAGAATCCTTGGCCTTGAGCAAGTACTTCAGTCATCCCTGACCTATCCCTCGTGTGGTCACCACTAGAGGTTGATCAGAGGTCCTTCTCATCCAGCGTATGTTGTACGAAGGTAGCCCAAACGCACTGATCGTACACTGTTGGTACATGTACTGTCTTGAATGCCTCTAAATTTTAAAAATCATGACTTTTTAAAGAGCAGAAGGTCCTTGATGAGGTCCTGAGCTTTTAGATCATGAATATAGTAAATGTCATTTACCTTAAGATCGCACAGAACCTTTGGTATTCCACTTGGGACCCCCGTCACAGCAACCGTTTCTGAGTGGTTACCTTTTTCCTGGAGTAGAGATTCAATGTTTGACTCCACCTTTGTTTGCAAAGTGTGTGGTTAACTTGTTTCCAGTTCTCAAGAGTCATCAAACAGTCGAAAATTAGCCGCATTCTCGATTTAGGTCATATTTCTATGCCAGATGGTGAGGTTGCCTCACTTTAAAGATTGAAATGTTGATAGGCAACCCTTTCTAATCGGTGATTTTTTAAAAATGAACCTCACTTTTCCTTGATGCAACGAAAAACTCCTATTGCTCAAAAATATTTCTGGTATGAGGCAATCTTAAATAGATTTTTTCCCTACACACCATCCAAGTTTAAGATGAGGCTGGGGAGGACCCAGAACTCCACAGAGAGCAGTATGAAGCGCGATTCATGAGCAAGCGCTACATCAATCCCTCCTCAGTGTCATCCATGACTGCAGTACAAAAGTACAACAGTTCTCATATTATAGCCTCTCAAGGCTATGTGTCTCATTACTCCTTGATTCGTACACAAGAAAACTTCGAATTCTCCTGAAATTGTACAATTTCCCCGATAACTCATGCTCATGTATTCACATTGTACCATTTGTCACAAATGTTTTAGTACGACTTAAAAAAAAGCAAACTTCAGAGATTCCTACTTGCTCCTAATGACTCATTCCATCAACCATGCCAACTTGGGGGGGGGGGGGGGGAGGGGGAGAGGGGCTCTCTTCTCGTCCCCTCCCCTCCCGTGATCAAAACACATCAATGAGCGCACGTATGTGAAATATGCAACTGTTTCGCATGCTGGTGAGAGCCTTTACATCCCCCAAAGGCTGACTTAGTTGCTGGGACCGACTTGAAGGACACGCACGTATATGCCAAATGTGGTCTGCCTCCAATGATCTTTATTTTTGCTTCGCTTCAACGGCTTTTGGAATGGTGAAAGATGTGGCCCTTGAAAGGACGAAAGAATTACTTTCCGATGTCTAGTGGCAAAATATAGTCCGGAAGTAGGCCTGAAGTCCTCTTTTTCTTCCTCTCCTCTATTCCAGGGCGTGTCAGGGAGGTCACTGCATTGAGTGGTGTTTGCACGCACTGGCAGCCGATGGAGAAGGTTCGATTCTGGAAGGATCATACAGTTCATGCCAGTCAGAGTGGGTGCACACGACACACCCGGCATTCAAGTGTGACATGTTGACCATTTGTTGAATCACCTCCATCTTGACGATGGCCACGCTTTCGTCCTCCACCCCTAGGTCCCTCCGTGCCTCGAGGAAGCCGACTGCCATCGTGGCCCTCATCTGCCGGCACTTGTAGTGAACGGTTCCTCCGCAGTGGCTGTCACGGTCCCGACACACGATCTCCGTGACCGTCAGGGGCACCCGCCCGGGCACTGTGTTGAGGCGCAGCTTCCACCGGCAGAACGCCCCCACCACGGTGTCGGGGACGGGTTCGAACTGCTTTCAGCATCATGGCATGGAAACTAGTACAGGGATTTACTGAGACTTTTGCAGACCTGATGTGAATGTCTCCCGAAGAAGTCCGGCAACTCCGTGTCCGCTCTCACTTGAAAGACTAGCAGGAGGAGAAAGACTTGGAAGGCGGCGACGAAGGAGGCAGAGTTTCTGCTGCTGCTGCCTCCACCCCCTGCCACCATCGTCCGAATGATGGCAGAACAAACGGATCCAGCGTGTTTTTATACCAAAACATCCTCGTCACCTTTCCATCCATTTGGACATTTATTGACTTTATTTTTAATGGAGTTGTGCTTGTTGTCAGGGCACCTACGCCTATAAAAAAAACTTCAGGCCTCCTGAGTCTTGATCCTCGTGTGGTATTTAGGATAGGGATTAGGGGTAGATAAAGATATCAACGGACAACTTCGACATGTTGAGGCATAATTGCCGGACCTCACTTAGGGCTTTGAAGGATGATCCCCATGCATTCTGCACCGCAGACGAGCACTCCATGGCACAATGTAACCTTTGTCGAAAAACAGAATATAGGGTGTCCCTATATTTAGGTCCAAACTGTAAACTTATAGATCTGGGAAATTGTAGCGCCTAGAAACATACTTTTGTCTAAGGTCACTGAGGTGTTTGCCCACATTGACCATGTCCACAATGACCCAAGCTACTGGAGCGAACCTGAGCTGCTCAAGCCTGAATAATTCTTCATCAGTGGCACTTTCAAGGGTGACCAAGTTTTGACTGCATAGCCAGGATCACTTTCTGTCCCAAGAACTATGAGGCCATCTTGCAGCCTCAATTGTAAGATTCATCCAATAGGACATATTAATCGTGTAACACCTACCTTGATTAATCAATGATTACCCAACTGATGGCATATTTTCCGAACAGTGTGTCGTATCAAAGTTTACCAATATAGAAATGAATTAAATCCAAGATGGATTGTTAAATTGGACCACTTTTTTACGGCAAATATAAGGGAAAACAGCAAAAATTTTCAGAAGACGTCTCAATGGGCAGAGAATGCAGTCCCTCAAAGTCCAATGGGCTGTCTGACTTTTGATCAGACTTCCTCCTTCGTCAGAGCCATGAATGGAGAAATTACATCAGTTTCCCACACAAAGTTATAAGAGAAAATTGTGGTTATACAACATGGCACCAATCCATTTTGCCTTCCCTACAGCATTGATCTTTGATTTTCATGAACACAACGACCTATGAGAAGAATTTTATGAATATCCCCTTTGAAATGAGATCAGAAGTACGCTTCTAGGTCCAATAGTTTCTGAGATCCATTATTTCGAAGTTTCGACCCCACTGTGATTTAGGGACACCCAGTCTTTGTAAGAAATCAACTTTAAGGGAATAAGCTCGCTGCAAATAGTAAGGAATTTGTTCGTACAGTGGAACATGCATATTTGAATCAAGTTTGGACTGAGATTTTTATTCATGCAGCTGTCTGAAACATACAGGAATCAGTCATGATAAAACAGGAGCAGCAATAAGGAAATGGTTTTTTTTTCAGGTTTATATCATAGATCATTTGAGGGTGAGAAAACAAGTTGCAGACTTAAGCACTTTGTCCATTAACATTGGGCACTCTATTTTTTGAACGATGAACGCAGCAACAACTTGGTGGTAATGTGAAGTGAGTGAACACTTTTTGACAGAGGTATTTTCTCTGTAGACTCTGTCACTTTGGCGCCATGATCATGAGTTTGTTGAGCAACATCACAAAAGAAATCTGAATTCGCACTCCCTCTTTTTGCCTAATTTTTGGCCTGACAGGAGAAAATATTCATTCAAATAGGTATAAAAGCTGGAAAGTTTACTAATGTAGGTGAAGGAATTTTACTGCATAAAAGAGTTGCTTGACTTGGGGATGATAAATTCGAATCACGTAACTCTTGATTCATATAAGCGCGTTTCACTGTACTTTTTTCTCAGTACTTCAAGCCAAGCTTCATGCACCGTTTGGTCGTTTTCTTCAATGGAATTTTGCTGCAAACAAGCTTCCTCTATACACATTCATTCAGAGAATGTTTCAGCCGTTGTTCTGTGGTACTCTGACTTCTCCCGTTTCGTGCGTGCGTGCGAGCGCGCATGCGCGCACGCACACACGCACGCGCGCACGCACGAGCGGTGATGGACTGTTTATGACGTGCACACAAGTCAAAGCGTTGCACCAGTGAAAGCTCCGACTGCTCTTCTTCCCTAATGTGACACCGCGCTGGTACCTCTTCACTTTTGGAGCAGCACAGCTGACGGAGAATTACCTAAGTAGTCGGTCGATCTGAGCCACCGTTGGCAACTTCTCGCTCTGCATGCAGTAGCCGGTGCACTCTTGGTCCCTCCTCGGGGAAGTCATGGAACTGTAGGGATTCGTACAGGTTGACACTTGGCCTCCTCCCTTTGCCCAGGTATGACGAGAACTTTCTGGAAGTATCGATCTCCTCACCAGAAAAATGGGAATAGACAACAGACGAGGACTCGCCATATTTACCTCTCTCTCCCTTCATTTCGGAGAAGCGTCTTGCATATTTTTGCACTGCGTCGGCAAACAAATGATGACGCAACTTATACTTGTCAGTCTTTGCACACATGACTTCAATGTCTCAGTATTCTGTTCATGTTATTTTTCCCTCTTCCTGCAGAATCTGTACTTCCTACCCCTCTTTTCTCCTCCTTTTTATAGGAGTTCCAGTCCCCCTCCTCCCCCTTGAGGTTCAGACGAAGAATTCGCCCCTTCTTTCACCCTCTTTCTTTCTCTGCACATTCAGTCTGTCTCAATTCTTCCTGGAGAAGGTAAACACTCTTTTTTATCCTCTTCACATTCAAGGGGTATCGTCCCCTCCTGTTGGTGCAGAAATGGAGGTCCTGCCATCGCCCAAGTTGTCGTTTTTGAGCGCGCTCACCGACAACAGCTTCACCACCGCGACCACCATCACAGACTGCGCCCTCTGACCCCGAGAAGTAGAACAATCTTAAGCATTGATGCACAGTCGAAGCTTGATTTGCCAGGCGCCGAGCTTGGACTGTGTTGAGCTCGTTTGTCAAATCCTTCCTCCTCACCGCTGGAAATGTCCAAAATGGGCAAAAAGGACCCCACCTTCGAGTGGAGGCTCACATCATTTCACCCAAGAACAAACCCAAGCCTAACTACTTCCCTTTAGTCGTCAATTCTGTTCGTCTACTTGGGACATCACGATCATGATCAGATAGACGTCGGCCGATGACTCTGGTGCCAGCCACAGCCCTTGGAAGACTGTCTCTTCTTGTCGATGGCCAAGCCCTCCACCCTCCCCTTGAGGATAGGTGTGAAGAAGGAGAGGGCGACGAAGTATTAGGATATTATCCTTTTTTTTTCTTCATCATCTCTCCAAACACCTCTGAAGAACTCATGGAAGTTTGACGAGAGTCGACAAAAGAGAAAGCAAACTCTGGTCTCATGAGGTGATGTAATAATACAGGGTCGGTAATGATAAGATATGCACGGGGCCGAGGCAATATTAATAAAAGCCGTCGGGTGCTTCAATGATAATGTTCACTACCTCGTGGCTCAGTACGAAAAGGTTCTTTCTCTGGCGAATGATATGGTTTGGTCCTTAACCATTAGTCAAATTAGGATTGCACTAAATTTTTTCTCCCTCAGGGATATTTCTTATAGGCACTTTTAACTCAAAGTTTTATAAATCTGAATGTCGTGTATAAACCGCACATTTTTTTCGGCCATAACTTTTGTCTGGATCGAGCTGCAAACGTGATTTATCCCTCAATAAGTATCTACTCTAAAACCGTGGTATTATTTACTTTTGCTCTTGGCCACGGCTCCAACTTTTGTCCACCAGATATAAGAAAAGTTATTTACCGTAGCAGAGTTATTTTCTCAATAGAAGTTTGATTGTGGTGTCAAGAAATGAGCGGCCAAAAGCAAGAGTAAACAAGCATTCACGTACAACTAAGAGAGCAAAAGTAGAGATTAATTCGGTTTTAGACCAGATTCTTAGCGCTCTACGCATGGCTGAGCAACTTCTGTAGCTCAATCCAGTCAAAAGTTGTGGCGGAAAAGAAAGATGTGCACTGTGCATATTACGTGCACACTATGTCATGAAACTTTAAATTGAAGGTGAGCGAATAAAACACATATGTTTTCACAAAATAAGACTTGAACCAACTGCAACTATGGCTAAGGTCAACTTCCTAGCCAGCCCTTCACCCATCCACCCCAAAAAAATTGAAAATTTTCGTACTAGACTGCTACCTTCAGAGCACACCATAACGATAAAGAACTTTAATTTAGGCCTATAGAAGCACTAAGATTTTAAAACGCCAACAGCACAATCCAAGTGGCCATCCACTGGGTCATGGCCATGCTGGGCTTGCCTCAGAAGGTCCTAGAATGCTCCAGATGACTAATGAATGCTTGGAGAAATCATTGTCTCTGATATCTCATCAAACGTGAAGTGAAATCTCTTGTAGTTTCAATCTGGCAGCGGCTTTTTCTTTGTCCAAAAAAGACGACGTCTCTACAGCCCTGTTCTCTCTGGGCATTCAAAGTCAACCGCCCACTTCAGCTTTACAGTAGCAGCCGCTTATAAGAAAGACCATCCGTTCTAGGCCAAAATGTTCTTAAAAGCGCCCTGCTCGTGACAATTGGCAACATAAGGGACGTAGTAGTGTAATCGTGTACTTATAGTCTGGAGACGAGCCTCATACAGTCACTATGCCTTGAGTTGACGCTTGTGCGTCCCATCCTCTTGTCCGAACTCATCTTACTCATGTCTGGATTTTGAATTTTTCGAAATTATGCAGGTTCCTCCCGTTTTTTATGCAAATTTGGATGAAAATCGTTCTCACCAGCAGCTTTTAGTGTTTATGTGCATGCGGTGGAATTCGACACATAAAGTGCATCTTAGAAATCCGCTCCTACATACGGATTCTGCTCAGATCCAGCGGTTTTTTTTAGGCGGCTCAACTGTCCTGAGGTACAATGGAGCGGAAATGCGGGCGAGTGCGGTCGCGAAACCTCGACCCCGTCATCGCTGCCCAAGCACGTCCAGGTAGTGCAACGTGCAACTGAGATTTATGCTCACGTCGTCTGTCGGCATCCCTTTTTTGCATGGGGCTGCAAACTTGATGCTTCAACGCTCTTAACTAACGAAGCCTTTTTTAATATCGTGCCAAATTTATGTTATGTCCTTTGCAGCGTCGGGTGGAGAGAGAATGAGTTTTCGACTGTGGTCGGTGAGGAAGGCTGACGTTTGCCACATGTTGGAGGATGAAGTTTGCCAAATGAGAAAGTGAGGAAAGGAAAAAAGGTATCAGCGTCTCACTTTTGTCGTCTGTTAATCCAGCCTCAAAATTTGCCGCCGTCATAGGTTTAATGAGGCGAGGAAAAAGAGCGGACAAATTGTTCTGAGCTACAACTGAGTCTGAAGCGAGCAAGATTTTCGAGCTGAATGGAGCTCGACAGTGCTCAGACAGGAATAACTCAGATCAAAGCCAGACCTGGATTTGCAGAGTGCTGAGAGCGTCCCAAGTTCAAGTCCTGCTCAAGAATAGGAAAGTCGCTAAATTGTGCAGAAATCCCGGACTTAGCCTTTTCTGACACATCTGATTGCAGTCGTTAGTCAACAGGCTAATTAACATGCGCTATAAATTACGCCGGTGAGGCATTATCGGGTGTGCGCGCTCTTTCTTCCCATTCAGTTCCCTCCCTTGTCGTCATGCATCAACGACGAAGTCGCGTCTGACTAGTGGGTAGGTGAAATTATTATACTTGCTCGGGTAGCGATTCATCGATCTGCGCCAGTACAGTCAGGGGTAGGGTGGGGTGGGGTGAGGGAGGGGGGGGGGTGAAGGTCGCCGCCGCCGGAGCAAAGTCCTATTGGAAGGCTGGGGAGGATATAATGGGGGGTTGGAAGAGATGGCTCCCCCCTTTTTTTTGCAGTAGTTGGTCGGGTGCCTCAGCCGAATCGAACGGCAACCGTCGTCCGTAGTAGTACGTCAACCTCTCCTAGACGACCGGCGTTTCGTGCCTCCACTAGCCGTTCGTCGTTTCGCTCCTCTGGCTTCCTCCCCGCGGCAGCGGCAGCGACGTCAGCAGCAGCGGCCCCGGCAGCCTCGAGGGCGAGCCCGACGGACGCGAAGCGCACGCGCCTGTTTTTCAACCCCCTCGAGAGGAAGGAAAGTCCCTTCCAGTTGACAGGGAAGACTCGGTTGATTCGTGAGAGTGGCTCTTGTGGCTCGTGATTAGCAACAAACTCACCTTTCCTCTCCTTTCCGTGTGTTGTTCCTCGTCCAGGACCAAGAAGGAAAGACCCATGAGTCATGTGGATCACATTGATCGGTGAAAACAAAGACAGTGTTTGTCGCTATTTCACATCCAGATCCATCATCTGATGGATGTTGTTGCTCGCTGACCCTTGTGTAGATGGTTCGTGGGTCAGATCACAATAACATCCGGAGAGAGATGTTAATCTATGCCCATCTGATCACTGCTCCAGAACACTGGGGGAGTGAGGAGAAGCGATAGCCGCAGCTGTGATTGATCTTGGTGCGGGCTAATTTCCCCATATGCGGCAGCCGAGGGAGGCAGAAGACCCCGGTGCAGACTTGGCCCGCCGGTGTGACCAATCACTCAGGCTCGCTCAGCGTCCGTTTTTCCTATAGTGGAGGGAAAAAAAAAACTTGGCAATTACCACGCAATCACTGTATGCATCATTTCTCCGAAATTGCGATCCGCGTCGTAGGGAGGGACAAAAACAGCGTGGAGGTTTCGCTTTAACGTATTTGGCGGGACAAGTGTGAAAACGCGTGTGACAAGAGACAAACACAGCGTGGAAAAAAAGGCCGCAGCCCTGAACGTCAAGACAGAAAAACATGAGTGAAATTTTCGGATAAGGCCCACGAGAATCGAAAATGCATACGTATTTGCTGCTCTTTGCCCTTGGACGGTTTTGCTTGTGTGCGACGTCTGCGGAATCCAGTCAAGGTAAGGAGGAATTATTATCCGCATTAGTGAGGCGGGAAAAAAAAAACTCGAACCTTTCTTTGTTTCTCGTAACTTTTCATACGAGCAGCAGCAGCAGCAGCAGCAGCGGCAACAACAACAGCAACAACAGCAACACAGCTGCAGCATGGAGGGTGGGTGGGTGCGGGGGGAAGTGACTACTGTGTTCGATGAGCCTCGTGCTCGGACGTGTGGAGCACAGCGCATTCACGCAGCACTGGCAAACTGTGCGTTCTTTTGGCCTCACACGACCCCTTCCTGCACTAAATATTGATTGCCTTGTTTCATGCAAAGAGCTCTCGGAGCAAATGGAGGGAGTGAGAGCTGGGGGTGGCACGTCTACCCTTGTCGCAGATGCTATCACTTGCTCCCGCATACACATGTGCGAAGAAAGAAAGAAAAAAAAAGGCTTTTGTTGTCGACCAAAAACATATCGACTCAAGAGTCCTGATTAAAAGGGGACAAAAAGTGGACAAGTCATTTCTGACTTTGCGCTCTAATATCCACTGTTGGTCTTGAAATTAATGACAGCGCTGGCCATTGAGCAAAGTTGTGTACTGTACAAGTATGATAAATGTGATCTAGACAATAATGTTAGGAGCTCCGACGAGCATTGACGATCGACAGAGCGCAAAACCAGAGTACTGAGGGAAAACGACACATCTTTATGGAGGATTATTGATTGCCTCGGCTAGTTTTCTTTCCCCGTGTATACTCTGTGCACGTGTGACAACTGCCTTTCTACTCCTCAAGTCTCCCGAGCTCCTGCGCTCCTCCAGACAGGGACAAGGACACGCTGTGGAGCGTGAGGACGGCAACAGGAAGAGATTGAGCGTGCACAGATCCTCCTTGATCTTGTTTGGTTGAGTAAGTCGGCAGCCAGCCTCGGGAGGCAGGTACTAAGTGCTTCATTCAGTGTTGTCACCGGCAGCGACTCCTCAAATGGAGAGAAGTAGCTGTCTGGAGGGGGTGCGTATGTTTGAACAGAGGGAGGGGAGAGGGCAAACATCCTCTGCTCTACACAAGGACTACAAAATAAATTCATCTGGCCAGTTACAGGGGGAGGAGACAGCAGCTCTAATGAGAAAGAGAGAGGGAGCCAAAGTTGGTGCTGGAAAGGACAGGAGATTAAAAAGAGCAGCCCGAAGTTGGAAAAAGTCTTCAAGTCCTTCTGCATCATCAGCGACTGGGAAATCATCATCGTCCGGCAACTGCGGACGCCAGATTATCCACTTTGGCCATTTTAGCTTTTTTGGGGTGGAAAAAATTGGCTTTAAACACTGGTACAAATATTATTTCAGTTGTTTTACCACGGCCACTTTCAACTCAAAGTTCTTTAACGTACTGTTTGTAGTAAGCGTCATGAGCACGTCTTGTCTCAGACATAACTCTTGACTGGGTTGAGCTACAGAAGTGGTGCACCCCTCCATGGAAAGCTCAACAGCTCCTCCGGAGCCAAACTGATATGGACTTTCACTCTATGACCGCTCATTTTTCCACAATAGGGGATCAAAGTAATGCTCTGGGGCAGAGTTTGTTACATAACAGTTTGACTGTTGCGTAAACAAAATGAGTGGTCCTAGGCAAAAATGCATCTTAGTTCACTTTTAGAGGAGCTTCTTAGCTTTCCATAGCAGGCTGAACTCACTTCTGTAGCTCAATCCAGTCCAAAGTTATGGCTGAAAACTGAGTGTGCACTAAATGTACAGCATACAGTATGTTACAAAACTTGGAGTTGAAAGTGCCCATAGAAAATGGCCCTCAAAAACGAAATGTCTTACTACTTTGTCCACAGGTCAAAGACCCAGGGCCAAAAAAAAGCATCATTCCCCAATAAAGTTCCTTTGCGAACTTAGCCAGTACGTATTAACCCATATTGTGGTGTAGGAGACAAGGACGTCGAGGTCTTCAGCGGATTGTGCGAGTGACGCATGCGGCTCTTCCATTGCTACAGCAAAGTTATGAAGATCGTATCACTTTTGCAGACGTGTACGTTTGTGTAACATTCACAACTTCACTTCTGCAACGCACAAAGGTGCTCGTGTACAAAGAGCGAGAAAGGAACTTGTTATTATTAAACGAGCTGCTGAAAACCAATATCTAGTAGAAAATCTGGATGACATTTTTGTCGTGGAATTTTTTTCTCTGTGCAAAATTCACCTTCTTTTCTTTCTTTCTTTTTTTTTACTCTTTTCTTTGCTGTCAACTGTACGGTACTTATCAAGTTCGTGTGTGCCAAACGAGACCAAGGGTAGTTTCTCTTCTTCCTCGTGAAAAATGTCTCCTTGACAAGTTTTGCGAACATTTTGGAGACAAAGTGAGGAGTCCCTGACGAACTATTTTTCCAATGACTAACTGACAGTGTCTCTCCCAGCTTGGAAGAAGTAGCCGCGGAGCTTCTGTTTCGTTGTATCTGCTCCAGAACTACACCGGGTCAGGATTATTGAGCTTGAACCTCTCTCTGCGAGTGAATCTGCCAGCACTATAACGCATCCCAAACAATACTAATGCTGGACTTGTGAACAAGAAGCTTATGAGTCAAGTTAATAAAAGACGTTTGAAAGCAAATATGCGTATGAGTCAATTTAAAGGACGTTTGAGAGCACTGCTCAAAGTGCATTGTGACTGCTCTTTTACGTCTGCCACCATGAAGGCCCGAACCGCCGCTCGTATGCACTGTCAGCACTACTTCAGCCCGGGAAGTGTTGAGTACGAAAGCCTTGTGCAGTGCAACTGATTCACCTTCTCACGTTGCAGCCCCCTCCATTCCTTTGCAGTAGCGGTTGGACAAATGTCGATTTTTTTTTGCTTCTCGCTTTCTGTCATGAGCCGTGTTCTTATCTACTCAGAACGCTCTCATACATCTTGCACCAGACGAAGTTTCTTTTCCATCGATGAAGGAAATACTTCATTTCCCGCACTTACGGAGGAGCTACGTACACAGTGACTCGTTTTCAAGCCAAACACACGGTACATGAAAAAGGCACCTCAAGCTTGAACATTGCCTCTGGTTGCCGCGTGTTTGTCGTCGACGTCACTACTTAGCTGGAGCATAATTAAAGCAATTTCTCCTCCCCTTCCGCCCCTCCAGTCTGGCCCGGCCTGACCCGGCCTGGCCCGATCGACTTTAGGAAAGGCAGCGGCATAAATTGTCTGGACCCTCCTTATACACACGTCGTTCTTCTACTTATTTATTCAACGAGCTCCCTCGTCCGCAGCGTTTTTCTCACCGTCGAGCGCAATTAGCAGGAAAAAGCCAGGTCTGCATGTCAAGAGTTTGATAGCAAAAGAGGCGTTCACTGCCCCGGGTCGGCGGGAGGCGGGGAGCGCCCGGAGATTTAAACACGTCCCGAGACTCCTACTTTCGTAAGAACATGCTAGGCCTATGTAGGCCTCGTCATGGGAAAAGAAACTACAGGGCGACTTGTTCTTATAACATTTCCCCTCTACCGTGAAAATCAATTTTTCCAGGGAGAACCCCTGCACTTTCCCCATGAAACTTTTACTGTTCCCCCTACCACTCGACAAGCAGATCAGATGCTGCCGTCCGAGAGGTACGAGCTATGAGTCTATGACCCCCTCTATGTCCCTCATCTCCAGTGTCATGGAGAGGGGGTGGGGAGAAAAAAAGACAGGATAAAATTAAACTTTTATGAATCTCGTAATCCTTGAGCTGCCTCCCTCGCACATGTGCCATTCACTCTGGTCCGCCTGTGAAAATGGAGATGCCCAAAACTGTTCTTGCCATGGAAAGAGACGAACCAGAGTTTCTGCCAACCCTGGAAAAGGTTTGTTTGGTCATTCATGGACGGCATGAGGGATCGAAGGAAACAGCAACCCTTTTTTTTACGTCAGATTGTCCATTTTGCATTCATTTTGTGTGTGCTCAGGAGGTCCGGAAAAGAGCTACTTTGCCATCCTCCATACGTACCGACAAGGGGGCCTATTCTCCACACGACTTTTATGCTGTCACCAGGTAGAGGTCGGGACTTCCCTGGCGCTACTTGAAATATACTTACGGAACTGGCAGGTGTGACGTCCAACGTGGATTGGGCAAAAGCAGTGCTTTGTCAAGACTCAGGGTCTCTGCAGCCCTCACCTCGGGCCCCAGGCTGCAGCAACACCTGCAGCTACAGCGACCTCGTGTTGGCGGAATGCTTGGCTGCCAAATGCACGAAAGGTACGACTATCTTTCCGTTGTGGAAATGTCGCACATTACGCATTCGTCGTCCTTTCGATCAAGGTTGCCTCAGTCACACGACGCTGCAAAACTCGTGGGCTGCTATAACAGCTCCAAAACGGGCCTCCATTTCTGAAACAAGTGCCATTTGGTCATGCGCAACGCACCTTTTTGCCACAAGTTGGGTCTCATTTGGGAATGCTGAGAGGAGCAAATGACTTCGTCTCAGTTTTGGGGTGCGTTACCTTATTATTAGATCATATATTTAGGAGGCTTCACTGGCAGCTGCTGTGGCATGTTTGTTTGAAAGAAACTACTTTAACAATGTTGAAGTCATGAAATCAGACAAAAGTGCTACAGGCTATTGTGGGGGGTGACAATTCAAGGCCATCATTAAGGCCAAGGGTGATCCTTTGTAATGAGTTATCCTCCCTGTTCTAAACACTGGTTTTAAGTTTATCCTTGAGCGACCACAGTCAAGTTAGTGGTTTGCGTCAAATTGCATTTTCACAAAAACGTGTCTCATGCACTGGGCAAGACCAATAAACATAACTGTTGGAATTTTGCTGAGTGCATCTTAGGCTTGAAATCTAATGCCAAGCGGTAAAGATGAAGTCCAACGATTTTCAAAAAAAAAAAAAGGGACCGGCCCCCCTCTGTTGCAATAAAGCTTCACTACATAAGTTCAGTTCATAACAGGGTATTCAGCCTTGAAAGGCTGCAGGGCAATGTTAAACACACTTTGTTGTCTGTTTTATTTGACTTCAGTTTAGCATGTGGAAGGTAACTACATGGGTCTAATTTGAAATGTTGACATTTTTTTGAGGACTGAGAAGGGACCCCCAAGATTGATCATTTCTTCATTCCATCTGATTAGGATGAAGTCCTGCAACAAATATAGCACACGGCAAGAGATTCAAAAAATGGTCGAGTCTAAAAAACACCAAATATTGACTTAAAATATTTCAAAAATACGTTGTTCTCGGAAACATACCAAAAAAACTGCATTTCGTTGTTCTTTTAAATGCTGCCCGTTTCAAATATACTTCTTGATTGCGTAAATCCTGCCAACTCTGTGAGAACGACGCTCCCAGGGTGCAAAGCACATGTCGATCGGCACGATTATGTGAGAAAAACTGACCCTAAGTGCGGTAATTTTGCCAAGAAAAACAAAAAAATGCACCCTGGAAAGTGGAAACTGCTTGTTCAACTTCATGTGTGCAATGACATTAACGACTCCTCCAGTACCACACGTACGTATATGCCAAGGGCAGCCAGCCAGCCTGCCCCGACTGCCCGCCTGCCTAAGCCAGAAATTATCAGTCATAGCCCTAGGGGCAGTCTGACAAACCAAACACGTGACTTCAGGGGGGGGGGGGAAGAGAATGAAACCCCTGCTTACAAAACAAGGAGCAACCAAACCCTGCGATGCAAAAGCTAATATTTTGTGCTGTCACTTGGCTTCAGATGTTGAAAAATCGGGTTATCTAACTTTGCAAAGGCAAGCAGTTTGGCGTGCAGTACACATACGTACGTATGTGAATGGCCACCGTCGGTTCCCAGTTGCCAACGCAGACGAGCGCTCAGCACGGTTGATTTCCTACGGCTGCTACAGAGAGGCCGGGTTTTCGGCACAGTAGGTACAGTCATGATGCATTTGCAGTATGTGCACAATATGCGCATGATGAAACCAGGCGGTCAGCGGCGACTGCATCACATATGTGAGACTTGTAGTATGAAAAAATTGATCGTTCATCACGCACTCTCGCTATGCAACACATGCCAGACTTCACGGTGCTAAAAAGGCAGGTTGCACGTCACGGAATCCCCCCGTGGTTGATACCCATGAGGGGGGGGGTGTCTTAGAGCAACCCGAGTTCGGGGTGTAAGTGACTTTCCCCATTGAGTTCATGCCATTCTTCTTTTCAGCGGCACCGGGGAAATTCAGATTCTGAGCCATAAAGTGGCATTACCCTCGCCTTTTGTGGCGTCCTCCAATAGTCTTTGTGTACGTCAAATTGACAATGGAGAAAATGGTCAGGAACATAGCTCATAAAAGCTCAGTAACGAATGAGAAGAAAGAGTCAAACGAACTTTTTTTATTTTATCTTTTTTAGTCCCTAGTTTGGTTGCCGCCTTTAAGCGAAATTGGCACAGAAATGTGGAGAATTCAGTTGGTCGTGGACCCTTTTTTTGCGCTGGAAAGTCACTCATACACTTAAAATTTGCGTGGGACACTTTAAATTTCATGAGACTGGATATGCAATGATCATGCAAGTTGTTGGAGCAGCTGGAAGTCATTCATTCGAAAAATACTCCTCCATCAGCTGCAAAAGAGAGGTCAGACACCAATGAGGATGACAATTTTTTCCATATTCTTGTTTTTTGGGGATGACAGAAGAAAGAAAATTGCCCAAGATCTGACGACCATTGCCAAGTGACTCCAGTTGGAGCGTCAGCCCATTTCTGTCTCATCACTTCGTCCAAATATGGGCAAAGTGTGGCACAGCCCGTCTGTTGATTGTTGGCTGAATCACACATGTTTTCTGCGAAAATGTCATATTTCTGCACGATTTGCCCACAACTCGGTTCGATCACCACATCCGCCAATGTTGCTCCTCCACCAGCTCAGGACATTCATCGTACTACTTTGCCAGATTGGCATTGACTGGACTTCCTCTCCTGCTCGCAGTAGTTGTGACAAATACATATGCAGCTGCGACGATCGATTAGTTCGGTTCTTTTTTTACACACACACACACACACACACACACACATTGCCGTGTTGTAGCAACGAAGTCATCCATCAACTTTTCGCGCAAATTCCGCACGCGACAGCAGCAGCAAAGGGGTTCGCGTGTGTGTCTCCTCTCCCTGAATTGATTGGTTATCGCAATCCACGCAAATATTGGGAAAAACGATAGCGAGCGAGCGCGGAACAACAGCATTAATGCAAGTCATTTTGCCAAAAGTATCCTCTCCTCCTCAGGGCTGTTGTTGGGTTCATGCGCAATCAGCCTCCATCAGCGAATGCTGTGAACTGATGCCATTTCCCACAACAGTGTTTGGAGAGAAAAAAGCACACAAGGACAAAGGCTATGTGAATGTGAAGCTTTTCCACATCCCTAGTCAAAAGTTCGAGTCGACTTTTTCAGCCTCGTCTCGAGTCACGTTGTCAAAACTCGTCCTTAAACTTATATTTTGTCCTCTTGTTGTTCGTCTGCCACACCTAATTGGACTGTTTCCCCCCTCCTTTGCTTGCCTTCTTATTGTGTCAAAACAAATCTTCACCGCTGAAAAAAGACACACAATTTGGCAGGCTGTTGGCAGAAAAAAAGGAGCCGCAAATTGGTCGACAGAAAAAGAATATTGGAGCCCGGGTTAAAGACTTCCTGTGGTAGGTTTGCTTTTTTTGCTGTTTTTGTACTGAAAGTTGTCAAATTTGCATCAGTCCCAACGCGTGTGCACAAAGTTCTATATCTGTCCAACTGGCGGAGGATTTGTATTTGTCATCCACAGCAGCGAACATTGCCAGACCTATGCAAGATAATTCTCATCGATAAAGAAGAGAAAGTGCCGCACTTACAGTAATGTGCGAAAGCTGCAGAAGTGGAGCCCATCTGATATGAGAATAAACCGTGGAAATTTGCTCCATCACTGGGGAAGAAAATGATAAGAGATCACTCTGGAGGGCAGACATGAGTCACTCGTCTACTGCCAAATAGAGATTCTTCCCCGCAGATTTTCAGCACTTGAGTGTCTTCCTTGTGAATGGTTATGTAACTCCACTATTAAATGAGCAACCCAGATCCACCCCCAGACCTAAGATTAAAGGTGAATTCAAACGCTTGCGTGATGGTGGGGGGCAAATTAAACCACAAATTCCCCCACGACGTCGTCCTCCCTCCTCCTCATATTTTCTCTCCGGCAAGTTTAGTTTTTGATGATGGAAAGAAAAGAAGCCCTGTGATGCAACTCTTGCTCAACGCTCCTCGCCCTCTCCCCAATGCTGCTCGAGCGCGCTCACGCTGACGACGGCGCCGTCGACCTGCCCGATAATAGCAATGCGGGAGTCTCCACAGTCTGTGGCGTCGATTGGTGGTATCGGTCGGGCCGGCTGCAGACGGAGGCCTTATTGGGGCCTGCGGGATGCTAATTTGTCAGGAGCGTGAACTTTCTTGTCTCAGACTGCGTGTGGTTTCTTTTTTTTTCTGCTCAGATCAATGAATCTCTGGGTCTGCGATCATGCTTGGCACTTGAGGACATTGCTTTGAACTTCCTGTGTTGCTTGAGTCCGGGTGGACGAAGATGGGAACATTTATTATTCATAAAGCACTGGAAAACTTTTTTTTTTACTTTCGTGACACGAATCGATTAGGCGGAAACATCCTGAGGATGCATGAGAGCGACGGTTGCGTGAGGTTTTAAATGAGCCCGTGAAGCTTCCACACGTAGAGTCTTGTAAGAAGAGTTCACTTTATTGCATGTATTTATTTCAGGCCAATGACGACTTCTGTGCATGCACCTATAAAAGCAACTGTGTCACCATCATCATCCGTCACGTACATGTGCGTGCTGATAAATCTGCCGAAGAAAAGTCATTTTTTTTTTAAAAAAAAAGAACTTTTAACCCAGTCTACGCTTAAGGTTCTCCGAATTCCGCCTCATGAGGTCTTACTTTAGGCTGAGGTTTATTCTCTTTTGAAGAGTCACCATGGGAAAGTCTCCTTTGAGATCGAGCCTGGCAATACTTTTTCATCATTTCCTGAGAAACCACAGATTGAAGTCTGTCTGATCTCTGGCAATAAAAACATGGAAAGAAATTCCTGCAAATCACAGTACTGTAAGGACATTCTGCGGGCAAGGGAAAAGGCATGACGTGGAGCAGCCATAAGTGGAGCACCGTTCGTAGACAATATGACTATTTTGGAGAATGGACAAGGCTCCCACAACAACGGTTGTCCTGTCCGCCAAGTTGATGTGGTGAACCGACGACAAAGACGCCATTGAAGTCCAATCTTGCTCCTGGCTGTCGGCTGTTTCTCTGGCTCCAGTCGTTGGCGACCTTGGACCTACGATGTCTGAACATCCTGAACCTGCTGTCCTCACGAGCGTTGTCCACGCCAACGCGCACAGATCGTCACGGGAGGCACTCGACAGGCAGACGACAAGCAGTGCTTGGTAAAAATAGACATTGCAGCGCTTTAAACGAGGCCAAGTCAGGAGTTTCGAAATGTGTTATTCTTCAAGCCTGGCGAAGATAGCGTCGAAAGTTTAACACGATTCACCGCCAGACGATAAGAATACATTTCGCAAGCATTGGGCTGTTCTGACTACAACACAATAACAGTTTGCTTCACGACGGAATCATAAAAGAGGGAGTGGGGAAATTGACTCATTTGAACCGTTTGATCGAGCTCTTCCCAACATTAGTATTTGTGTACGTGCGCACAGTTTGGTCTGGAGCTCTTCGAACACCTGCAACCAGGTAGCAATGAGTGAGTCGATGTAATCAGGCGGATTTGCGGAGGAAGAGGCCGCCCTGCACGCACGTTCGTACGTCAGACACAAGATGCAGGAAACTCCGGACTCAGCAGCAAAATACTGGGGTGTCCACATCAGATTTGACGCTGCCTAGTGGGGATTTTCAGGCCCTGTTGTGAGGAAGAGGATTTGGAGGCTCCCCTTTTTTTCCAGTTAAGGGATTTCAGCTGGGGATCGAAATCACTTTGGTCTTTGGCCAGATCTTGGGAGTGTCTCCAATCGTGGTGGCTGCAAACAGTGTGAGATAAAATGTGAACACAAGTAATATTTCACGTGACATACTTGTGGGCTCTTCCAGGGTGAGGCTATACTTGAGATGATTACGAGTCAATGACTTGAGAGACAAAAGCTCAGACTGAGGCAACTGTTGTCACAAGTCCTTTCTATTCTCTTCTTCTTGGCCATGAAGTGAAAAAGTGCCATTGTGATTATGCACACATTGCCTGAAAGTGTACACAGAAATCTTGACAAACACGCTTATCAGACCCTTGAGCCAGACGGGATCGCTTTGGCTGTCGGACAACGGGTTCGTTGCGCCAGCGAAAGGCAATCTTATATAAAAATATTTCGCTTGTCTTAAGGGTGACATCCTGGAAGGTCCCGCAATATAGCAAATTATCGGTTTCGGGCAAAGAAACCACTTCGCCTTTGATGTTGCTGAATATGCCATCGATGAAATGAGGTTGAGAGATCAGTTAACGGTGTCCGGAGGAAATCTTGACTGGCTTCATAATCATACTTAAGTAGGTGTCCTTTGCAACAGTCTCGTAGACGTTTCTGTCAGACTTTGGGTCAGTCGTTTCTAGACTGAGGTTGTAAACGGTGTCGAGCAAGGTATGTAGATAAAACAGGTGGAGGTGACGACTGGCACCGTTGCCAGCTTCAGCGTCCCCCTCCCCCCCCCCCCCAAAAAAAAAGAAGTCCTTTACTGTCTCATCACAAGTGGATCCTGATCAGGATTTTCCTCCAATGTCCATAACGTCTGTGACGTCACATTCAGCGATGCAGGAATCAGTCCGGGCTTGTGACATCAACCCTGCATTGCTGTATCCTCTTCTCTGAAGCAGACCCCAGCAATCCTGGTGAGGACTGCAGAAATAGGCCCTCCCTCATTGAGAGAAAATTATCATGCAGGTATTGGGCTGTTCCAGTTGCGCAATCGGAATTTGACCCTGAACTCCAAGAGCAGCAAATAACACGTTCTGCGCGCCCTGCATGATAAGGAAGCGTCGACTGGCACCCATGTATGTGGTGTCCGTGTACTGCAGCAGACCGCCAGCCAACAACAGCATCATGCATGCTGCACCTTCCCCCCTTCTGCCATGTGCACAGGTACACCGGCCTCCGGTATTGTACGAACATGTGGCACGTACTGTATGCCGCACGCGTGACTGCCTTCCAGGTAAAGACAATGTGATGTGCAGCAATGTCGCAAAAAACCGCCGAGCATTCGCAATTCGAACAGGAACTGCCAAGTAATGCATGGGTAAAACAAAAATACGTGGTTCGACACCGCCAAATTGTGCTACGGCCACGGAATGGCAGCCACGTCCTAGTCCGTCCAGTCCGAGACGTGGAGTCACCAATTGCAGATGCTCGCTCCAGAGCTTCTCCGGCGATGTAAATCAGGAAGCAGCAGCAGCTGCAGCAGCTGCAGCAGCTGCAGCATGCTAGATCGACTTCCGACTTCATTAACTGCTAATCCCATTACTGCAGTCTGACAGCTTCGACTCTTTCCTGTCAAGAAAATGGTGAGAAGCAAATCTGGAGTGAAAACTGAAAAGCCGACGAGGGAAAGCACGAACTGAAAGTCAAGTGTTGCTTGCCTGCGATTAAGCACTCACCGCGAGCAAGCAACGTCTTATGGACTTGAACGAACAACAAATATCAACTCCCTGCTGCAACCAGAAGGAGCCGCCCCAGGCAAAGATTCGGCGTTGCTGACTCAGTCTCTGATATAATTAGTTTTCTGTAGGGACTTGGAGCAGCAGCCTTCGGTGGCTCAGAAATCAAGGTAGCAGAGTCGTTGTTTCTGCTGCTTTATGCGAACTGTGCTTACGACGTGCTGAACGCACGGTCGGCGAGAGCAATTTCTTGTCGAGGCTTATCCTAAGACAATAAAAAGTAGTGCCATTCGACCTCTTAATCCTATCTGAAGCACTCTGTAATCCCCCTCGGGAGGAAAGTCCTTCTTGTTTTGTAGGAATGATCATTCCTCTTAATCTTGTGTGCCTTATAACACTGCGCCTCTCTCACTCTGCTAAACCGCCGCCTCTTCTTTAGTAAAGAGGAGGGGGGGAGATCTTGTTGCAGGAACAAGACTCTCTTGGCTCCTTTGTCAGACGATTCCGCCCATACGAATCTGTGTATGGCTGTACACAACACACTGTACATATGTAATGGGAGCGCTCCAGCTGGACATGTTCTCTGTATCAGAGGAGGCTGGGAACAATTCTCTCCTTGTCAAATAGAGTTATCTTTTTTTGCACCCGATGCTGACGAATCAGGACATGAATTCCTGTTGCTTCGGCCGTGCCTTTCAAGGGATTCAGTGACCTAGAAATCTGGTCAAGTGACACCAGCGTCTATCGGGAATCTTTCTGTGCAGGCCTTGTGTACGTGTACGGCCTATACAGCCTGGTTGGCCTTTTTTTCGGTCGCCCCATCATCGTGCCAGATCCTCAGAGTGTGGATCAGACTTGCTTGAGTGCATGCGCACCATGCTTTTCGACAGATCAATGGGAAAAGAATGACACACATGCAGTAAAGGCGCACGACGGCATGAACAAGGATTTCACGTCTGACTTCCATGGCCACAGCAACGTTGTAAGAGCAGATCCGAGCAGCCATTCCTCGCACAATAATTTTAAACGACCTCCAACTCTTCTTTCCAAGTAACACCAACTTATACTGTCAGCACCTCATAAAAGCAGCAGGAGTTATGGAGAGTTCTGCATATGTTAAGCGCACAGAGGAGCTGGAAGAGAAAGCTCTCAAATAGGAAATACCCGTAGTAATACGACTAGTAAGCCTTGTTTAAATCCATGCAGAGGCTTCTCTCTCATCTCAGAATACAGTGGCAGAAACATGTCTACTTGGAAAAGAAAAGCAGAAATAACCCCCTCTGCTCTCTCCCCTGTCTCCTTGCCACTACAATGCTCTTTGGGGGTAACACCGTGTTGTCATCTCAAGAGTAGAGGTGGGGAGAGACGACCAGAACTTTCGCAACTTTCCTCACTCAGGAGCTTGAACTGAATGCTAGTGAACTGACTGTCCTTCTTCTACCTGCTTCTCCTTGTCGCTACTACAGTCCCAAATAAGCTGGCATCACTGCAGAGCATGTGTGTGGGTGTGTGTGTGTGTGTGTGTGTGTGCATGATCCAACACCTGGGTCTTCTTCTGCTCGTTCGAGGAATAACGATAAAAGTTTTGAGCAAGCACAAGAGGGATGGCGGAAAGCAGCGAAAATATGACCTCATTTGGTATTCCAAAACCGCCGAGGCTGTGCACTGCACCCTCTCCTTCCTCTGACCCCTTCCTCCCTCAACATTCATAATGCGTATTTTGGTCTCAAGAGAGCAGGAGGAAGGATAGGGTGAGTGTATGTGTGTGAAGTATCAAGATGGAGAGATAACCGGAACAGCAGACGGTGAAGAGGCGAGCATGTCAGCTGATGTCTCAACACTTGGGCAGAGTGCAGTGGAAAACGGACATGGGGATCACTGAGGGACCAGGATGATTTTTCTTCACCCACCCCTAGTCACAACGACATCGGCACTCGCCGGAGGGACACTGGAAGACGAAATACATATGTCTTGGTGCCAGCTGGGAAGAAATAACTCAGTCTTCGCACTTGTTAGAGTTGGAAAAGAGCAGGATGTGTCTATTCATGTTCTTTGCCAAAAAAGACCTGCTGGACCTGTGTTGCCAGGCTGTAGCGGAACAGAGCTGCCAGAAGCAGCTCTGTCGGCTCTCGTATCATAGAGTGTTACAGAGTGTCTACTCAAGCTGCTGTTGCGGGCGATGGCGCGTGTCGGTGAGGGCGTCCGGGACAAAACAGGGGGGCCCGGACTGACTCGTAAATTGTGGATTCGCGATTCAGTCTGAAATGCATCCGTCGTTGATGGCCTCGCCCGCGCATCACCTTGTGTTCGTCTTGCTCCGGCCTGATCGCCCGTCCGCCCAGGGGCTCCAGGAGCCTCTGTGTGTGGCCGCTGGCCGCACAAGTGCTTATGCATCTGTCAACAGCAGTTGAGGGTGACCCCGGCGGTCCATATGTGCTGCATGCATCATGTCACACGAGGACACGAAATCGATCTGAGACCCACATTTGGTCGGTCGTCCGCACGACCTCGCGTACGTGCGTTTTTCTACCGCGCTCACCGGCGTCCGACGCGAAGATGCGTCACTTGGCCCTGTCCGCGTACAGCTTCTCAGCAGCTGCGCTCCTCAGATCTGGCTGACTTTTGGATGGAAAAGGGTAGCAGGAAATAATGGAGTGGAAAATTTCTCAAGCTTGTGAAAACAGATCCCGCGCTGAAAAGAAGAACACAAAAGCCCTCTTAGAGGGAAGGGGAAAAAGTGTTTTTGAAAGGCGGGGGTGCCTCTGTCAAGCCAATGAAAAATGGCTCATCGCAGCAGTAGCTGCCACTTAACTAGCATACCTTTTACTGAGGTAGGCGAAAGGGTTAGAACACAATGAGATGGGGTATTCGTCAAGTCCTTCAGCTCCGAGGAGGCTTCGTGGCCCAAGGGGTGGGATCTCTGGATGGAGACCAACTCCCCAACAGCCTGGAATTGGCCTGCAGAGGTGCGAAAATCAGGCTCATGTTCAGTCTGTCTTCTCTTTGTTCATACCACACCTATTGTGCAATAGCCAGTTTCTTGCGCTATGAGCGTCTGTAGGTGAGAGAGACAATGAATGATGATCCTCACTTTCGCGCGCTTCTGGTGAGAAGAAAAAATCTCGCCTCCACTTGGGCCTGGAAAAAAATTCACACTTTTTTTACTTTGTGCCTTATGAAAACGCAAGTAACTCATAAAGGCAAGGCAGCTTCAAAAGAAGGAAGCTCAAATTATAAGAAATTCCCCCCACAGCGACCAACCTCCATTTCTACGGCCGTAAATAATTCATAATTTTTGGTGACTAAAACTTCTTTTTTTTCCCTAACACTTTGCTTGTTGCAGGTACCATCCACACTTGATGAAGTTTTCATTTCCAGAGAAGGAACGGAGCACTTTTTCCCCCTTGGTCGAAGCAGATGTTGGTGTGCGCGGCATAAAAGAAAGATTACGCCCTCTCTTCTTCATAGGATTTGCTGCTCTGAGAGAGCGAGAAAAAAAAAAAGATTAGGCCCACCTGTTTCTTCCGCGCTGGCGCGATCGAACCGCATAATGCGTGCATTCTTGTACAGGCCCCACACGTGGGCCTAGTTCAGTGGAGAGACCAGCTTGATTTCTGCAGCTCGCAATCTAATTCGCTAGACAGGAAGAAGTTAGGGGGAAGAAAAATTGCCAGTGACACTGCAGGATCGCCAAAATACACACATGCGTAAACATCCCGGGTGAGATGAAGAAGCTCTTCTTCTTCTTCACGTTGCACGGCGCTCTCATAAAGAACGGGAAGGGGGGGGGGGGTGAGCGAAAGCTTTGTTTTCCCCTTAACCCTTTGAGTGCAAAGTGACGGTTAAACGCACTCGGCGTCTCTGAAGGGCTCGAAGCACGTGTGATTTAGCACATTTGGCGTGAGCACCTCTGGGCCTTTGATAATCAATGCATTCTTTCGTGGCAGGCGCATAAAACTTTAAAGAAGTCCAAGGTCGCCTCCTCCCTCAGCCAAGTCTTTGCGAATTAAGCTCAGGGAGAAATTCAATGGCCCCTCTCATTCTCTGTCTCTACTCTCAGATCCAATTCCATGAGTGGGAACCGTTTTTTTCCGTGAAAAAAAAAATTGGGGTCAGTCAAGGGCACCCATAAAATTCCATTAGCGCCTGCTCGGGGGCCCACACATAAGACGCATTTGAACGTGCGGAAAGCGAGAAAAACGTCTCCTCATTTGGCAGCGCGTCCAGTCCGGTACGTTATTCATGCCCGGGTCCCGGCACCCGCGACTGGATGGAGCTAAGGTGGTGGCCACATTGCGGACGAACGTCCTTCTGGCTAAGAGGCGCCAAAGCCCCAACATGCAGTGCGTTGCAGGCCTCGCTAGTAGGGTCAGACGTGATCCGGGTCCAACCCGGGTGGGGCTAAATTTTGTCTCGTGACCGACTGAAACACGAATCACTCCACCCGGGCTGATCCATGACCTCATTTTTTGACTCAGCTATGTGATGCCCTTAAACACTTTTGTCAAATAGTTTCTCGAGGTGAACACTACTGACTGAACAGTGTTGTCAGTCATAAATATGTTTACTTTCATCAAATTATACTTGCTTCTGTGCTGCCACGTGAATGACGAGCTGCACTGTGTTCTGAGGGCACAGTTGGCCTTACAATGAAGGCAGCGATGACTTCACACAAGTCGTGCACTGTGTCGAAGGTCCTTAATAGGTCAATTGCAGTACCTAAGACGTCAATCTCGAATCTTCACTCCATCGAAGGTTGACTGTTCTACCTACCTTGGTGTGAGAGTGAAAAATCTGGCAGAGTCATCGCAAGTCACAACTGCTTGCTCAACTACTGCGCCCTGTGTCTATCTATGTCTGTATGCATTAGGCTAGTTCAAAAAATTCACTTTTGCTACTTCGTTTTGGGCCCTTAAAAATGATAAGATTTTACGGTAGGCATGTTTTCCTCAAGGGACATTTACTATGGGCACTTTTAACTCAAAGATGGCAGAGTTGACCACTCGGAACTTGACTGCTTCGTCAACAATTGAGTGGTCCTAGAGCAAAAGGGTATATCAGTTCAGTTTTAAAGGAGCTTCTTAGCTTTCCATCGAGGGGTCAACCACTTCTGTAGCTCAATCCAGTCAAACGTTATGGCTTACAGAGATTTGTCCACTACGCTTACAACAAATAGTGTGTCAATGGCCCTTGGAAACAAAATATCTGAGCCAAATCTTTGAACTAGCCTAGCGTTTGCGTGCACACAAGTACATCAGCATGGGACATTTACGTTCTGAATCAAGAGTGCTGGTCCGCCAGTCATGCTCTGGAGCTGCCAGGCAGGAGTTAATTTGTCCGGTTGAGTTTTCTCTCTGTCGGTCTCACTGTGTATGGATGTTTGAGCACGCAGCACATGAGGTCGGACGGGGCCAGGGCCTCCTTGCCTTCCTTCCTCCCTGTCTGTCTTGATGGCTGCGATGCTTTTTTTGCTCTGGCAGGATTCTTTTCTTCTTCCCTCTCTTGGTTTGGAGTTGTAAAGAGGAGAGAAAGAAAACACTGGACAACAAAACGATGAAAACTTTTCCGTGCAGGACGAGAAGGTATCCGATTGGAGATCAATAAGAAAAAAATCCAATAGGTGGTCAGGTCATAGCACACCTCGGAGCCGCTGGAGACCAGGAGGCAGGAGGAGATTTATTCCCGCAAAAGATCTGCATTTAAGGGGGGAGCAAGAGAAATGCACGGCTTTGGCATACGTAGACGCAGGAGAACAAGCATGTGGAAGGGTTACGAGGAAACATTTCTTCTGCCCTGCCTTCGGAGCTCCGAAGTCGCGCGGGTTCCCTTTTTTTTTTATTCTTTACCTCCTCGCCTTAAACTGGTTCACCTTGAAATGCACGACGCATGCGCATTCATTCATCATGCTTGTGAAACTTGTTATGCAGGAAGAAGAGGAGAGAAAGAAATACACGTTGCTATATTAAGGCTTTATCACGTGAAAACAGCGATTCTCAAGTGCTGTGACTGCAGTCGTGAGTGCACAGGACCTACGACCTTGCGCTGGCACTCGCTGCACGTACTGTGTACAAGTTCTGGAGGAAGATCCCCTGATGAAAAATGGTGGAAATGGTTTTTCCTGAAAGGTTTCTCTCCCAGCACAAAGGCATGCAGAAAGGCAGACGACACAAAAGATGGCGGAGGTGCCACATTCCAGTCGCAGATACAGTACAGGGTTGGCCACTTTGGACCGGGCAGCATTTGAAGGGAAATTATTAAGACCATTTGAATATTCCCGCTCATTTTGTGATGGCCTCTGATTGGCTAAAGGGTTATGTACAGCTTCGCCAAATTTCAGGGCGGTAAATTTACTTCTGACCAAAATGGCAGTTGACACATCAGCTTGGGAGAAAAATTTTGCATTGCATCAGGGGGGAGGGCGGGGGGTCAGAGCAAGAGAGCCATTGCATCAGGGCACATGGAGGCCAAGTTCTCAGAGCATGATATCATTGCTCACTTTAAAAAAGACTGACAACATTGCAGACGAGGCCAGGAGACCAAGAGTTGAAGCAGTGTGAAACTGAAAGCTCGTTGAGAAGGTGAGGGAGAAGAAGTTCAAGAGGAACCCACACCGCAGCTTGTCTGAAATGTCAAAAGAGTACAATGTCTCAAGAGCCAGTCTCAGAAGAGAGGTTAAATATGATTTAAATGCAAAATGCTTCAGATTCCAGAAAAGATAGGTACTTTCTGAGACTGCAGTGGCCAAAAGGCTGGAAAATCAAAGCTCAACTCAACCAGCTATCATGTGGACCGTTGAAAGGACAGTACGAAGGACAGGAGCTGCCAAAATGACCCGCTATATGCCAAAAGCTTGAAGACATTCCTGCCTATGGTAGGGCGGTTTTGTGTGCAAGCACCCCTACAGTATCATGGTCTGGGCAGGGTATGTGACAACGGTCTCAAGACTCCATTAATCATCATTCCAGAAGGTGTAAAGGTCAACCCTGAGGTGTCTGTTGACCAGCTGAAGGAAGAAGTGCTGCCATGGGAGAAAGAACAGCATTGGGAGCATGGATACCGCGTGATGAAGGATGGAACCCCCTCTGACACCTACAGAGTTATTCAGGCCAAGTGCAAGGCTAACTTCAAGGCATCCTGGGACAAAGACACTGGGCCACCTTCCTCTCCAGACCTGAACCCGATGAATTTCGCAGTGTCGGCTATGCTAGAGGTGAAGGTGGAGGGCAATAATTACCCAAATGTGGAAGCATCGATCACAGCCTTAAGGGCTGCCGGGGATGAAATTCCGGCAGTTGTTATGCAGAGAATCTGTTCAGAAACACCATGCTTAAGTCTAGGCCGCAGCCCAAAACAAAGGCTACTTTGTGACCGAAGTCTTCTCTGGTTACTGACTCATCATATGCACTAAAATATGAAGTTTTTCAAAAAAAAACTTTGCTTTTTTGTTCAATTCACCATCTTCTCTGCGCGGTTTTCTGTGGCCAACCCTGTCCAGGGACAGCGTGGGGCGGACGACGCAGGACTGCGGTGTGTAGCGACGGAGAAGAATGGGACGAGGCGCACATGCAAGAATCCATGCTGAGTTACAGCATCTCTTCGTGTACTGTCCGAAGTGCAGGAGGTGTATGAATAAATCATTTAGCCACAGTCGTCCGGCCGTTGATGTGCCACGTACTACGTAGTACAGATGGGGACGAAATGTTAGGAACAACTCTCATGAGGATCCTGGATGGGCCTGCCGAGATACCTCTGCACACTGGCTTGGACCAAGTTGTGTAGGGCTTAGATCTGGGGGGGGGGGAGGAGAAAAAAATCAGCGTTCTTTGCACCGCATTCAAGTACAAGGTGGAGTTTTTTCTGCTTCAGTCTGTCGTGCTGCTACATACCAGGTGAACAAAACGGGAGTCCATGAGCTCCCGAAAGTGGACCTGCCGAAGTCGGACACATTCTGTCGATCTCACACTGGGCTTGGCCAAAAGCAGGCGCTCGCACACACATGCCGTACACCTTAGGAGCCTCGATGCCTGTATGCATGTACATGAGCCTGACCTTTCTTCTCATGCACGAAAGACTCTGCAATTTGGACCGCCATTCTGCTTTATGATGTGGACAGCCAATGTTTTACTTCGTGTCCAAGAAGAGTATAAGTCAAGCCTGAGGTGGACCAAGAACTTCAAGTCCAAGTAGGAAGGTACCTCAATCCAAAATGAAGTAGTAATCTCTAGTATGAGCAACACCCTCTTGAAATGATTGGCATTGTTGCCACGTTGGCACTCATTGCTCGTGTTGTTGCTGGCAGTAGCAGCAACCCTCTGGCATGCAGTGTTTTTTACATTGAATATATGGGAGATTATGGGATATGGAGAAAATTTCCCTGTTGTCAGTACCACGGATGAGAATGCTCATTGTCGATCTTGGTCAAAGTGCGCAAGCAAAAAAGTCCTCGGGTCCGCCCAAGTACTCAGCAACTCCGACAGAACAATGGTTGCAAAACGTGGGTCTGGCCGATTTGAGAGCTCGCCAACGACTGTTTCAGAGGAGATGATCAATTTTCCTTTCCGCAGAGGCAAAAAGCAAACTTTGGCCAACAAATCTTTTTCTCCAAGAGGAACAAGAAGAAGTGACTTTTTTACCCCCCCCCCTTTTCCCTCCCCCACCAAGTGAGTCACTAATGCTCAGTTGGGCAAACTCGTATTTTTTGTCTGTTCTCTTCAAAGAGAAGCCACTTAGATAACAAGGCTGTGAGTGTGGACGTAGCAGCCGGAAAAATGAATTGGCCGGCGCCAAGAGGAAGGAAGACATGTACTTCTTGGTCGAGATGCTTCGCCTCATCCTTCAAGCTTGAACTTTCCTTCATCTCTGCTCTCTCTCTCTCTCTCTCTCTCCAGACTCCGTGACGTAAACATTGTGACTGACGTCAGATTTCCGTTCAAACATGCACCAAACCACGCTGAAAAATTCAGTCTCATTGATTGCTTCGTGTTCTACTCCTTGCTGAGGGGGGACTTGGGGAGGATACTTGAGAAAGCAGATACGAACACATGCAGAGAGAAAGAGAGGGAGGGAGGAAAGCCAGAGTTCAACATATTTTTTATATCCTCTCTCTCCTTCCTCTTCCACCCCACTGTACTACCCGTGTTACCCTCCAGCAATAAAAGGGAGGAGAAGGAGAAAATACTTTCAAGGTGGAGGTGGTGGTGGAGGTGGTCGCGTTGGGGTGGCAGAAAACTCAGGCTCAGTCGGAAAGTTGGCGTCTACCCATATGCATTCAAGTGGCACATTCTATGAAGGAGTAACTTTCTGCTGCGTGCAACAAAACTTTCCAGAATGACTGCTCGTGTAGTACACATGTGATCAAGACCTGCTACCAGCAGCTCTGTACCTTTTTTTTCATATCATTGTGGCAGCTTTAAGTAGTTTAGGGTGGACCTTTTGTTTGTGGAGAGAAAGCCCTTCTGTGAAGTGCCCTTCATTCCGCGTTATATTCAGCAGTAAAGAGATAAAAGCAAGCAGAAAGTTAATTGAAATTTGAGCACACGCGCGCGCGCTGGAATTGGCACAGTTTTTGCATAGGTATTTTGCATGGTTCACAGGGGGTGGGGGGTTGCATGCGGGTGGGGGGTGGGGTGGAAGCAGGAGAGTTCACTTTTTTGAGTTGGTTTTGGGGGGATGGTAGTGAAGGAT
>JAAUXU010017126.1_pt1 | contig 50702 bp, 49 predicted proteins | sample 7278151 | NCBI WGS metagenome assembly JAAUXU01 (sample SAMN14350113, study PRJNA611818) | marine sediment metagenome | isolation source: surface marine sediment (1.8m) | place: French Polynesia: Moorea | collected 2018-08
CTACGTCAGACGTACCTGGACTCACCTTCTCCTCCTCCACGGGCTCCTCGCTCCGTCTATCGTGAAATTCTCTTCCTGACGCTGGTCTCGTTGGGGCAGGACAACATAGATCTGACCGCCTTCGACCGCGAATTTCGGAGGGCCCTCGACAAGCTCGAAAAGACCAACCACTCGCGCATGGTGCGCACCTGCGACAAACCCCCAGCCTCGCCGATCATCTTCTGCAGGAAACTTTTCAGGGACCTCAAGCTCTAAGACTTCACTAGTTTATCGAGAAGAAGCGTCTCACTGATCACTCCAGTGAAGAAAGTGCTTCAAAGCAAAGGTTAACACTTACCCCAGCAACGCTGATGCATTCACCCCTTCCTTGGACACTCCCATGGAGCGCAGCAAGAACCAGTAACCGCAACAATCTTAGCAAGATCATGATCCTCATCATACCAACTCGGTTAGTCAGTACTTAAAACTGGGTGCTTGGACATGAGAGGATGAAAGGCTTGTCTCTCCTTGAAGTGTTGCTTTGGCATCAAGGAGCCAACTTTCACTCTCTCGCGGAAAGTGCCTCAACGAGTTATCGGAGAAAGCTTTTTTAGGAGGAAATTTCTCCCAGCAAACTGACAATCACACAAAAATGAATCAGATAGTGTGAGCTTAAAAGAAATTTATACGGATATTTACGAAAAATTGCTACACTTATAACAGAGCAAACAGGTCAGATAGAAGGGGTATTGGTGGGGAAAAGGGGAGCTGCAAGTTTTAGGACACGATCCCTCGTTGCTGCTGGTGAGGCCGATCAAGGCCTGGATCGCTCACCGACAATTCATTTGTCCCTCGAGGACAATTTCAAAACCATTCATGATATTCTGTGATATTTCTTCACTACTTGATCGCTTCGTCCTCACCGTTCCATTAATTGCTTAACGTCCGTATTATTATTTTTGAAATAGAAGCAAGGATATATCAGACGCTCTAGCCCAAGGTCATAAGTGTAAGATCGAGCTGATTCCTTCTGCCAAAAGATCGTTTGTTGACTGGACCTTTTGTGCTAGTAATAAAAAATATCTGCTCACAAGGGTGATCTGCAAGGGCAGCGAGGAGGAGGAGGAGGTGGACAATGCAGGCTTCATGCATGGCCTTTGAGCTTCAAAATCCGAAATTGTGCTTCTTTTCAAAAATAACGTCGCATTTATTTGTAACAAGCGCGTTTCATTGTCGTCATAGCTGCTTTTCTGTCATAACTGGTGTCGTCATCTCAGCTGGGCCCGTCTGTTGTCTGTCTTCACCATTTTTCGAGGTGCTTTTACTTCCCACATTTCCTGGCTGCCGCTGGCTTTTAATTCTGCTCTGTCCTCATGAGTAGTGGGCTGTACGCATTTAGTATAGTGTGTGGTATATTGGCCAAGTAGCATCGTACGTAAACTCCGTCTTATGAAGTGTTGGTGTCCTCGTTCCTCGGGCTGCTGTGGAGGCTGCAGAGATCGAGTGTCAGATTGTCCGTTTTGCTCTGATCTTGCTCCGGTACACTCCAGTTGTCACTATGACTGCAGTTCCCATATTTAGGTGGCCATGTCTTTTTCTTTTTTACTTTTTGTAGTGCCTTTAGGAGGCCTGACTTGCACTTTACCCCCCACTCTCAGTACATAAGAAGGGTGGTAAAATTGCTGTTTTCTATATCTCCGTGGTACGAACGAATGAATGAACAATGTGACGTAAAGTAACTTTACACACGATTTTGGTACAGCGATTAAACGTTGTGGCAAGCCCTTCAGGACCCCTAGGGGTGAACTCGGCCCCCTTGGCATCAAAATTCTACCTCAACGTGTTCCAGAGCAGCGTATGAAGTGAAATTCCTGACGGCCAGCACTGTTAACGCGGTACCAATGCAAAGTTTTAACTGGAGGTGGTGGGAACTTCTTAATGCTAACATATTCAAAAAATGTGATTTGAAGAATTTTCCAACAAGTGCCAGTCACTCAACCGAGGTTATTGCATAAAAATGTCAATTTTTAACTGCTGTTCAACTGATTTTTTTGCTTTCCTGGGCGCTGTCTGGACATCGGTCCATTGTATGTTCAATATCTGTGAGTGACGTAAATAAGCATCAGCTGCCGCCACTGTGTAGGGGTGCAGCGAGCCTGAAAGGCCGAGCCCGAAGAAAGCCCGAGGCGTTTCAATATGTGGTCATGCTGGAGTGGAGTAATCGCCAGTCTTAGAGTCCAGCAACTTGAGTGGTTCTGTCACAGACCGCTTCTGCTCCTGAGCCGAGTGCTTGACATAAAAATGCTTTGTTATAGTAGTCACTGCTGTGGAATAAGCAGTGATGAAGTCACCCAGAAGTACTGGAGGTAGTAGAAGCTTGAAGTAGCCGCAAGCCTAAAGTAGCTACAAGCCTACAGCAGCAGGAAGCTTGAACCCCATCAAGCCGGGCCGTGGTTCTAAATAAGCTCGACTCGACCAGGAGCTCGATACACTCCCACCTCTGCGTCGTGCGCAGCTGCAGGCTGGAGCCAAACATTAAGAATCGTCATCTTATGCGATATCGCTGAGGTCAAGAAGAGGCCGCAAACACTGAAGGGTGGCCTGAAGTGCATGACCTCGAAGACCTCCCGGAGAAACCTTTCATTTGCCAGTACGTTAACCTGACAGGTTCAGAGCGCGTGTGTGTTATGAGCAGTCCTGAAGAAGACCAGATTACAAAGAGTGAAGATGTGTCATCAGCTAGGACTCATCTAGGGACACTCAGTCAGGTCTCCACAAGTTACCATATAGACCAGGCCGCTGAAATTCGCGAATTGAAGAATAGAGTGGAATCGCTCCAGTTGTCTCTCCAGGGTCTGGCCACTGCCCTGGTGGAGGCTCAACAGCAGGATCCGAAACACAATCGTCGTCACCACCGACCAGATCTTTTACACTTTCTTCCTCACCTTGGCCACGTGCTGGTGAAATTCCTTGACTGTTCCATGGCATGTCGCTTACTGCACCTGCCCATCCACAATAGCGCAGTCACTTAGTCCTACTGCACGTAGATGTCCTTGGTTAAGATAACCTTGAATGCTTATAGTAAGTGTCAAGCATAATTGGTCTACTTTGCTTTTACAGTTAGTTGCGTTCGAACATATTCTCATGCGCGCATTTCACCTGCCGTGACGAGATTGCACAACTGCATGGGCTCCACCTAGGCACAAGTACTAAATTAACGTGCATTTGTCCACTTGCATGGAAAAGTTTTCTTCTAACCGGAGTTGAGCTTGGCCATTTCATACCTATATACGACTGTGTTTTGATCTGTGCCAGGATAGATGACTTGAGGAGGGTAGTGATGAGGTTCCTGAAGCCTATGAGGATGATATTAAAACTAACTACACTTTTTTTCCTTAAGCACAGGGCCTCTGTCACCCAGGTGCTTGCTCCCTCTGCATCATTGCCACATGTCTTGTTGGATTTTGTTGACATGGATTGCCTGTTCTAGTTCAATTTCCCGAAAATGGTGTTTCTGCGCCTGGGATCGACATCTCTGATGAGGCACTCCCGCCTCCTGCATCAACAAGTTCTGCACCAAGGAGTTCCTCGCCTGCCGGAGGTCCTCCGCCACGGAAGAAGGAACTTGTCCAGTGGTCCTGAGGGCGGCGATCCCAACGAGCTGGTGGTGGAGAGGCTACTAGGAGACAAAGAAGGCATTCTCACGATCGGGTTCAACAGGCCAAAAGTGTGTGACTCTCCCACGTGATTTCCTTCACTTTCAGAACGTCCGTTGTACTCTGCTAGGCCAAGAACTCCTTCAACAAGAACATGGCCGGCCTAACTGAGGAGGCCTTCAGTGCAGCGCGATTCGACCGCGCTACTCGTGTCATCATCCTCAAGTCAACCTCGCCGGGCATCTTCTGTGCTGGAGCCGATCTCAAAGAGCGACGAACTATGAAGCCAGAAGAGGTGAGGCGCTGGATCTTTGTGTCGTGCGTTCGTGCTTCCATTGCTCTCCCAACTAACCAAATGCCAGGTTGGCCCGTTCGTGGCTCGCGCCAGAGCCCTCTTCTCCTTGGTGGAGACCCTGCCCGTGCCCGTGATTGCTGCTATAGATGGAGTTGCTTTGGGTGAGTGCTAACTTACGCATGTGTGATGATCCCATGACGTCCTTTTTGGTGTCAGAATGCACAACGTACGGTGCATTGTTTGGTGTGACTTGCTATTCTGTGTATTTCAGGTGGAGGACTCGAAATAGCGCTTTGCTGTGACATCAGGGTGGCTTCCGAAGATGCAAAGATGGGTCTGACTGAGACCAAACTAGCTATTATCCCGGGTGGTGGAGGCACCCAGAGACTGCCCAGGCTGGTGGGGCCAGGAGTGGCCAAGGAGCTCATATTTACCTCTAGGATTCTTGGTGGCCAGCAGGCACAAGAGGTACTCATTGTAGCAATACCTATTGATACCAAACTAGTTTCTGCATCTGAGCAACTAAAATTGAGCTCTTCTGAGATACTGTATGCATTAACTTCATGAAGGGGCAGATCTGACCATCACAGTGGGTACGTGCAACTGCTTTGCACTAGAAAAGCAGCCAGAGACGAAGCTCCAACTCACAAAGACTGTAAACGACGTTGCAAGCAACATTCTGCAGGATGAGATCAGATCATCAAAACAAGATCTCCTAAAAGGAGTGAAAAATTGACCATTTGTACCAAATGGTCACTTGGAGCAGAATGGGAAGTAAAATGGCCATTCTTGTCAAATTTGGCATCCAAACATGCCAAAAGTCAGTGGCATGTGAACAGCGGATTCCCCGGCGTTTTATTCCACTGTAATTTCTGTGTGTTATAGAGACACTTATGTGCAGACAGGCTTATGTGTTGCACCTTTGGCATCTCTCGCAGATTGGATTAGTGAATCACGCGGTTCCTCAGAACGAGAGTGGCGATGCAGCGTACCAAAAAGCTCTGGAAGTTGCGCAGGAGATTCTGCCTAATGGACCAGTGGGAGTCCGGATGGCAAAACTGGCCATTGACAAGGGAAAGGAGGTACGTTAGGTGATATTTTGAAAACAAAACCAAGACAAGCACCAATGCTCATCGTGCCATTTCTGTGACAGGTCGACCTTAACTCTGGCCTCGCAATTGAGGAAGCTTGCTATGCCCAAGTCATTCCCACTAAGGATCGTTTGGAAGCTCTCAAGGCATTTGCTGAGAAGAGGAAGCCCAACTACACTGGTGAATGAAGACATCACATTGTAAGAAATGCTCTAATGTAGCTCTACCGCATGCTATGAACGTGAGATCATGAAGATCTTTTAAGAAAATGATTCAGACAGAAAGAAAATACAAGTTGTCACACAGTATGTACAATCAATGTGTGTGCCGTGACCCTTACCTTGGTGGGAGAACGACCAAGTTTTGGAACAGAGTTCCTTCTTAGTGCTCCTGAGACTTTGAAGCTTTCCAGCTGATCTGGGTATCTCGACCTCGGTTGGGCATGGAGTTGCTGGTCTTTCTCGGTACAGGATTTGAGGGAAGCCATTGGCTTCACTTGTTTTACCTAAGTATCTGCTACAGAAAGATGATGATAATGCGAAGCGGGACCACGGAAAGTCACTTTTCCTGGCCTGTCACGTCAATAACAATGTTGTCGACAGGTTCTCCTCCATTGTGATCCCGGCGAGATCCAACTCAACCAAATCTGTGTCATCCACACACTGCTGAAACATGCCAAGAGACCCCTCATTCTCGGTCTTTGGACCACGGTCAGCTTGCTGTTCAGATGGAGATTCCATTCATGCACCCGACACGTTGGTCTCGGCAAGATGGTGCGCCGGGGCATAACATTTTGTGCAGTGCACATTGGACAGCATGACCAGGACTGCTGCTTGCACCAGAAGGGACGCGATCTTTGCCATGTACATCTTCCAGTCCAGATTTCCCCCCTCTGGTCTATACTATGTCTGTGATGCAGTAGCTGGTCGTGCAGACTGAGCAGTGCACCAAATATCGCACCTTGCTTTGTCCCATATCTATGGTGTGGACAATAGCTGCTGATTACATTCGAGCCATTCAACCCCCCTAGAGCGAGCTCACTTGGCATTGCGAGGAGAGCAATCATTCTCAACTCTATCCTCGCTTGTGGAGGTCATGAATGGTGTACAACCTACAGGGGTGAACGGCCACTACTCACGACACCAAAGTCTGACCAAAGATAAAGTCAAAAATGGTCTCCATCTCCAGCTAAGGGCTAAGGATCGCACAACAAGAAGGCTTCCGAAGCCCTCCTCGCAAGCTCAAGCCGTGGATCGAAAAGCTACACCGCGCAGTTTCGAATGTTGTTGGGGCAACCTTGGAGGTTGACACAGTCACCGATGAAGTTTAAGACTACATTAGTGAAGACTTCTAGTAAGAAAACGCAGGCAGTAAAACTTGCTATCTGTTTATTAATAAGCCAGAAGAGAAATGTACTGTACAAGGCAGTCTTGAGGCATCCATCCATTACGGTTTTTACACGGTCTTTCTATGAGCAAAATCATTAGTACGTTCCATAGATATAATAGCCGCAATTATGAGTAATGTTATGTACAGCACAGTTATTGCCCCAAGAGAAATTTCAAACGAATTTCGTTCTTGAGCAAAATTTTTAGAGATCAATGAAAGCTGAGTGGCGCAGAGGACGACGAGCAAGCACCTCCACTGGCCTTACAAGATAAAAGACAATATGCATAAATTTATGCGTGTCGAAAAAAATAATGTACAAAATCAAGGGAGAGAGGTAGAAGAACACCTAATATTTCTACACCCCCACTTCACCAAATCTCAGTGGAGGCCGAGGACGACGAAGCCTGTGAGTCTGCCCTGGGCCGGTGGGCCGTGGGATCCCAAGCCCTGATGTTGTCCAGGGCCCTGTTGAGCACGGCGCACCAGCCGATGCGCTCATCCCTGGTGTCAGCGGAGAACAGGTGCCTCACGGTCGTGTGTCCACTCTTGCGACTCTGGAATCACCAAAATTTCTCACTTACTAGGACAGAAAACAGCTCTTGAATTGGGCATCAATTCCTACTTATAGAATCAACATTGTCCAGTGAGTTTTTACTTCCTCGATGGGGCCAATCTGATAAGTCATTTTGCAATTATCTCGAAAGATCTTTACGACCAGGACTGGCCTACAGAAGAGAAACCCAAGAGTTTGAGAAAAATTTGAGGGATCCCTAGTCCATACGAGCACTCACCACATGCATGATCAGCGAGTCTTTGTCCCCCTGCCTCTTCTGTCTCCTCGTCTCCAGCATAAAGGTGTTCATTCTGGAGCAAACCTCTCTGGGTGCCAGCGCCACCTCCTCCGTGACACAGGCGGACAGGTTCAGCCTGTGCACTGGCTCGGACTTCTCGTCTTCCGGGTAACGCCAGAAGTGCAGCGCGTTGCCCGAGAGGCGGCACCACCGCCTGCACCAGTCGCCGTAACCGTTGACGTCGGTGAACAAGGTCAGGAAACCTCTTTGTTCGATCTGAAACAAGTAGAGAGAGGTAAAATGTGTTGAACTGGATATTCACGATGGTTTTTTTTAAAGATATGGAAAATATGTCCTTGGAGACATTGATTTTGTTTCAGTTTGCTGTTTTGAGCAGTAAGCAAGGTCCTTACACAATTGACACTTAATTGCAGGCAATTATGAGGGTAATTAATCTTAATTATGACGTGGTCCAAACAACTCATTAGATACCTTGCTTTCAGAGTGAATGGTGAGCGTCATCTCTAGGCCCCCGTCGAGGGGGGACATGGCCGGCACCTTCTCTAGGCTGAACGCTCGGTTCTTGAGCGTCTGGATGTTGATGATGGCATAGCCGACCATGCCAAAGGCCGGTCGCCGGATCGTCTTGCTGTTCACAGGATTCTGGCGCCGGGAAGGAGTGGACGCTGAGTCCTGAACACAGTATAAAAGTGAACTGACGTAGAAGAGACTGGGTAAGTCACGCCACTTCTTACCTGTTTTTTGAGCTTCTTCAAGGGCGTCAGGTTAAACATGGACTTCTCCTTTCTGATGTGATACTTCACGTCGTGGGGAAGACTCTCGCGGCGGGTCTGGAGGCCATAAACTTCTAGGTAGATCTGCGAAATTGCACAGGTGGTGAAGCCTTGTTTATGGCCATGACCATGGACTTTCATGGCAATTTTACGCTTCTCCAGTTTGCGCTCATTCAGTACAGCTAACTAAGACATGAAAAGTCTTCGATGGTCAGAGATTAAAGGAACTATGTCTATATGAGGAGATAGCATCATGGACGTATAATATGTCATCATTACCTGAAAGTCAAAGTCCAGATCTCTCATGTTGATAAGGTTTGGGAACGCCAGCCTGCCTTGAGTCACCCCGTCCAAGGTGGAGAGCATTTGCGTCGCAATCACGCGGTGCCTAAAGGAATCCGTCGATTGTCTTAACTTCTGCCAATCCCCATCTCTTTATCCAGTTTACCTATGCTTGACCAGGACGAGGAAGTAGTGCACGGAATCGTCACCGCCTTCCTTCAACATCTGGACGAACTCGCGCTTGAGGGGCAGTGACAGGCCGGAGATGGAGATGGACCCCTTCGAGGCCTTGTGCGGGTTGTGGCCTTTGTTCTTCTTGGCCTTGTCGCCCTCGCCGATAGCTCCAAGAGTAGACAGTCGTCTATAACAGCAGAACAGTAACGTGTTGGAATCACTCGTACACACAAAGGCAAGCCGTATTGCGCGTGCTGATGGATTGGGCAACACTTAAAATGTTCCCGAGGCCTCGAGTAGTGACACAATCCCACCCCTATGGGGGGAACCTCAAAAGTCCACAAAGAGGCTTTCTGCAGGAAACGGTAAAAACCCCCAACCCAACAGATGGGTCACTGCCTCTCCCATCAGAAGAAAAATACATGTTATTTACAGGACGACGGACTGGTAGGTGCACCGAAAAACAATGGCGCTAAAAAAAATTAGCCGAGGTCCAAAGAACAACAAACGACATTGCTGTCACTGTAAAGGATCGACCTTTTTTTCTCTCTACCTAATCTCAGCCATGGCAGCCCCGTGCTTGTGCGTCGCCTCCAGCAGTAGCCGCTCGCCCTCCACCCGCTCGAGGGAGCCCTCAAAGCCTGGCCGGCTGACACAGAGGTCGAGAGCCTTGGAAGCCTTGTTGCGGATGAAGAAAAATACGTCATTTCAATGTCAGCACGTGGAAAGAGGGAAAATGTCTCATTTACTTGTTCCATGCGCTGACGCTGTTCCTCAGCGCAATCCTGTAGGCGACGGATCTCTAGCTGGATACTTTCGAGAGGGATCTGAAGAAAAAAAGAAACAAGGAACGTGTTACAAAAAGCGCAACAACTCTTTTCTCATACAGCTTCCAGCTGTAGAGGACGTCAGTTTAGTAAATGCCGCTGTACTCAGAAAGGTGGAAGAAGCTTTCTTCTGCACTGCTTAGGCAGAACATGTCAATGCATTTGTAGAAACTGGCAGAAATATTGAGGATGGTGAGAAACGTATCAGTCGATAGCTCAACTCACTTGTTCCTCGCTCTCCTCCTCCTCCTCCGGAATGGTCATGGGTCCTGCATTTCGCACAATCTTCTGTTGCGGCATCGAGGACGACGCGGTCTCGGACATTTGGCGCCGATAAAAGGAGATTGTGTGAATCAGCTTGGAGCCCTCGGTGCCCTCTACCTCAGGGAGGTTTCCCTGTGGACTGCTTTCAAGGGCGTCGACCAAGGGAGTCTTGAAGTTATGAGGACGCTGCAAGCAGTCACATGTGTGCGCTTAGTCTTAGAGTCATGGCAAGAAGACGTAAGAAACGAATAAAGATATATCTTCCCTGACTGACTTACTTTGTTCTTTGCTCCACCAGCTATTGGCGTCTGGTACTCCCAGCTAACAGTTGAGGCCGTTGGGGATAGCTGTCCCTTAGAAGGCGACCCTTCCCCTCTAGCAACTTTTGGAGGAGTCGGACCCCCTTGAGTAGAGGGGCTGTTTTCGCCCAATGAGACGTCAAGGGAGATATCCGCCTCTTCTCCATTCTCGGTCATCTCTTCGTCGTCGTCAGTAGTGAAGTCCGCGGAAGGTCTCTGTCCCTCTGAGATGGAGGGCATTTGACTTTGACGGTCACGTAAAAGCCTGAAACACAAGAAGCAACATTGGGGAAGTTCGCTTATGGTCAACGTCACGAATGTCTGAGATTTGGCTTCTCTAGCGTTCCTCCTCTTGAACTTGTCTGAAAGCACAGTACTCACTTTTGTGCGCTGGCAGCCCGCTTGATAGCCATTCCCAGGCTGGGAGCCTCACTCGTGGCCTCGCTGACGGCCTCGCTCATGGAGGTACCAGGTCTCGGAGCCATTTGTGCTGTCTCGTCCTCAGAAGACTCGATCAACTGAGGGTACAGCTGGCCAGGCTTCGGCGGCGACACTTTGATACGCTTCAGGGAGTTTATCCCCGGATAATTGCTCGGGGAGCTCGGACTCTTGCTCGGAGAAGCCCGACGAGGGGACGGAGACCGGTGCCTAAGTGGAAACAATAGATCAGGACCAGGTGAAGCAAGTACAAATCCCGTTTCGCCTCTGCGCTACGTGGTTGTAGTAACATGCACGAGGAACATCTTACCTCCTTTCCACTTCCTTATGTTCTTGCTGCCAATCGTCCCTCAGCAGCATCTTCTTAGGGGAATTCCCGCCCCTTGTAGGTGAGTTCAGGCCCATCTTGGGCGGCGATGGCGACCTGTTGTACGTTTTGGGTGGTGATGGTGATCTATTGGATTTTTTCGACGGGGATGGCGACCTGTTGTACTTCTTGGGCGAAGGCTCCTGCTTCTGTGGACTTCCCGGCCTTTTGAACAGCTGGGTAGGCCTCGCTTGAAGGCTTCTTTCCTCGTTCTGCTTCTGCAACATATGTGGAGTCACGGGATCTCCGAACCGGGCCACTGGCTTCGGCGGGGGCGCAGCCCGGTTTTTCTCAAAAAGAGCCCGGCGCTCCGACAAGGACAGGCTGGCGGGGTCCACGTCTTCCTTCGGGTTCGATTTCTTCCTGTAAGAATAAATTTCTTGCTCACGCACTATCGAACAAAAGGAGGCATCGGCCTGCAAGTTGTTATACGACTTTTCTTATCACAAGTGACTTCCAAAGAGCGCAACAACTGTTGCTTACCCTTTTTCAAAGATTGCCCACTTCTCCGCCATGCTCCTCCTGCTGGCAGTGTCGGTCATGGGCGCTGGTTCGCTCTGGGGGACCCTGACAGGCTCCTCCCTGGTGGAGCCAGGAATCCCAGGTGTAGCAAAGGACATCAAACGCCTCTCCTCCTTGTCGTCCTCACCAGCGTCCTCTTCCACCTTGTAACTCTTGATCGGCACAGTCCTCGATGGACTACCAGGACGCACGCCCTCATCAGTGGTAGAGGACCTCGAGGTCACGAATGACCTCGTCTCCTCCACTACGGGTCTCGTAGTCTCGGTTTTGTTGCCTCCCCCAGAAATGGTCACAATCTTGACCGTCTTTTCCTCCGTCCTCTCCTGGGAAAGTGTAAATTGCTTGTTTTTCAAAAGTACTCGATACTTTATTGTCCTTCACTGGACGAGTGATCGGAAGTATATGTACATTACACAACAAATGTACTTCTACATACACTGCATAACATTATACAGTTCGGCTTGAATAAGTCAATTGATCGAAAAAGGAAAGTTTAATTATTAACACAAATCTTTACTAATTATGAAGCTCACCTCGAAGGTCTCCCTCTCTGTCCTTATGGTCTCTCTGATTAGCTGAGTTTTGCCACCGTTGATTTCTTCAACTTCCCTGTCTACAGAGGCCCAGGTGCGCGCGGGCTTGGCCGGCAAAACCTTCGAGGGACTTTTGGGGCTGCTCAGCTTCTCTTCGGCGAGAATTTTTCTGTTGACCTGAGGACTCACGAACTGTAGGGGATGGGGAGATTTGACTGGACTGGCAGGTCTTCTGTGGTTCACGACGGTATTCGTGTTCTTGCTTCCAGAGCTTTTTCCGGGAGACGCCATCATGGCCTTGTTGACGCTGGGGCTAACGAACTGGAGAGGGTGCGGCTTGTGAGGCGAGACCGGGCGCGGGGGCTCTGTGGCGGTCTTGGTGGGGCTGGAAAGGATGCATGTGGCCGTTGTCACGTGAGTGGGCCTGAACAGAGAAGAGTAGGAAGGAATGAACCCTGTAAGTCCGGGCCGACATTGTCCTCTATTGCTTGTGCAGCACAGTTAAGGATTGTGTGCTGCATGATGTCATTGGACGGTCATCAACCTTAGCTTTTAAATGAAACTATGAATTTGGGTGGGGTGAAGGGGAAGCACAGAAATATCTTCGAATCTACGAAATCATGATTTGTAATTACCATCGAAACATAAGTAACACGACTATATTCTGCATACAGTATACACTGAACTTACTTTGTCTCCTTTTTGAAGTCATAGAACAGCTTCGACTTATTCTCGGTTTCCTCGAAGCCCTGTGCTCTTAGGTTCTTGATCAGCTGAGGGTCAAGCAGCTTCTTGGAGCCGCTAACGCCTGGTGCCTCCTCTTTGTCTTCCTTTGCCACCCTGCTGCTCTCAATGGCCTCCAGTTCCTCGTCCACGTCCACCTCTTTGGTCACGTTCAAGGCATTTTCTTTCTCTTCGGAGGCCCTCTTGAGCGGGCTGCGAACCCCAGATTTCTCAGGGCTCCTATTCGGACTTCCCAAGATTCTTCTGCTTTTTCTAGTGGGGCTAAAGCCATATGTGTGCAAGCGGTCGGATTCAATCAGGGAGGTTAACCCTTGCCTTAATGATGGGAGGGATACACAGAGGGCGAAAGAATAATTTTACCACCGCGATTTCAAATCTTCTGGACGTTGTCACTAACGCCTAAATGACAGGGAATACAATTCGGGTACTAGATAGACATTAGTAGTTGTCATTCCACTGCAACGTTTTAAACAAAAATATTGCTTGGTCAAAGTAATTTATCAACCAAAAGCAGTCAAAGTTCAGCAGCGTTGATTCGCTTTGTTTCGTCCAACAAAACCTCAATGACAGCATTCTTGTTTGGAATGGTGTTGTAGCATGGGTGCTAAACCTTTACCACATATCTTGCATTGCCAACATATTAATGGCAGTGATGACTTAAAGACTGAAAGTGGGGGTGGTGCCACTATTTTTTGGGACCACAGTATACTCAACCTCAAGAAGAGTTGGCGTCAAGAAGGTCTTGGCCAATGTATCTTAAGAGTCACGGAGAAGCGGACTCAGTTTCTCGAAAGGGGATGATGAATGAATTATATTATATGCTTTAGTAACATTAGTCTTACCAAGTGCTGTCAAGGGAAGATTTCAAAACCAAACCAAATAAGGGCAGTAACGTATCGGAGCTGCTTGCACACCTATGGCTAGGTCCCGAAGGACTGCCGAATGCGGGGCTGGTGCTGCCCTCGCCCCTCTTGTAGTCGTCCTCCTGCGTGTTGAACTTCCTGGCCAATGCTGCTAGCCTCTGCCGCCGGGACTCCGGGTCGGCGGCGACCTCGTCGTCGATCTTAGGGGTGACGCCGCCCGGACAATCCAGGTCCCTGAGGTGCTTGTTGAGTCTCTGGCGCTGAGCGCGGGTGCGCGCCAAGATCCGCTCGACCTCATCACTCGAGTCAGACATGTTCGGAACAATCACACGAACTCAAATTCCCAAACTTTTTTCTTCCCGTCGGTTATTTCGTCAACTGACGAGAGAAGAATCGGGATGCGAGAATATCACTTCAGGGCTCGACCGGTGACCGGGCTCGAGCCAACTATATATATAACGCGTCCTTAAGCAGCACAATTTCTAAACTCTTACTTTGAGATGTATATCAAGCAGTTTGAGCACCGGGGTTGATCCAAATGTGTGTCGCAGAGAAGTTTGAGTCAGTGTCCATCCCGCGTCCAACAGAAAGAATGGGAGAGGTGACGTGAGGCCGCCGCGATTTAAAACGGAAAATGGGCCAAGGAAGCACCCGGAGACAAAAAGGTATTCATGTCAATCCTCTTCTCGTGTTACGTGTGTGATTCATCTCGCTCAAAGTCACTTTTAAACGACCTCTTTGTGTGTTTCTCACTGATCTTTTGCCATAGGAGCACTTTTCCCGCGCGAGTCATTTTTTCCTCTCCGCCTTCCTCACTCCAAGTATTTACCGACACACAAGGCGCGCCCGGGATGGCCCATGATATTACCGGACAAGGACAAGGTGGGCCTGACTTGGCAAGTCATGACAATGACAATGGTGGACAAACATACGTACTGCAGGAGCTTCTTAACTGCTACGAATTCATTTGGTTTCCAAGGCATAATGCATATGTGTAGACTAGGAGCAAAAGTATCAACTCTGCTTTAGTATGTCAACATGTATGCAGCAGTTACAGTTGAGATAAGTGGGAACGGTTTTTTTTGCCGCTAGCCGGTGCTGGTCTATCAACTGTCAAGGTTCTTTGTCCTCCTGGGGAGGGGATTTTCGAAAATATCTAGAATACTTGAGAAATTTCGTGATGTCATTATATGACATTGGCTTAGATATGAAACTATTTTTAAGTATTATAAGTATTTTCACATTACTTTTTTTATTTTGCCCTAGCGTAGTGACCTCATTCAGCAAGTGGTCAATGCATAAAAGTAGTCTAAAATTACAAAGAAGGTGATGCCAACAAAAGCATTTTGTATATCGTCGAAGGTCTTGTACGGTTAACAAATTGAAGGGTTTTTTTCACTATATGTCCCCACTGGCAACAAATCGTTGCACCTCCTCAAACTTTCTGATAAGCCACTGGGGAAATGTCTCGTCCCATTCCACGTATGCCAGAGGACAAATACGAGGAGTTAAATCCCTGGTTAAACAAGCAGATGATCTCAGGGTGTGATGCACATTTACAACGTAACGTACTCACCGATCACGAAAACACGTCACAACAACTTTATTCCATTATTCTTCGTAGTAGTGACTATAACGTATGAGATTGACACCCCCCAGCTATGACGTTTTGATATAACAGCCTCCATCAGGTTTATGCTTCATCTTCGTCGTCGAGGTCATCAAGGTGCCTGGAGGCGCAGCACAGGCCTACGGCCAGGAAAGTGAACATGATCATGATAGAAAGTATATTGTAGGCTACTCTGAACCATCTTGACAACAGAGGAGCTTTGCTGAGACTCATGAGATCGTGAATCTCCTCTCCACTGCCGGTGTAGGGTGGAAGATCTGAGACCTCCGTGGGAGTTACGTAGGACATGAGCAACATTACGGTAATCCCAACGAACAGGCCCATGTAGGCCAGGTCCCACCGGCAGTTTGCTTCTGCAGCCCCAACCACCTGGTATGAGAACGAGAACCTGCCGTTTTGATAGAGCTGAAAAAAGAATAAATCGGTTTTATACTAAGTCCTTCATAATAGGTCAGCTTCATGGGTTATACCTGTGGCTTGACCCACAACTGTAGCGGGTCCCCCCATCCGGATTACCCCCTTTGGCATGACCCTCCCAATAGGAATCATTAACTACGTGGGTGCTACCGATAATGGAACTTGTGACTTCGGCTTATGATAAAATTTAATATTTGCCATTCAGAAACCCTTTTTACGCAATGCATTAATAGCTGAGATATGGACTGAAAGTGGACTTCTTAGGTGTTACTGACTCCCTTACTTGGGCCTAACATCATGCCAAATTTTCTTCTTCAGATCTACAAATCCCCCAAGTTTGGCGCATTTGGGGGGAAAAAGTGCGCCAGTGCAAGTGCATCGGCGTGCCAGTAGCGCCAGTGCATCCTCACCAGGACCATGTTGCTGACGAGCAACGTCCCCAGGGTCACAAAGGAGAAGACGTTGTAAAGGGAGGCGTCGAACGGAGTGGGGTAGTTAGACCATGGCACATCGGTCTCGTGTATGGAGGAGAGCAACTGCAAGAAAAATAACAGATAGATCTCGCCTCCGTCCTCTTCTTTTTTCTGCAACTTACGAGATGCCCATGCTAGATAAGTGTGATTTGGCAAAATCAAGATCAACTAGGCTGGTCATTGTGAGCGAATAGTTGCACCAAATGGGTGGCACATTGCATAACTGTTTCTTTCGGTTGATTCAGGTCTGTACCTGTGCTACCCATATGGCTCTTGATAACGTTTCTCATCGCACAAAAAGTTCCCTACTTAGCGTGGACACACTGTATACCTGTCTGAAAGCTTCTGCTTGTTTCTTGGGCGCAGAGAATCCTTTGTGGTCAGGAACTTGACACATCTCGTGTGGATGGGGGAGTGCTCGTTCAAAGAGCTCTTGGGGGAGCAACGACTTGAGTAGTCGAGGAGTCATATCAAGTAACGTGACCATAACAATCTGAAAAAAAAAGAAATGATGGGCTAATTCTTCACATGAGTGCAATTAAATACGATCAAATGAGTACATTTAAACAATGAAGAAAGGTTATAAGCGGACGATAATGCCTTCAATGCAAGACATGAAGAGAAATTTGCATAGCTTGAGCTGTTCCACATTCTACGTTTGTTCTAAACAGAAGTTACGCAATGTAGGTTAAAGCTATACAACTCAAGCATAGTTGAGTTGTTGACTCAAGTTGTAGCGTAATACAAGTTCTCGAACACATGGAGAAATACAATTAGCATATAGCATACAATTATTAACTTAATGATGACAAAAATGAACAATAACTGTCCCTCACCAGGGCCACAAGATTCACTACATTTCCTCGGATGAAAGATGGGACGTAGAATGGAAGAACCCTCATCACGCGGCGAAATTTCCCAGAGAATGACTGATCTAAGGAACAAAAGGTGGTTTAACAATGTTGCGCTATCAAAGATTACCACACACACCAACGTATTACAACGTTCCACATGAAATAGATGTGTGCGGTTCCCAAATCAACTCTGGTAAGTCAGTGTTAGTTTGGCTTTTGGTATAAGTAGTCGGTTTCGGTTCGGTATCGGTTTGGGGCTGCCAAGAAAGGGGTTAAGAAAGAACACATTTGTTTCTACCCAATGTCGGCACTTCAAATATTGCCTAAATTAGTGATATCATTATGCAAGACGACTGAGTCACCATTTCTAACTCTCAGCAGCAACATTGGCACTGACACCGACTCCGAGGAAGTGCTTGACGTCCATCGCAAACAGTCGGTGTCGGTATTCATTCCGCACACGTCTCATATGATAAGCAATAAATGTTAGTATTGACCGCTACAAGACCACGTTGACAAGTGGTCCCTACTTGTGGTACTGGTCTAAATCTAACCCGTACAGCCTAAAGTGAGACTGCCCTTGTTTTAATCCTATCCTTTTGAAGCATTTGACTTTCCATCCCATTGAGCAGCCGGACTGTAACCGCGCCATCCACTTTCGATCCATATCTTTCAGAGGTTCTTATGTTATCTCAAATTTATAGCTGTAATGGAGTCAGTCAGTTATACGCACATCCAAGATATCCATGGCATCGTCGCCTGTTCCGCCAGTTAGAGTGTACTGGGTGTTATGAAAACCCGGAGAATACACTTTCATAGAAGTTTGTAGCATATTGCTGCACATGCTGGTGTGCGACTAACTGATTTCAATCTAAAAAAAATCTTAAGGATGAAATACCTATATCACAAAGACAAATTTTTAACGGGCTTTCAGGCTACCTTTAGGGCGGCCGGGCTGTAATTATTCATTGGTAGTAGGTTTTAAAGTTCATTGATGTTAGTATCTCGAGAAAAGCTCAAGGAAATGTAGAGGCTGAACAATGCTGCATCATGAAGAATAGGTAAGTAAAAAAAATGAGGATATGTCTGAACATCATCTACGCTACTGACACTACCTCGAAATTTGTTGCCTCCTAGTCCCCGTCCGGCTACAAGATTCCTCCATCCAGGAGTCCATGGAAGGACAAGTCCACAGTCTGCACTGCGCCTACGTTCGACGTTGTGCCTCTTGGCGTACAAGGCCGGGTACAAGGACAAGATATGGGCAGTCAGCTCTGGAGACAAAAGTAGGCAGTGAGTGTATCGCCTCTTGGGGGTCCGAAAGCGCCGCAAAGTCCAAAAAGGATGTGTACCTTTATCGAGCTCACAGTAAGAAATCTTGCTCCTACAGTAAGGGCAATTTGTAGTCAAGGGGTTCTTGCTCGCTGCCCGCTTCAGACAGGGGCCACAGAAGGTATGATTACATGGCTTGACCTTGTGAGGTTCGTGCAGAAGCCCCAGACAGACTGCGCACGACAGCTCCTCCTCGTCGAAGTCGGACTCGTCGGCGGACAAGATCTGTGGAGAAACTGTACTGTAGAACTTTTATTCATTTGTGCAGGAAGAAAGCATGAGATCTGTCAACTGGTGATTTCATTGCTGTTGTCCTGTAACTTTGTACTGAACTCACAGTTCTAAGAGAAACTTTATTTCGTTTGACGCATTAGGACGTACGAAAATGACGTCAGCCAGTAGTAGTTCTCCATGAACGTTAAGCATTGCTCCTTTTTAAACTTACCGCCTTCTCCCTTGCTTCCTTGGTATTCTTCTTTTTAGCCCTCCTCCTGTTCCCCTGGTGACTCAACGACGCCTCACTCGTCCAACAGTTGGTGGATCCTTGATTTTCCGAGGTGGACCCGACATCCCGCTCTTCCGACGAAGTCTCAGAAGATTTGGCACTCTCCGAAGATGATCTTGATGACAATGAGGAGGACGAACTTCTCGGAGCGCGCGGCGACGCAGGACGTAACGACGAGCTGCTGCCAAGAGCCCTATTTTCCGACGATGCCTCAAGCTCCAGTTTGTCTGAAGGCTCTTTGACTGATGCTAGACTTTCCGTCGGCATAGTATAGGATTGTTGTTTGTTGCTGGCCTGTCTTTCAGGCTCTGACAAGGAAGAGTACACGTCTTTCATCCAAGATCTACCACGAGACCCCCAAAATAAGTTGGCAGGACTTGAGGAAGACCCTCTGTTTGCTTTTAGCAACTATCTTTCTGTTCATTTCGTTGCAGTCCATTCAGTACTTGTGAACAATTTCGTACATGCATGAGATCACTGGCCAAGAATCTTCAACATGATGAAGGCGACAGCGCTTGGGCTTACAGAAAGATATATATGGTGATTTCATCCTTTAATAAAGCCTCAGCCAACTATATTTTGGTCCGCATGGTTGTCCTTTATTCCGAGATCACGCTGCTTTACCTCCTACACCCTGTTCTGAAGGGTTTGCAGCTGAATCTTCTTCTCTTGGCACTTGCTTCTCTTTCTTCAGACAGTCTACGTCGAAGGGTAGGTCGACGCGGGACCTCACGAGGTAGACGCTGGGCATCTGGTAGCCGCCTTTCCGGCCTCCGGCACTCAGGAAGTCAAAGGCGCCCACCCGATGACCGCAGCGCGGGCAGCTCAGCTTGTCCTTCGTCCAGCCACTCTGAACACAAACATGACATTACATCAAAGTGCAGTGCCCTCCAGAGACGAGTGTGACAAGTGCGACCACATGTTGAACCTTGCACGCCCTTACCCAAGCAAACAACGTCAAACCTGAATAACTAAGCCATCCTAACTAAGCCTGACAGATGCACAATCTAACTTGTCATTAGTCGCTTCACAGGTCACACTGGTCCCTCGAGTCATGGCAACTCGGTCATGCCAGTAGTGCCGATCTTATTCAGATAGACCAACTTCGGGAAGAGCCCGAGAATTCCTTTCAACATGGGCAAAGTTGATTCACCTGGTCTATAGTGGCCACAACCCAGTCAGGAAGCCCGTCCTCGCCCTCCTCCAGGGGCAGGAGATCCGGAGGGGCCGAAGCCGCCAGGTCGAAATCCGAGGGCGTCCGGACTCCATCCAGGATCGCCCGGCAGCCGCCGCAACGAACAAACATGAGGGGACTTCAAAGATCACATAGCAACCAACGGCGGGCAAGGAAAATGGAGTAGGTAATATCTCAAACAAGCCAGATGTGCTCCGGCTGTCCAGTCCAGCTCAGTTCAGGCCCAACCCAGGGGGCCTGGCAAGCTCAGGCAAGAGCAGCAAGTGAGGAAACAGCTGTCGCTGCTGTTGTTGCTGCTGTTGCTTCTGCCCCATGCTTGGAGAGTCTGATGTGACCAACAAGTGACCAGCTGCTTGTCCTGATCCACTGATCATTGGTAATAGACTCCTATTTTCACTTTTTTACTTTAAGAGCTAACCAAACTGGTCACGTAGTGTAAACAGAGTTCATACATCATCAGGTCCACTCACCCAGAGAGCGAGATTTCGTCGAAAAATCCGCCGGAACGAAGTTCTGTTCCAAGATGATGCCCGGCGGTCACGGCAACGAGAACCCCAACAGCAACTACATGAACGGCCGGGGATTCTGGCTCTTCTACGTCCTTGTGAGAACTTTCTTCATGGGAATCTCTCGACGCTAGTTTTTTATGGTTCAGAGATAACCTTTTGTTTTCCTCACTGTTGCCTGGCGCGCTAGCTGATGCAGGCCGAGGATATGTCACAGTTCTTCTTGGTGGGACAGATGAGACAATTATAAAATTTTATGCAAAAATTATTGGTGAAAAAATGAAAGTCTGCTCAAATTTCTGATCAGTAGTGGCCAAAGTAGTAGCCTGCAGACCGAAACTTCAGTATTAAGATTGTCCATGTAGTCACACGCCTTTAACAGTGGCTCTTCAGACACGGTCAGATCCAGCTCTCAGTGCTGTTGATGGCCATTGTTCACAGTAACATTGAAGTTAGGTCATTCCAAGTTGTCCCCCTGTTTTCCCAGGTGCTGGCCGGTGTCCACCTGTTATTGCTGTGCGTGCCCATCAAGGCCTTCACGGTCGCATGGGTGTGGACCCTTACGGCTGTGGGACACAACGCCATCTCTTTCTGGTTCCTGCACTGGGTAAACGTCAAGCCTGAGATTAGCCATTTTGTCTGCAAATGACCTTTTTTCTTGCTTTTTTTAGATGAAATCTCATCCCTGGATCACCTTCGACCAAGGATCGTGCCGTCGCCTGACCCACTGGGAGCAGTTGGACCATGGAGTTCAATACACACCCACCAGGTGAGCATACTTTCTATAGTTAATGATGGTCTCGCCACTGCAAGCTTTATCAAAATCCAAAAGATCATAAAAGCTTGTGAACAACACAAGATCAATTAATTACGTGAGTTAAGGGTAAAGTTAAAAGTAAATAATAGAGTTAAAGAACTCACGCAAAGCATCAGCGACTGCTTCTCGCAGCAAAGCCAATGGTTGCCTAGAGCGATCCTCCAGCATCGAGCGTACTGATTGGATGCTAAAATGGGGCGAAGTATTTGACCCATTGCTGTCCAGCCGGAGAGATGCATTGCTTACATGAGCTCTGTGCTGCAACCTTTTTGTACATTTGGTGAGGATGCAGCTATGATAGAACTGTCACGGTTCAAGCTTGAAGAATTTGAGCTGTTGTGATTGTTTGCACAACTTCGCAGATGGCGTCCATTTCTGATTATTCTTCCACAGAAAGTTCCTCACGATTCTTCCTATCGTTCTGTTCATCCTGGCGAGCGCTTACTCCAAATACGACAAGCTGCACTTCGTCATCAACTTCGTGAGCCTGGTCTTCGTTCTCGTGCCCAAGCTGCCTGCCTTTCACAAGGTCAGGCTCTTCGGGATCAACAAGTACTGAGGAAGGAATCGAGTTCCATACCATTCAGGCTCATTGCAGGCTGAGGCATCACACCAGACCTGCCAGATTTAGAATCCTTCTGATAAACATAAGGTTCCACCGAGTGTCAAAAAAAGACTTCAGAGTGATATATTTTATATGTAAGAAGACAGTGATGCTCCGTGAAGACTCGAACAACAAATGACAGTATTTCCTGCGGAAGCCTACAAGGACTGAGTGATTCGCTAAGAAGAAAGAGCAAAGATGCCCTAAGAATTTACCTGATGCGTACATTTTTACAGGGTGAGTCAATAATGACGTTAAAAGTGTGTAGGCCCATATCTATGGCTGTACTCGGCCAACCTGCTCTGAATGGTCTCCAAGGAATGAACAGATTCAGGTATGGCAGACGAGCCAAAGTGAATTGCTACCTGGGAGCACTTTTTTTACTACAAATACGAGGGAAAAAAGCAAACTTTCACTGCAGGCCCTTCCATTAGGGTGGGGGGATGAAGTGCTGAGCAAAGAAAATCAGCTGACTTTTGATCAAAAAGATACATTTTTCTGGCATCAGACCCATGAATGGAGAAAATATAGCAGTTCCCCCACCCAAAAGGCATAACAGACATTTGTGGTTGGAATAGTAGCAATCAATTTTGGCTTCCCTGCTCGCCTGGTTTGTGGTTTTGATGAACACAATGAGCTATGAAAAGAATCTTTTGGGTGTCCTTGTTCAAACAGCACCAAAAGTGCATTTCTAGGTGAGATAGTTTCTGAGCTATATTAGCTTATAGTTTGGACTTGAGTTAAGGGATAGCTTGAGGAAAAACGTATTTCCGTCTAGGGCCTTCTGAGGCAGACACAAGCCTCGATAAAGTCAAACTGAGATTAGGTTCAACATCAATTGCTACACCCGTATCCATCGTAAGATTATTTTTTTTTTTATCAAAAAATGCTTTCTTTTCTTTTGCTTCGACTACGTAGGATCAATCGCTTTAATCTCAAGTTTGTCAAGCACTGCACGTGACACCTTTGACCTTTTTCAACCGACACCAAGTAGAGCAGGGCTGAGTACGACCAGGGACACCAGCCTCTACTTTCATAACGTTACTTTAGATTCACCCTGTATTCCACACCGTCCCCTGTGATGACGAGATTAAAAATACAAATGCTATGAAGTTAATAAGACAGCAGCAAGACAGAAACACTTGCATTATATGTTTCAGTATAACAGATGGAGGTCGACTTGGAGGGCCTGAGCCGCGAGGAGGCTTTGGAGGAGATCGAGAGGATCAAGAAGAAGCTGCAGAAGAGGAAGAGGAGAAGCGAGGTTCGCACAATTACTTCAAAAGTCATAGATGTAAAAAAGCTTTGGCATGATTTAAGTGGATGAATGGCTGAATTTTTAGACCCTGATAAGAAAACTTATAACCCATGCAGAGAAGAGACGTGAGGAAGGAGAAGGTCAGAGAGTTGAACCTACAACTCCAGAAGGACGCGTTGACGTCAGAAGTTCCCAAGGAGACCGCATTCCGCGAAGAGCAACGTACAAAAGCTGGTATTTTTTACTTGAGTCAAACATGTTGGACTTTTATGTCAGCCTCGTCTTTCTCATAGATGCGCCTAATCTCACGCAGATGCTCGACCCTGCAGATGATCTAGGTCAACCCAGAGTGGCTGTGAAAGATGGCAACGAGATTGTCCTCGTCAAAGGAACGGACGAATTGTTGCTTCTCAGAGAAAAAGGGTGAAAATGAGAAAGATTGTCCAGTGACTTCCAATGTTAGTCTTGCCTATATGCAGGAAGGTTGAAGATCTGCATTGGCTGGTAATCGACGAAGGAAACAAAGTGTCCATGGTTATCATCGTGTCTTACTACAGCGTGGTGGCGGGCCTTTCCAGGTGATAAGACCGGATTACTCTCAACACTCCATTTCATTGGTGGCATATTTACATAGTACACAGTGCGAATGAACCCCGGAGATTTTCAAGTCATTTTTAAGGTGCAAAAAAAAACCAACAATGCGAATCTCCTTAGGCCACCCCTCGGTTCAGGGGTATGGATCAATAGACAGAGTAGACAGGCTCTTGGCGCTCCTTGAGCACCATTAAGGACTAGCTGTGAAACAATGTTGAATAGGCCAAGCTTAGTCCATGAGGAACATAGCACGCATACGTTCCTTGCAGGCTCCACTGGTTCAAGCGAGAGGACGTCGTCTTCCGCCACCGGCTACTTCGCGAGTTCTCAAATCAGCGGCTGGAGTCGCTGGAGCCCATGGAGAAGAGCAGCAAAGGCGTGGGCCTTTTTGCGGCCCTGACCCCCTCGCACGCCTTCGTCTGGAAGCATCACCTGGCGGCTGCCGAGTTCGGCTGGAAGCTGGGCAGGATTGCCTTCAATAGACTGACTAAGGCGCTGGAATGATTTTTTTCTCTTAAGTGTGTCATACCAACGTGCATAACTGCTGATACTTCCACGTGTTGGCTTTAAGCGCTTGAAACTGCTCCCAATGATTAAAGTCCTGTGTCTGCTGCGTGTGAACTCGTGTTTATTAAACACAATATCTCTGCACACGTCGTCCATGTTTCTGAATAACGCACCCGAATAAAACATTAAAAAGTGTCTCCTGGCACACAATCATCATCTCCACTCATGGGCTTTGATATAAAAATATGGTTTCATGACTGATGGCCTGAATGAATTTTATTTCTTTGTGACGTACCAGAACGACCAAGAGCGATGATTACACATTGAAAAGATCAGGGTGAAGGCACCAAGTCACTATTGGGGAAATTGTCAGATGTATCATACCTTCAGAGGTAGCAGATTAGCTCGGACATTTCATTTTCTTTCTGTTTTCGTGTAAGCAGTTCGGAAATTGTATTCACCTTACTGTAACCAGTCTCATCTTACAATATGCCATGAGAATAGCATCGGATCTTTTGTAACTGGCTGCCTTTATGATATCGCATTGGAAGAATTGTGAGTGAATTGCAGTGACTTACTCGAAAAACATGGATAAATTAAGGATGAACGGACTTGAGCCGTCGGTCTTCTCGAGTTTACAGTACAGGGTGCGTAAGTGTTGACGTGTATAAACTACTTTAAAATATTTGCATCGTTTGACATTTGCTTTGCATTCTGTTATGTTATCAGTCCTGGGTGAGTGGAAAGTCACTTCACATGAATGGAGGCCCATTGATCTGGTACACACGAAAGGTGAGTAAAATTCTTCCAAGTATTGCCAAACTTCTGAGCGAGGAAGACCCGTCAAATGGAACACTTGTCCTCAAGAAATTTTCATGGACAGTATTGCACGACACCCGACACTGACACCTTAACTTAGGACACGCATGAGGAGTCAAGAGCCATTTTCGAACATTGGCATCTATACAGACCAGGTAGCACCAGCTCCGAAGAGCATTTCTCCAATAAAAGTGTTAGAATTCAATCTATAGCGATATGACTCTGACTCCCCACCCGCGGTCGTTACTTCACCTCGGTTCTGTTCCACACATTAGTATAAATCTCCTTTACCTGAGACACATCAGCCTCTACTCTTGTAATGTGACTTTCGACTCACCCTGTAGATGAAAAGTCTTCTCTCCATCCAGTTTTTGACACTCGATTGCTTCGATTTAAAAGTCTTGCGCGCTCTATCTCTCTTCTGCTGAGTTTTGATTCAGTAAAATTCATTTTATCCCACAAGACGATGCAAGTTTTATCAGTGAGGCCAACGCATGACGATTCCCGGATCTTCCTCCACTTCCTGGTGGCTGTTCGGATACGTTCCTGGCTGCTGACCGCTGATGGCGACGGCCTCGGCTGCCTCGTCCGAGCCCACGGTTGTGGACACGAACCGATAATTGCGGCCGCCGTTGTTGTCCCAGAACTGCTCGCCCACGCAGTGGAACCTGGAAGGAAGTGCGGCACAGCTCACATTTCATTATTCAGAAATCTTGATTTTGTGTGTATGTGTGTGTTCTTGTGACGTTTCTTACACCAAATCCCAATAACCCCCTCTGATAACTTGACAAGAATCTAGTTAACGTACGTGACTGGAAGGCATCATTCTTAAACACAAGGGGAAAAATCGTTATTTCAGTCCTGTCCTCGCCCCAACGTACCGAAGTAGCCTCCAAGAACATTGGGCTCACTAAGGACCCTCGAAATTTCTGTTTTTACTTTCAAGCAAAAAAAAAAAAAAAACACAATAGGGCACCTTAATGGCGAGGGGGAGGGAAAGAAGGACAATGTTAACAAGGTACAATTCAACGTTACAAAAATATCGATGTAATAATAACGTACAGGCTGAGCAACAAACTATGAACAGTATCAGACTTTTACGCTCTTACAAAGGCGACTCACGCAGATGTCATATTCTTGGAGAACAAAAACATGTGGTTCACCTAAAAATCCTAGTGCATGTCCTACAAGACCCTGGTGTACGTCTAGTGCATCTTGTGCTTACTCCAGTTACAGTTCGACAACTTTTTCCAGTATAAAATGCTTGATGCACCCCCTAGTCTATACCGTGGCAGTCGACCGAATTGACGTGCATGTTTTCCCGCTCTCAAAAGCCAGCAGGTGCGCACACCGCAAGTCCGGCCAAAGACCCAACTTCACCAGTGTCGGCGCACCTTAAAGAACATATAGTAGGGCTCTCTCCTATGGCAATACATTCAACTCGATTCTACTCTCTATGTGGAGAAACGTTTATTTATGATCTCCTTAGGAAGTACTAATGAGTTCAATGAACAGCTTTCGCAGTCGCCACTGGTCCGGGGAGACTAACCTAAGAGACATACGTGTATATATGCGTTACTTAAAAGGGCTGCTGATGCCTACTTCAGGTGGACTGGGAGTTGGAAGTCGCTCCTTACGACGTTAGAACTATCAGTTTAGCTTATTTCTGAACATCAGCCAGAAGAATGTTTGACCCGAAATCGTACCTAAACCTCTACTACATTGAATGCTCGATAAAACGACATCTCTAGGCAATAAATGATCTCTTCGCATGAGAACCTAAAAGGCTCGATCAGGTTCATTCATGTGGATCGCATTGAGAAGGCCATGGAACGGACGGGGTTGAGTAGAAATGGCTGCTGATGAACTATGAGATAATAGATACTTGGACAAACATCTAACTAGCGATTGCTCTAGTCGTGTGGACGTGTCAATTCAGAGCATGCGAACCCCGAACAAACAAACCTCTGCACTTGCTGCTGCTCACCGCATGCAGTTTCGAAAGGGTGTTTACTGAAAAAAAAGGGGGGGGGGGCGACCAGGGTATTTGGCATTTCACCAAAATATAGGATTCACTAAAAAATTGCTGTCTCAAAGGCCATTTAATACTCATAACTTTAACTCACAGTTTTATACCATTCCACACACAGCGTGGATTATTTGGCGATAGCTTTTGACTGCGTGGGGCTACAGAAATGGCTCACCCCTCTATGGAAAGATGCGACTCTACTCAGACACCGAACTGATATGTTCTTTTGCCGTGGGACCATTGATTTGTACACAATCTCGATGCAAAGTTGCACTCTATAGTAGTTTGATTCCTGAAGTTCAGTTGCATGGTGGACAAATGAGCGGTCCCAGAGCAAAAGTCCAGATCAATGTTCGGTTTTAGTAGAGGAGAGTCCCAAGATTCCGTAGAGGGATGAACCACTTTCGTAGCTTAATCCGGTCAAAATTTGTGGCTGAAACACAAGTGTGCATTGTACGCACCAAATACAACTATAAAATTATGCTCAGAAAAAAAGAAGACTTCTACTACCTGCAGCCATGTCAAAGTCCGATTTTCCACTTCAACAAAACTGATATTTCCGAATTAGTTTACTCGAATCTTTTACTTCTTACGACAATCATTTTCGATGCAACGATAAATATTCTCCAGCGTTTCATCAATAACTCTCTTGTTATTCACACACCAGACCACCCGATTGAGGACCCCAACAAAGGGGGGCTTTAAATCTGCTTCGCGTCACTCGGACTCAGAATATGTATGGTCTTTAGGGACTGTCGGTACGCGTTGCTGTTGTCGAGTGCATGGATAGCAAAAATTCAAGTGGTTCCTAATGTATAAGATTACACGTCGAATACTGTGCGTGGATCCAATCTGACATCAGTAAGTTAAGCTGGACAAAACGTCTGGCTTGTCGTCAAGACACCCGATGACTACAGGGGGGCTTTCTTGTCACGAGAGGCAAGTTTGAAACGTGTTCGGGAATGTTACGAAAATCCTGTCTCCTTGAGACTACACGTCGATCAAGGAAGACTTCTGCACGAAATGCCTGACCTGACGTACTGCACATGTACGCAGACGGCACCATAATAATCCTCAGTAAGAAGATACCAGCAAAGATTACTCATTACTTTCCTGCGTAAAATAGGTTCCTCTATGTAAGATCATAACGTTAAGATGATTGTTACAGAGTGAAATCACTGCATTTTTGTACAGGGTGCGTTTACACGGGCGGATTTGGATGGCGGCCACGCTCAATGCGGCCACGGCAGACTAGCCTTTCCCTTTCTTTGCCTGACACATACGGTACACGTACAGTGTGTGCGCATGTGCGACAAAAAGCCACCAGTGTACCTGACAGCGAAGACGAGTGACTGTCCCAGGTCTAAGGGAGCGTAGATCTTGAAGGTGAATATGTCTGTGGCTCCGTCGTTTGACCCCTTGAGATAGGTCGCCCTGTAGTCTACCATGGAGCGCCACTCGTTCAGCGTCCAGCGGATGTACACGGCCTTGTGGTAGTCCAAGTTGAGTACCCGGACAATACCTCGGACGCTTACTCCATCCACAGGATCAGCGTACGCGTTCTCCAAGGCCACTCGGTCTCGATAAACCTTAATGAAGTCATTAGGTTATTATATTTCGTACCATACCATATATTTAAAAAAATGTCTGTCTGTCCGTCCCGAGACCACAAGACAGATTGGAGTATAAAAGTAGTGACCCCCTACCCGGGTCGGACCCCACACCTCTACTGTCAATATTGGATGAGGCCCCAAAACGAATCATTTTTTTTAAAACATATGTTATGGATATGAGTCGGACGGATGGACAAGCCAAACCTGCGCAATTGAATCACACATTTCTTACCTGGTCAAGAAAATCCGGTCTCCCTCCGGGCTGTGGGAAGAACGGCAAGAGGATAATTCTTCTCCTGGAAGAGTTCAAGATCTCATTGTCCTCGTCGTCGTTGGAGTCATCATCACCGTCGTCGTCGATGACTTTGACCTTGACCAGCTCTAGACCAAGAGAGTCGACAAAGCGCACCCGCTTGGCAGCGTCATCAGACGTGGGCCTCTCCTGCACGTACAAATGTTCCTTCTTCATGTGACTTGACAAAATACAGGATGAGTCCTCACACAACCTGGTACATACTAGTTTGAAGACGTTAAGAGGGTTTTAGTGGCTGAGTGAGATCTTTGCGCTCTGTACAATCCTTTGGATTCACCCTGTATCCAAACTGTCAACCTACTGTGGCTGCGGCCATTAGAGCCGAAGACTCCTTCTCATGTTGGAGCTTCTTCTTTTTCTTCTTCTCTTTCCTCCTATGCTGCTCCTTGACCAGGGCGGTCAGGGCGCCGAAGGAGTGGTGGCGGTCGCGTCTGCGCATTCGCATGCCCCCGTCGAAGGCGTCGCCCGGAGATCCGACGGCGGACTCTGGGGAAGACCCTGCTGAGGACCCCGAGAGGAATCCGACGCCGATATTAAGGCTAGTGCTTATTTCGTTGAAGCCGCCGCAGTCGCTGTTCTGGTCGCTGGGCCTCTTCATCGGGAGGGCCTTAGTGGCAGTCGGGGCAAACTTCTCCATCACATCCTCTTCTTCTTCTTCCTGGTCACTATGAACCATGCTGCCGACGCCCGAGGAGGCGTCGTCGCGGGTTTTGGGGGTCTCGCCGGATGGGTTGCCGCCAGGGGCGCCGACGCTGCAAAGGACAGACGTGTTCGATTGATCGCAAATTTCCTACAACTTGACTGCTGGAAGGAGGTCATAGGGTTCAGCAGTTGACCTTTGAATGCTACAGTGAACTCATGACCACTGCATACTATAGTGAACTCATGACCTGCGAATACTTTAGTGAATTCACCAGCGTCCAGTCAGGTCGGAGAGTTTGCGTACTTTGAGAAGGCCTTGTCCAAATTCAAGGCATAAATGTCACAGGGGTTGGTTGACACGGTGTCAGCGGGTGGAAATGTTATACCGTCGATTTACGTTAAAAGAATAATCTCTTAAATACGTCTTCTTACGTAGGGAGTGATCCTCATATTAAGTTCGCTTATATCATAAATCTGACAGGGTGTGTGACTGTCATAGTTACAACGAATCGACGTATAAAAATCCAGTCTAACGTTGTGTTTAAAAAAGCCAGGGGGGCGCAAGCTTTCTGACATGACTGTACCTTGCGGTGTTGTGTCCATTGGAATCCGCGGCCGCCGCAGCCGCGTTCTTGACATGCTGAAGCACCACCTGTTCAGAAGCCTCCTCAGCAGTCTCAGTCGCTACTTGTTGCTGTGAACAGAGGGGATCTTTCAGTATTTATATCATAGGAACGATTCTCTCCATCATCCTGAATACGTAGTTTTAGCAGTAAAGGGTACTTTTACCTAGTGAAATATACGTGCGTAGAACCCTAAGAGGCCCCATGAAAACCTGGATTAGTATTTTTTTAAAGTATCCACATTAGAATGTCCAAGATTTCTTGTTGCACTTGACGAATTTGGCATGAAGATGACGATGTTTCACTAAAAAGAACCCCCCCATGATCGCAAAAGACGTGGTAGTAGTAGGCACTGTACTTGTTGCTGTCGTTGCCGCCTGAAGAAGTTCCTGATTCTTCTGTCGAGGGCTTCACTCTCTCCGCGCGCGATCTCTGCAGACCGTCTCATCTCAAGGGGTCAAGACTTCAGTGGGTCAAATCAAGTTGTCTCCGCTGCTGAAGGTGGCGGCGGCGGCGACGGCGACGACGACGACAACGACGTTGCTCTTATTTCGCTGTTCGCTGTTGCTTCTTCTCCTCCTCCTTCTCCTTGGCCTGACACTCCGGAGTATCATCTTGCTCAGTGCTCACAGTTTTATCTGGAAGAGAACGAGGGAGACGTCACGGACGGTGTTCAGCACTTCCCTTCAGGTGGAAATACAGACGATTTGTCGGGGAGCGGCAAACTAGGGGATCTTGAGCCCCAGATCGAATATTGGTGGCTTTCGAACGTTTGCCAACTAGATGCGTACGTATGTAATATTGTACAGCTTACGAAATGCCACCTAAGTAGATACAGCGCGCACGAAAAATAAACTTCCCAATTGGGCTAGGACACTTAAAGTTTCCTGAAACTCGATATGGGCTTGGGCAAACTATCGCTCGAGCCTTTAGTGGAAGGTAATTCAAACAGAATTTTGGGGGTGTCGCCTATGCAGAATGATATTGGCCGAGGTTTGAAGGCTCCACTCATGATAGGTTGCGATTTCCTCGAATATGTGTATTTAGAATCGCAAATCGCGTGAGAGAAATGCTCTGCTTTTGTGGTCTCCCAAGGATTGACCCGGCATGATATTTTCATCCCTGCTTTAAAAAACAACTCTGTTCTCTGTTCAAGAGTGTAAATATGCTTTAAAAAACGCCCCCCCCCCAAAAAAAAGGGGGCAAACGAATTGTACCTCCGACGAGCAACGTGAGACAGAGAAGAAAACGAAGCGACCGAACCGCGTTTTGCGCCGCAGAAGGCGGTTGGAGGAAGACCTCGAGCGCGTTGTTTACGCGCAAGAATAACCGGTCTCAGTCAGAGGGATTGCGACGTAACCGGTGATCACAGAAGGGGAGGCCGAGCTCAACTTATGTGTGCACTTATAAAACATGCACACGTTCGCAACCTCACACACACACCAGCGTCCACATGACGTCTTTGTCACAAAGACTTTTGCAAGCAATAAGTTTGCAGAAAGTTCACTCTTTTTTGCACGCCAAGACCTCCTTTTCTGTAGAAACCGAATCGAGGGGTTTCTTTCGAGTCTATCAAAGTTTGGCTTGAGTCAAACCCGACCTCGACTGAGTGAAAATAGAGTGGAGAAAATTAAAAGAAAATTAAAAAAAAAACTGAATTGTGGAGCTTGTGAGAGTTCTAACTAGTGGAACTTTTTTGGGGGGGTGGGGGGCAAGTTTTCACTACTTAGTACAATGGACAGCCCCACTAAGGAGGAGATGAAGGCCAAGTACGCCATGGCTAACGCGGACGGTACACAGTCGGTCAGACAGCAGCGGATTTGAGTGATTTTCTCGTCAAATTTGGTAGCTCAGCGGGTGGTCACAGCCTCGTCACTGTGCATTTGGAGAGCTTATAGAGTGACCAAATGAATAAACAGACCAAGATTTTTTCGTGCGATTTCGAGAAAGATTGCGTTGACTTCGAGCTCGAGTCCACCCTAAAAACCAACGCAACCTCTAGCAGCGACTCCGGCCTCAGGCAACCAATTCTTTTCGGTTCGGACTGGCCTGCAGGCCCAGCTGTCCGGGACAACACTGCAGTCAGGAGAAGAAAGTGGTGCCGGAGGAATATTGCAACTTGGAGTACGACTTGTGTCAACTGTATCCAATATTGAAGTGGTGTCCACTGTGTGACTGAATGTTGAGTCGACGTTTATAAAGTGGAACTAAGTGAGGGAATGGGCCCGGACAATTCTGCCGTCGGGATCCTCCGGGATGAATTCTACAAAAATTCACCCCACCGACATCCACAGCTGTCAGAAGCCTGTTCCAGGCTTTTTTCAGCTGAAGTCGACACAATTGCACACAAGTCTACGGCAGCGAGTCCAAATTTGAAGGTCTACCAAACGCACAGTAAAACCATACAGCAGGCATAACTTCTGATAGGCAATGTACGTGAAAGTACCGGGTGCGACGTCAGCCTGACTCTTCACCCCTGCTCGTAGCCTCAGGAACATCCAATGTCTTTGGACTGTGGTGTTACCGACTCTATTTGACATTCTCGTGTAGAGTGAGTTATTGTCGACTCCATAGGTTTCCGTGGCATTTGTGGAAAACTTGTTAGATTGACCAATCATAGAGCTTTTTCTTCCACATGTTGTAAACTCCGCCAATGTTCCTCAAAAAACTTTTCGTTTCTGCTTTTCCCTCAGTGTACAATTCTGTTTGCAGGTGCAATTCCACTCCAGCCCACACAGCAGCGTTTACCTGATGTTGTTCATCATAAAAAGCCAAACTGCTCACATAAATACAGTCAGGCGGAAAGGCTATGGTGAAAAAATGTACACAAATTTGTTGTTGATGTAGTGGACGTTTAGTTTGGAAAACGGCCCCAAACTACCAAATACACATGGATTATGCTCCAAAGATGGCTTCTTCAGACAAAGCCGCATTTCTAAGATCTGGCTTTAAAGGAAGCCTGCGGGCAACAGTGGCGCACGGGCTTTTGGGCTGGACGGGCTGGGTTGGCTCGGGGAAAAAATATTCGGGCTTCCGGTTTCAGGGTGAACCGGTCGTGAGGTCATCACGACCGGCAACGGCGGAAGCTTCATCTCTAAAGTGCCTTTGTTGGTTGCACGACAGTTTGCACACGGGAAAGAAAGGTTGCTCTTGATCTTTACCTTCCATTTCCTCTTTTTTCTTCAGTGCATCAAAGGCTTCAAATTGCATTGTTGAATCTTTTTTACGTTTCTCCGATTGTCTTTGAGTAGTGCAGCTAGGGGTGCTTTTTCTCGCTTGCGGCAGAGTCAGGCTGCAGTCACACGTTCCTGCCTACACACGACGATTGGCAATACCTAAAATGAAGGTGTTTTTACCTATCCTTATTCCGTTGTCCACTCACGTGCTAGTCTACAGTGTTTCAATGAGAAAAAAGGGGTGAGCTGAAGTAGACGTCACATATGCATCTGTCAAAAAGTCAAGGATGGACAATGATTGCTTGTCTTGTTTGGATTTTTTGAAGTTACCCCTTGGTAGATCTACAGATAAAATTAGAGAAGCTATTTACTTTTTCAGCAGGTTTTGTGATTTTCGGTAAAATTACCTAAGGGAGACATGAGTCCATTGGTAGGCCTTTATATGGCTCTGGTTCTCCTTTCAATAAGTAGACATAACTGCTCATTTCAAGGTGGGGTTTGAAAGTTGTGATTGACGTGAAACGTTTGGGTTAAGTTTGTATTGCTAAATTGTCGGCCCCTACTTTCAAGAGGAGCCATTTTCTATATTTTCAGTCTAGTGTTAAAGTTCTTAACTAAAAAATTTATTATTAATTATTTATTTCAAATTGTTTCGGACAATCCAGCGGAATGCGGATAAATGCGAATACTTTTTGCAAGGGAACCAAATCCCATTATCCGATGAAGCGAATAGCTCAATTAAGCCCCCCCCCCTCTAGGTTTAATTGATGTTTCGTCACTTTATGCAGTTCAGTCAGACTAGAAATATAATATCACACCTTACACATACACGCAGGGGTTGGGGGTAAGGAGAGTTCCTTATGTTCATCATAGATTGAGATGCTTCAAAATTCTCACCTCGTATTCCAGTGTGTGACGTCACAAAAAATGTCGGCATCCAGTGAACCTTGACCAAAATGAATTCTTGTAGGATTTTGCTTTCATTTCCCAGTGAACAAACGGAAACATCCAAGGAAATTGACAATTGTTCAACTTGATTTGAAGGAGTTCGGGCTCGTGGCGTCAGACGACGACTTCACGGCCGCTTCAGTCACTGAGAAAAGCTAGTTCTTTTCTCCCTGTAATAGGTAAAAGCCATTGATCCGCCGCAGAAACGCTCAGAGAAAACACTGTCCGACTTTCTGAGTTGTCCGCCGGACTCGAGTGTTGAGGTCGAGTACACGAGTCTCTGCTTTGACGGAGTTAATCAATAGGACAACTCCGGACATTTCCCCCTCTTCTCCGGAATTCATGAGGGCAATTTATTTCTACAGGGTGCTTTTCCTTTAGCTCAACATCTTCTGAGCGCGATTTTTCACGAGTCCGCCCACGAACTTCTGAGGTTCTTCGCATCAGTTGATCAGAAGTTCAGTGCTCGACCAGATTTTGCCCAGAAATTTATCGGTTCATTGTAAATAGGAAGAGTGCTCGTCAAGGTTGCACTGCGGAGTTGCCGACGTCGCCACTTCAGCAAGGCCGCAGCAAGATCAGATGATGAAATCAGTTGCTCTGCACTATGTTACGTACTGATCCAGTTCCAGACTTATGTACTTCTCCAATGACAGATGAAACTCCTCCCAAAATGAGGCAGTTGCCAGAAGTGACATTTAAAAATGTTTTTCAATCAATAATTTTGTTGAACAAATCTCTTTAGATAGTTCAGCGGAGTAAAGTTTTGCATGTCTGCTTTCACCTGATTTTGTTCGTCAGGTCCTTAACTGGCTGAACTTGCTATAAGATGCTTCAGATCTCAGATGAGACAGCCCTTCTCAAAATGCCTTAAAAATTCACTAATTAGTAACGTTGTGCTTTGCAAAACTTCGAACGGCTTCAGTGCAGAGCCTCGACTTGCAGGCGTTGTTGTTCTTCATGAAGTCAATCGTGCCGGGTGACTTTGAGAGGCACAGTGTGCGTCAAAAAGTTATGCAAGCCGTGCACAGTGGAGTTAGCTCCGCAGTATGAGAGAAATCCCCGTATAAGAACTAAAAGTATTGTAACAAAAACAAATCCACTTGGGCTTTCTTCCGCATTGTGCCTTTCCAGCTACTTTTTATTCACTATGCGCTGGTTTCCGTGCATGAGATGGAACCTACAGGGTCTTCCAAAGGTACGTCTTCGTCTAAAATGGCTGCCATTCTGCTACTTCTCAGTCAAACTGACTGATTCCTTAAGCAGGTAGTAGAGAAACGTGGGGGGATTGCTCGCTATCTGAGTCACCTTCACTTGTGGTAGCAGAAACTCATTGACGCTGCTATGACGTACAAGTCATAGCCGCTCAACTGTATTTGTGAGCTCGCCAAATTCATGTACGACAAAAGTGCGTACAAGAGCAACATATTTACGTTTACCTCTGAGTGCCACAGGTGGTGATAAATGATTATTTCTGAGGGTTTGGGTCACGATATGGGACATTTCGTCTCTTTACTCTGGGGAGTGCACAGTACTTGCGTGGGCAGCACTAACTAGGCTGTTAGTCACTCCACTCAAGCTTTGTCCTAGAGTCAAGTCTAGTACCTGTACACTAAGTGTACAGTAACCGGCCCGCTTCAAGTCCTTGGACACATCCTTAAGCGCTTGGTGTCACAACAAAACTTTTCATGTCCTGGAAATAATGCCAACATAACCTTTTTCCTTAAACGTCTTCATTGAAGGTGCTTCTTGCCTTCCCGACTGCACTACTAGTCCAGCAATCTGATAGTTCTAATAACATTTTTTTCTGGAGTTCTCCAATCTGGCTCTTGCTCTACTTGTGCTGAAGCTATGAAGACCAGAATTACGACGATTGAAGCTTAGTCTCCCGGACGATATTGGTTCTGGCTGACATTCAAAGTGTCATTGTAACTGCTAGCGTGGAAAAAGTGTCCGAGGATTTAAGGAGGATGTAGTACCATAAAGTGGCAATTAAACGGTGTCTCCTGTTGTTAAACAGAGACTCTTTCGTCAAGTTGAGACCTCAAGTATTTTCTTTAAGGTAGTTAGAAGAACAGCCTCAGCTACTTCGTCTTTCCCATTCTTATCCACCGTATGTTCTAGTTGTCTCTTTCAGTTTTGCCGAGCGTTTAGATTTCAAGCATGTTCGCCTCGTGCAAATTTGTTACTTTCTCTGAAATATCCCTATTCAAACTGAAGCCATGTTTTGGGCGTAAACTTTGAAGGTAGCAAAGTTATCATAACATCGACGTTCTTTAAAAGAAGTTTTCGCTGTCGTAATAAACGAATGAATACGGCATGCCGAATTTTCCACCGTGTGAGGCGCATCCCAATTTTGTGTATCTTTTCAGTAACATGAGGACTTGATTGAGCAACTCTGTCCGCTCTGAAGTCCGCAGTAGCTATTTTCACCAGTTCCTCCCTAGTGCATACGTGCTCAAGACACAGGCGATTTCTCAAGTACTTCTTTTTGCCAAAGAAGGTGCGTCTTATTCGGTTAAATATATGGTACATCTGCATTATATATATATAAGAAGAGACACTCTCCTTCTTCGGGCTAGTGCGCCTCCCCCTCCCTTCCTCAGACGTAGACGACCGCTAAGTCTTACGTGCTCGTCGTCTTCATGCTGTAGATGAAATCTTGCTTCTGCAAACGCGCCCTTAGCGGGTGTCTCGCTTTGGTGCAGAGAAAATGTCTCAAATTCCTTCCCAACTTTGACTTTGCGCGTTCAGTCAGACTCCAAGGTATGCGTCACCCCTGGAGATTTGCTCATTTTCAGCGCCTCCTCCCCGACTGCACAATTTTGCCAACAGTCGTTGCAATTGCGATTGTAGTGATCTGTGACAGCACCGCTTAAAAGTCTGATATATGATGCATGCACCGTGTCGGAGGTAAAGAATGCAATTAGTATGAGTAGAAGGAATGGAAACATACATGTACAGGGTCAGCCAAGGTCAATTTACGCACTTGCATAACTCAAACATTTACTTCACTTTAACATCCAAACAGAGTGTTATTTGCAATTTTCATACTTAAGCATAGTTCATGGACCTGTGCAGAAACTTTTCACTCAAAGTGGCTGCCCACAGCAGCAATCATCTTCTCCAACCTTGGCCTGAACTTCGAGCAGACCTTGCACATGTATTCCTTGGGCAAGTCAGCCCATTCCTCCCTGATCTTCTCCCTCAGCTCAGCGGTGTTGCGATGAGAAATTGCTCTGACCTTCTTGTCGACGATGCTCCAGATGCTGTAGTCGAGGGGTGCAACATCTGGGGAGCTTGGGGGCCAGAAGGAGTGGGGCCAGAACGCCGTCAGGTTCTTCTCCATCCACTTCTGTGTCTTCTTTGCCTTGTGAGCTGGTGTGGAGTCTTGTTGGAAGACATAGGGCTGGTCAGGGTATGTGTTGTCAATCCAGGGCTTGACGACCTCCCTCATGACCTTCAGGTAGACCTTCTGGGTGATCTTGAGCCCCTTGTCAAAGAAATGAGGAGGCATCCTCTGCCCATCGCTGCCCACGACACCAAGGACCATCACTCCAGAAGGATGCTTTGTTTTTTGGATGGGAGGAATGTCTCGGGTCCGTCTGCTGATGAAGCAGTCATTCTGACAGTTGTGGGCTTGGTCAACCACGAACATCTTCTTGTCAGAGAAGATTTTGATGGTTGACGGGTTCCTCTTCAACCAGTTCACAAGCTTCTTTCCTCTCTCCACCCGTTTTTTTGGCTGGCATCTGTCAGAAGTTGGCAAGAAGGTCACACCCTGCTCTTCATCCCGAGATCCTTGATGCTGGCCTTGACAGTGTTTCTGCAGACATTTGTCTCAGTGGCAATCTTGTTGAGTGTGGCCCTTGGGTTCTTGGCGATGGTGGCCTCGAGTGATGCAAGAAACTCCGGCGTCCTCTTCTTGTTTCCTGGAGGACCACTTGGGGCTTTCTTGAGCATCCCCTTGGCCTTGTAGCAGTGCATGACATTGTGAACTGTCTTCCTGGAGCATCCCACCACCTCCGCAATCCTGGATGGGTTGACTCCCGCACAGTGCAGATCGATGATCCGCTGCCTTCTTGCTTCCATTGGTTTTGTTTTTCAAGCTTTTGGCGCTTGCCGTATATCAACAAACAGCTTAGACTCTCTGCTTTTCAAGGGTGCTAGATGCCATAATGTAAAATTAATTTTATTATGTTTAATTAACGATTGAAGAGTGTGTAATTTGACCTTGGCTGACCCTGTAGTCATATGACAGATTGCAAAATGTTCTCTGGCTTCCTTCCAGGTACACATTCGATAGTCACTTCTGGGGGCCGCAGTGACCAGGGGAATAAAGCCAGTGCAATTTTGTGCTTGCTTTCCATCATACCATTGAAGTCGGTCGTATGTCCCATACTGCCATGACCCCTGCATCCTGCCACTGAACTTTTCATCCCGGTCGGACTAGTCCTGGGTGTTGGGGGATTGGTCCTCCAAGAAAAAGTGAAATCTTTCTCTACCCCCTGGCACTCTGAACCCTGGGCTCCTCTTCCGACCGAAAGAGATGCAGTAGAAGCCGCTTATAAAAACACTGGTTATAAGAATGATCCACGTGATGATGTAGAACGGAAACGAAATGCACTTTTTGTGGCGAATTCCACTGCATGTAAGAACATTCAAAGCTACTCATAAGAACGATTTTCATCCAAATCAGGTAAAGACCTGCGCAATTTTGAGAAATTTCAAAGTCCAAACATGAGAAAGATCGAAGAGAACAAGGTGATGATGGCCAAGATCTCGAAACGGCTGAGCTGTCATCTAGTCAGGAAATGCGTAGGGGCCATGGCTGTTCTGCACAAAGGGCTGCAGGCGAAAGAGTTTGACTTTGCAAAGCTGAGCTGTCTTGAGCTGGAAGTGGATAGGGCTCTCAGTGCATCTCTCAAGCATTCTATTCTATTTTTATAGATTCATTCAGAAGTAAATGTCTTTTGCCTCAAGGGTCTGGGCACACGATTATACTACTATGATTTTTGTCTTGCTAGTTCTGATGAACAAGGCCGTTTATAAGAACTTTTTGATAAATGATAATAAATTTTGGCCTAGAACGGATGGGATTCTCATAAATGGCTTTCACTGGAATGAAAACAACTAGCATCATGCCAGGCCATTGTTCCTTGGTTACCAAGATCCATCTTTCTCCCCCAGGGGCTCGATTTGGACAGTTCTTAGCTAGATAGGACTGTGAGGTGATGAACTACGGTCTTCCAGAAAGCAAACGCAAAATTCCTCTTGTGACTGTGGCCACCAGGAGTGACTCTCAAACTTTTGCCAGGAAGGAAGCCAGAAAACATTTTATGGTTCGTCATATCAGAGAACTTTACCATTCCTGTTGTCACTGACGAAACTCTTGATTCCCGACCATTTCAGGGCCCTGCTCACGGTGTCCCTGCCACAACCAAACTCACGAGCATCCTGTCTGATGGACTTGGTTGGGTCGGATGCCAACCTGCTCATCAACTCATCAATGAAGTCCTCATTTCGAGCTGAGCAGTGCTTTCTTGATCTCTCTTTTCTCTTCATGTCCTTTCCCTCCCTCTTGGCCTTAGTCACACGCTCCAAGGTAGTAACAGAGACCCCCACCATGCTGGCGTTGTTCTCATGCTTGAGGTCTGCATCCAGGAGAGTCAACACCTGTAGCCTTTTCGTCTCTTGCAAAGTCATTTCTTCTTGAATTTTAGATATGAGTGTGACAAAGACAGCTAACAGACGGAGCTATCAGAAAAAACCCTGAAAACCAGCAAGATACAGCTCTCAGGGGGGGCTATTTCTCTTAGCACAACCCCCTCAAATTCTGTCGACCGCCCTGTACAATTGTTTGCTGCCCAAATGATGGTCTCACGAGTGTGTGCAAGACCAGGAAATATGTGAAATTCTTGGAATTTTTAGAAAATTCTGTGTGATTCAAGTCGAGTCTGTGATCCTACTATAGTACAGGACATCACGCGGATCACTCATGTTGTTTACGTCGGCCTAGGGCATGGACTGTATACGTGCTGTATTCAGACAAACTTTCAACAAGAGCGGAAATTAAAAATATAAAAAAGCGCAACTTTCTTAATCCTGCAACTACACAGACCCTTCCGCACCTTTGAAAAGCTTGAGACTTTAGTAGTTTAGGTCATTTGCTTGACTTTGTGGCAAAATTGGGTATTTAGGTTAGTGCAAGCGATTTTGGTTGACGCAATATGCTTGTGTACTTTGCCTTTGCACCCCCTGGTGTCAAAATGACATCTTGTTGATATTTCAGACATGTAGAACCTTTCTTCCACTTTTTGAAGGCCTCGGTACCTTAAGTTATCTACTTACTTCATTTTTGGCCAAATTGCATATTTAAGACGGCGCTGGTTGTTTTGTCGATCTAGTGTTTGTGCAGAGGGCCTTAGTGGGCCATGTAACATAACTGCCTAACTTGATTTCTTATCAAAAAACTTTATATGTAACACTTTTGACGAGGTGAAAAACTTGAGATACTACTGGTCTTTTAAGTCATTTAAAGTCACTTTTAAGTCACTTTGGGGCGCAATTGTGTACTTCAGGCAGCGCCAATGATTAAAAGTTTGGGAATTTCTATATTCTCTGAAGTCGCTACGAATGCTCTCGAGTTTGACTTTGTGTAGGTAAGGTATCTGTTCTGTCACGTTGGCAGGCATATAAGACTCTGCTGCGTGCAGCAGGCATGCAAGTTCGAAAGCCACCAAGAAACAGAATGTTAATAGCAATGGGGGCTGAACCACTTTAAGGTCATACAAAAAGGCCAGCAACTCATACAAATGCAGTCATCACAGCTCACCATCCACAATCGCTCTTCTCCGAAAACGAGAGCAAACATGTAAAAATTCTATCGCTTCCCGGCCGTTAGGAGACATCGGGAGGAAGCCGGTTGTGCGCCCAAACTTGAGAAGCCAATAATAGCTCGCGCGATGCGGCTCAAGCAGGGCTAAGGCGATCACAAGCTTTTTGAGATTAAGAAATCGATGCTTGGCTCGGCCTTGAAGAGGTCTCGGGGACCTCGCGAACACCCGAAGTGCGACGCTTTTGTTGAGACCTTGGCAGTCTTGATCGTCACTTGCAAGTGGGTACTAACAGCTCCTTCGCATTGACAGCGACATCACAGGGACTTTTCTTTCAATCCCTCACCACGAGCATGACACAGATAGGGTGGTGAAAATGGGGCCCACGCAGGCAGGACTCGATCCACCGCCTTTCCGGATCACGGGGAATCTCATGCTCGACTTCCAGACCGCAGACGAAGAAGGACTTGTGTCAACAATCGCTGAAAGTCTAGACTTTCCTTCGCTGGGTGGAAAAGTTGAGTGTTTGATAGGACGATTTTAGCTCCCCCCAAAGGCCTCCCTCCCCCCACAAATCTCAATCAAGTCCTTCGCTCGTTTTGCTTACGCTCCTTTCTCAAGTCTCTCGTGACATTGAGACGTCCTCGCGCCGGTGCCCCCCCCCCAAAATGGGTAGAAGTCAAGCTGGAAAATTTCTCTTACCTTCGAAACTTGGATTTTTCTCCTGTTCAATTCTCAAAAACTCGCCTCTCTCTACCGTAGACTTCTCTCCCTGCTTGTGACACCTCTTGCTGCTCGATTTCACTGACCCTGGGCAGCTTAGGGATGTGTCGAGCCGTCAAGTCGAGTCTTTGCGGGCTCGCGCTAGACTTTGACACGGTCCATAGTGGGCCCGCAAATGAAGTAAATAAACTCTACTGAAGCGATTTCGTACGTCACAAGTCGCTATTCTGGTTTTTCTTGGACGCGCTGCGTAAGACTTCCCTTGAGACCTCATCACACGTGAGGGATGCACGCACGATCCGTTGGACTTTGGACCACGGCCAGTGATGGATCCAAGCTCATGCTGGGACTTGGCAAGACGGACAAGAGTGACGCCAGCACAAGCTGGAAAAGTCACGAGTTGGGGGACCTTTTCATTGATTCCAGCCAAGCTCCTCAACTTTCGGCTACATTTGTTCTTGGACAGTTGAGAGTCATGACTTTGCTCAAATTCAATGGCGCCTTTCTTACATCCTCAGTGCGCGTTGATGACTTGGTCCAGAAGAGAGGTTGCTGGTCGCCATGAAAACTTTTTCCTTCTGCACAACAGTTCAAGTCTGAAGAAGCTCAACGCTTCTTCTTGAACCGACTTTGAGTCGGATTCTGCTCTCACCATCCCTACTTCCCGAAGCTCAGCGTCATGACAGCTTTCCTCTTCTCTCTCATACACTTTCCGGCCGGCGCCGCTGGGGCAGCCTCTTGAGGCCCAAGTCTAGAAAGACTGACCTGCACGACGGTGGAGAAAATGTGTCAATACAGTAACTCCTGCACACGTTGACACTGATCAGACGTTTGAGAGCTGCTTGACGGCGGTGATTTTTACATCATTTTTTTGAATACGAGAGTTTCTTTTTCCTCTTGCTGATCCTGGTGCCGTCGGAGAGCGCCATAAAAGAAAGGCTGTGGTAGCCGCCATGTCAGGAGGGGAAGAGGAGCATGAATCAGCTGATCGGCCTTGTGCGCGCGCAAGCTACAAGTACTAAGAGGGTTGATGAGCTCGTTTGCCTTGCAGTCACCCTCTAAAAGCTTCTAACTCACAGTTCAATCGAGGCTTTTAAGTGACAAAATTAGTCGGCATCTTGGCATTGCATCAAAGCACGAAGGAGTAAGGCATTGTACTTTCGGTCTAACCTTCAGTCGTCTGCAGGTAGCAACGGACATCAGCGAGTGTGCGCGGTTAGAAACAGGGAGAGAGTGAGAAAGAAACACAACTCATACACCAGATATCACATGAGGGAAATCTTTGGCAACGTCTATAGCTGGACTGCACCTTCCTGCTCACCTAACTCATCCACGGCAGCCTGCAAAATGCATCTTTTTGGACAAACTGCTACGAAATCGACACTTTCACCCAAGTCTTCCCTGTTCGTCCATCCATCCTCTCAGCGGTCTTTTGCAATTGCATTTTTGAGACAACTCCGCATGTCGTCATACAGGAGCATGTTGTGACTCCACCGGTGGCCAACGGGTCAGCCTTTTCGCTTCCTCTCGTCGGCCAAGTCGTTGACTTTGACACGTGTCTCTCCATCATCTCGTGCAGCTTTGCTCGCACAATGAATTCTAGCTCTTTTCAGGCACGATTGACTACGGCTTCTCTGCACTCCACCCCTGCCAGATGTAGTCGATCACTGAAGGGCCAGTGCAAGGGCCAGTACAAAGGAACAGATTTAATGCGTTTACAAGCACTTTCATTTACTAAGACTGTGCGACATCCGAATTCATCGATATCGCCAAACAGGATGTTGAATGCCCACTTCATAGTAAAAACGATGCCTTTCCTGATATTTCATAGATGTTTGACACAAAGGTATTCAGTCCTTGCCCCAAGTAATTTCCACGGTCATGACTTCAGCTGTACTGAAACGTGTTGAGGTGGAATTTTGAAGTGGAACATGTGCATACGACGCAATGTTGTGTACAGAGCTTCAATGTCAAGGCTGCCTACTTTGGCGTTATAGAGGAAGGAACACCAAAGAGACTGGAGATTGGGCTTTTTGAGTGGGTTAAAGTGGACGAAATTGCCGGAATTTTTTCTAGGGGGACCTTGCCCCCCCCCCCGGCCCTCCATTTCCAAGGAGACTGCATTACGAATCCAACATGTTCTGGTTTTCCCCTGCTTCTTTGACTTGTTCGTGGCAGCAGGTCATATGGCCGATGGACTTTCTAGCAATCGAGGTGGAAAAGGTAGAAAAAGGTATATAGGAATAAAGATATTTTAGGAAAATCCAGTTTCTCATCAGCTGTTACACATTGTCTTGTGATTTCCAGACTCTCCTTGCAATCTGACTTGATCCAACTTCTTGTGCAAAAAATACGATCTTTGAGATACCTCGGAAGGCGTCCGAGGATGCAGTCATTTTTCTCAGAGCTCTCACGCCTATTGAGAGGTGGTTATGGCAAGACAAATTTAACCCGAATGCGCCCAGAATCTCATAATAGTTCTTGGTTTTGACAAGTTCATTCTTCTCCTTTGCTACTGCATCTATGAGCTGTAGGTGATTTGTTGTTGTTGCTGGTTTAGTCCTGTCCTGATTGAGTAAGTTGGAGTCAGTCAGAGGTCGTTGTTTGTGCAGTTGAGGCCACCATCTTAAAAGTCAGTCATGGCAGAGCTAAGAAGGCTCCTCCCTTGGTAAGCTGTGATACTTGCATAAAGCTGAGATTTTGTGAAAGTGTACCTACGTTGGAGACTTCTCTCTTGGAAAAGTATTGATGGCTTTAGAAAATGGAAGCATGCAGAAGTGAACCTTTCTGAGGAAAGATCTATGTAATAGCTTGTGGGCCTTTGTGTGCGCAAATTTTTGGATATTTTTCTTTTTCACTGTAAGCAAATGCCAGACTGTCCTAGAAGTTCTCGATGCCCTGGAAGAGGAGAGTGATGTCAAGGATCTCTGGATTACACCTCCAGTCATGTCCTTTGCCTCTGATGAGGACAGTGGAGATGATGATGGTGGTCATGTGGACAACTTGTCGGGCAAACAACTTCATGCTCCTGCTAGTACTGTTCTGGGAGATGGCAGAGTTCTCGGTGAGGAAGATGATTCCGAGGAAGACTATATTGCATATGAACCTTTCCAAGATACATTGCATGCCACTACAAGGACACAGAAAGACTCAATCAAGTACAAGTGGACGAAAGTTGCACAGTCACTACAGCAAATTCCTCCAGATCCTCGCTTGCAGCCAAATGTATCTTTGAATGGTCCACCACCATTGAAAAGGTTTGACTTCTTCTTTGATGATGTCTTTGATCACTTCATGAAAGAGACTATTTGATATGCTGCATTAAGCAATCCCAGATTCCATGTTAGCATTGAAGAGATAAAGCAAGTTATTGGAATTCTCATGCTATCTGGCTATCACCAGCTGCCCAGTCTCCGCCACTACTGGTCCACTGAAGCTGAGCTTCACTGTGATATTGTGGCTGATGCTATGGCAAGAAATCAATTTATAGAGATCCTCCAATACCTCCACTATGCTGATAATAGTAATCTAGATCAAAAGGACAGATTGGCCAAGGTTCATCCCCTCATGGACCTGCCAAACAAGAAATTTGCTATGGCAATTGGTACAAATATTGACGTGGATGAGGCAATGATAGAATACTTTGGCGGGCATGGATGCAAACAGACTATTTGTAACAAACCGGTGCGCTTTGAATATAAAGCATGGTGTCTCAATGCCCCAGATGGCTACCTCATTCAGTTCGATGTGTGTCAAGGTGCAACTGAAGGATCACATCTTGATCACAATTATGGAAAAGGTGGTAATACTCTCATTCAGCAGCTGACAAAGCTACCGCAGCAAATAAGAGGTCTGCCTCTACATATCTTTGACAATTATTTCACGACCTTGTCACTCCTGGTTGAATTGTCCAAATGCAATTACAACTGCACCGGGACAATTCATAGCAACCGCATTCCAAAGTCATGTCCCACCACTGCAAGCAACACGATGAAGAAGATGACGTATGCCAGTATCAGTACTGTCCTAGACAGAAAGCATCAGCTTGGACTGACCCAATATAAGTATAACGCAGTTGTGACAATTGCATCAACCACAGCCCATGCTGAACCAATGCAAAAAGTTGGCCACTGGTCAGCAACTGAGAAGAACAGACTTTCAGTCAATCAAGCCCAAGCTGCCTACATGTACAACCATTTCATAGGGGGCACTGAAAGATGCAACCACTGCATTAGCCTTTACCGCAGTGGAATCAGGAAGAAGAAATGGTGGTGGCCACTCTTCACATGGATGATTGATGCAGGCAGTGTGAATGCTCAGCTGCTGCACCGCAAGGACTAAAATGAAGATATGAGTCTTTTGTCCGTCACACGCACAGATCACGACATCTCTGATTGGGACACACACTTCAAGAAGACCTTGTGGGCACCCAGCACAAGTTGCCTTGCAGCCAGAACTCTGCTTTGATAGTCAGAATCACTGGATTCAACCAGCCCCACAAGGCCACAATTGCGCCAAAAGAGATTGCTCATCTCGGCAATCAACCTCTTCCTCCAAGTGCAAAGTCCAGCTTTGTGTTTGCTGCTATATGCCGTACCATGTACCACTGTAAAGAAATTGTCCCTGTCATTTGACCTGTCATTTGACCGAGAGAAATATTTGTGAGGTAAGAAAGCTAGAACAAGTGAAAGTGAAGGAGACTGAATGAAGGACTTACAATAATAGAGCAACATGAGTCAGCTCATTAGAACAGCTCAATTTTGTCATCCCTCAAATTTTGTGCACAGACCTGCCCATAGTCTATGTATAGATGTGCTATATCTTCTGACTTAAGGCATGCACACAAAAAAATGTTACCAGATTTTGTTAAGTATGAAAACCCAAGTCAAATGATGCAGATTTTTCTGGGAAAAAAATTGGGGCACATTCGGGTTAACCATTAATTCAGCTGTCATTACATTGTGTGTGTTACATGCAAAATTTCACTGCAGTAACTTTGGAAATTATAACATTTTGCGGTTAGCTTCAGTCTTATCAATCTCGGCCAGTCAAATCGTCAACACGGCAAATCCTTTTATAAGGACTAACATGACCTTCCTCAGAATTAAAGGATAAGGGGACACTTGAAACTTGCTAGACTATGGCAACCCTGAAAAGCTGGTCTGGCATCAGATGATGCTTTAAGAGTTTTTCTCGTCATGCCGAGTACAATGACTTTGAGATGGGAGCGAAGGCTTCATCCGGCAAAAAAGTTAAGCAAGCAACCGTTGAAAAGTTCTTTTTGAAATAATAAATGGATTAGCAAAGCGTAAAAAAAAGTTGAGGCATTGCAGGGTTCGTTGCAGGCCTTCCTCGAGTGTACATGTACAACATACACAACCGCAGCCCTCATGTACGTTGGTTAGGAAGGCTCTTAAGACTCCTTTTCAGTGGTTCTCACATTGTTTAACATATGTTTCAGTGTGCCCAAATAGGGATATTATCAGAAGTACTTGTGCAAGCTTTGAATTTGCCGTAGTGTCACACCAAAGGTAAAGCACGTAACACATCAAAGTTTTAAAATCCTTGCACCTGCAGGAACTTTGTTGTCGGATTTTTTAACTTTTTGTAGTAAACAAACTTGGAAATGCATAAAATGAGAAGTCACATAGCAAACAAGCGGTGGCAACCCTGATGCTGGAATGCAAACAATGTCCGTTATGCTCGTGCATCAAGGGATTGTGAAAATCTAAGTGAATCTCAGCAATCAAACACTACTTCATGGGAGATCGTTCGCCGGGGAGACCTGGGGACATACCTGGACTGTCTCCGATAGACGTACCCGGACCGGCAGAGGCAGCGGGGGGTAAGTCTAGTAGGGCGAGGGGAGGCGAGGGCCTGCTGCCTGAAAAGCCAGCCCCCTCTGCTGCTGCCGCGGATCTGAGGACACTGCCATCTGTTGGCCAAAAACAAATGATGCCAGAACTTCTGGCATGAATTCCAGTAATGGCTCCCTGGAAGCTTAAGGCTGCCAGGTCAAAGACTATGCCGACTTCTGCACACCCAGAACCAGCTCCCAGTCTCTTCCACACTTTCTCTGTATCCATCAGGGCACAGAGGAACATTTGCTTATCAAAGAAAATCTCTTTTCTAGGATCATTGACACTATTGAGAAGACGATCCTTGTCGATCAGTCAGAGGATGTCCCACAAGTTCTGTGTTCCTTCAAAAGGTGGGCTGGAAGGAAGGGACTACTTGGCTGCTTGGACAAGGAGACAGCTGACTACATCAGTCAGATTGTATCTAAGTTTAAGATCAATGGTAAGACCTTTAGAGCCTGGCCCAGGGGAGAGTATGGGAAGCTCAGGAGGCTCACTTTCTATGTACCTTCACAAGATAACCTGCCGGCAGGGCAAGCTGAATTCTCTACATCTAGAAACGATTCTATGGACTGTTTGGTCCACCAGAACGAACTGCCAGGCAGGTACGTGATATACTCGTTTCAGGAGGTCAGAAACACTGACAGGGCGGGAGTGGAACACCATGGACACCACTATCATGTCGGAGTCAATGAGGAGATGAAGGAAGTAATCCTGAAAAAGGACTGTCAGTTATTCATTTGCCTTCAAACCATCTCAGTTTCCCTTCCAGGAAAGATCCCTTGATGACAAGGAGCCCATAGTGGAGCCGTCACAGCCAAAGAGGCGAAAGAGGGCAAAGCATCAAACTAAGAAGCCAGAAAAGTGTCTGTCCCCCAGTACACTTCCAGTTCCAGATGGTAACATCAATCCCAAGGGAAATGCTGCTTCCCCAGGGAACCATGAACCATCTATGGTCCCTCCCAGTAGGGAAAAACAGGTGGAAAGTGCCAAAGATGCACCTACAGTGGTAGGTGAAACTGAGAAGGTAATACCTGCAACTGAGACACCTGTAAATGAGGAAACGGTGAGTGTGCCAGTAGCCTTGGTGGCTGGCATACAAAGCAAGTCCTCAAAGTACCTAAATGGAGAGGAATACCATCATATGTTAATCCTAGGAAAGGAAGTGGAGAACCTGCGCAAGGAATTGAGCTCTCCTGGCCCTGGCCTGGACTGAGGGGTCAAACAAGGACCCAGATGCCCAAAAGGGAGTCATTCCAAGGGCCCTAGGAGTGGTACTGGTAGGGGTAACTGCAGGGTCTATAGACCCTGGTATCCACAAGTATTTATAATATCATTTGAACGAATACAGTGAATGGGAGGTGGGTTTCTTGGAAATGAATTTCCCCCTCCAACCACTTAAAAAAGCTGAGTATAAAGATTTCTTCTTCTACTCACTTAACAGCCAACACTGCCAAATGGCTGTGGCAAATCTTCCAGAATTCCTGAGCACCCAAGACAGTTTTTGTCTCTTCCTCCAGGAGTCATACCTAAGGAGAGGTTGGGTTGCTGAATCTCCCATTTTTGCTGAAGGCACAAACCCAAGGACTGCAATGATCTGTGCATGTGACATGGGCATATGGTTCTGCCTGGAGTACTCTGGAAGGGACATTTGCACATCTCTATGGGTTGCAGGTACTACATCAGACTACAATAACAATGATCTCAGGATCTTCTTAGTCTCAATGTACCTAGACATCATGGCTCTGATGGAAAAAATCTTTCCTCAGGGCTGGAAAGAACTGTTAACATACTGTACCAGAACAAATTCTCCTCTCATAGCAAGTGTTGATACTAATGCACACAGTATTTTGTGGGGAAATGAAAGTAACCCTTGTGGGGAACTTATAGAAAACTACTTTTTCTCTCACTCCCTAGTGATTGAGAATGTTGGAAGAGCTCCAACTTTCATCACTAGGGGTTTGCAAACTTGCATAGATGTTACTCTATCTTTAAATCTCTCCCCTATTCTATAGAGGGATGGAAAGTGAGCTCTGATACTACTTTCTCTGATCACAGGCGTGTTGACTTTAACATGACCTTAAAGACAGATACCACTTGAGCGACTCCTAACTTGGCTTGGGTGAACTGGCAAAGGTTTGGAGATTACCTAAACAGACAGCCATTTAGGGATCCCAAGTTCAACACCAAATGCTGGCTTGATTTGGCCACACTTAAGCTTGAAAAGTATATCCAAAGGGCCCTAAAAATTGCATGCCCTCTGTGCAGGGGCCCTCCAAAACTGAAGCAACCATATTATTGGCAAGGGGAGGTTGAAGGGCTAAAGAAAAGGGCAAAAAGGGCCTGGCAGAATTACTTTCGAGACCCTAATGAGGTCTCCTGGTCTGTGTATCTGGAGAGTAGATGGGCCTTCTAAAGGGGAGTACAGAGGGCCAAGCAGGATCATGGAGGCTCTTTACAGAGGGCCCCCAAGACTCTAAGGCAATGTCAGATCTATTCAGACATGCACAAGGCAGGGAAAATAGGAGTGTCAACCTCCTCAGTGATGCTCTCTCAGATGTCCTGCAGGGAACTCTGAGACACCTATTGGATGTGCACTTCCCAGGTCACTCTGCCCTGGTGGAGGAGGGGAGGGATAACATGTACTATGGTGTCTTCAATGATGCCCTTTGGGAGATAAACTACATGACTGAAGATAAAATCCAAGAGGCCTTAGCTAGTAATGGTAATTGCAACGCTGCAGGCCCAGATGGTTTTAAACTGACAGTTCTGAAAAACCTACCGGTCTCCTGGATTAATAGGCTGCGAGTTATCTATACCTCCTCTTTGTATGGAGGATATGTGCCAGCATGCTAGAGAAGGTTAAAGGTGGTGTTCATTCCGAAACAAGGGAGGATGACTACACTAAGGCAAAGTCATTCTGTCCCATCACCCTAACATCCCATGTCTTTAAGACTATGGATAAAGTGATCCTGAATCATCTAGAAAATGTATATGAAATACATAGTAAGCTACAGTGGGGGCCACAAGTGAGCGTACAGCGGCGGGAAAGACGGAAAAGTTGATTTTTAGGGCCTTCTTTAGTTCTAAAATGTGACCTTTTTTTGTTAAAGGGGGTCGTC
>JAAUXU010046838.1_pt1 | contig 50643 bp, 60 predicted proteins | sample 7278151 | NCBI WGS metagenome assembly JAAUXU01 (sample SAMN14350113, study PRJNA611818) | marine sediment metagenome | isolation source: surface marine sediment (1.8m) | place: French Polynesia: Moorea | collected 2018-08
ACAGACTTATAAAAGATGCAGACTTACAGAGGACACAGACTTATAAAAGATGCAGACTTACAGAGGACACAGACTTATAAAAGATGCAGACTTACAGAGGACACAGACTTACAGAGGACACAGACTTACAGAGGACACAGACTTACAGAGGACACAGACTTGCAGAGGACACAGACTTACAGAGGACACAGACTTGCAGAGGATGCAGACTTACAGAGGATGCAGACTTACAGAGGATGCAGACTTACAGAGGACACAGACTTACTGAGGACACAGACCTACAGCGGACACAGACTTACAGCGGACACAGACTTGCAGAGGATGCAGACTTACAGAGGACACAGACTTACAGAGGGCGCAGACTCACAGACTCACAGACGGACAGACGGGAAGAAAGACAGAAAGACCCCCCTGCAGTGGTCCGGCGGGGGAAAAGAAGAGAACGGTGGGTTCGAGTGTCCGCCTCAAGTCATCGTCCAATAGCGCACGGCCGCCGATGGCGGCGGTGGCGGCGCTTGAATTCCTCTCTCTGTAGTGAAAGAGGCGGGCCTTCTTGCCCAGGTAAAGCACACGTGGAGAATTGAAAAAGAGGCGGGCTCTTGGTACGGCGCCAACAGGCGCATACAGCACACCTGACAGGTAAACTAGACATCTCTCTCCTCTTCTGCATTGTGATTTGGTGTGGGCGCACGCTCATACATACGGCATGCTGGAGTGCTCACTCACTCACCCGCTGACTGACTGGGTGTGTGCACAAGAAATTGATGTTCTTCTCTTTCCATGCAAGCAAGCCAGTGTCTTGCCAGGCCTGGATGAGTTCAGGGTTGCCATGGGGGGATGCAATTGGTGAGACAACGGCAGCTTCTACTGTCCAAGTACATGGGCAGGTATAACTGGCATTTCACGATCTCATTGTTCAGCTTCTGGGTGCTGGCAAAGCAACATCAGTTGGTGCAGGCGGAACACATATGTGCCACGTAATGAATGATATATTTTCCGTGATGGTTGCTGCGTGTGCACCCGTATATACACGTCTCTCTGAAGTCTCACTCACATTGGCTGGACGCACTTGGAATGACGGTTAGTTTTAGGGTAGCAACCCTGCCGGTTAGGTTAAGTAGGCTTAATGGCTCTGGAATGTAGAGGTGTTTTGTGATAAGTCTATCTTTCTGGTCACTGCATTGGGTGCATGTACATCCAGTGTATGCAGTCCACGGCCTGCGCACCTGCTCCGGTGCAGGTCGTCCGATCTGTTATTGAGTGCAGTTGATTACGCTTCTGGTGTCAGGTTCGGGCGGAAACAAAAGTGACGCTGTAACCGGAGTGACGCAAATTGATGTGCATGCACGTACTTATACACTGTAATTCCAAACCGCATTGCTCGTCACAATTGAGGGCACCGACTTAATTTCGGGGTGTTGACACAGGGAGACATTCCTGAAGCCTCGACAAAAACTTGCTGCAACTTTGATGGAAGGTTCTGAAGCTGCTGAAGTTGATGCAGCTGAAAAAGTTTTATCCGGAGGCACTGTTCAAGCGGCGGATTTCTGTGCTGACAATTGGACCATTGGGGATTCTGGCGCTATATTCTGTGCCACGATAAGTGGGGCCTCCTGGAGTAGCTTATCTGATCTGTCATTGAGCACTTTCTGTTCAGGTTTTGCATCAGCTTCTTCCAAGAGTTTGGAGAGCTTTTGGAAGTCGACATCAGTGTGATCATTCAGAGCCCACCTCGTAAGTCAAGTGGCTGACTTGAAAGGGTCGGAGCATCTCTTTGGTCTATAGCAAAAGTAGTCCGGTCACGGATCTGGTCTTTGTACTGTGCATTCGTACCTTCGCGGGGCCTCCAAGCACGAACAACAGGGGTTCCCGGACTGCGGCACGTACAGGTGGCACGCGAAGACGTCACCGACAAAAGGGACTCCTCCTCCTCCCCCCCCCCCCGGTCCGTCCGCCAGAACATACAGTCAACCTACGATTTAGTCAGTCACATCAGTAAGGAGGGGAAATCGGAGGTTTCGAGTTGCCTCAAAAGAGCCTTAAGTCAACTTCCTGGGTAATAACAATGTTCAAGCTCATAATGGGCAGTGGCTTAAGCCAGCCTGATTCCAGGTTGGCGCGGATCCTCAACGACTTCTCAGCCTTTTTGCAGCAGGAGCCCAGATGGCATTGTCAAACGATCGAAAAAGAGTGCGTAAACAAACATGAAACTGCTGTCCAACAAGTTTTTCCTGGGCTGTGCAGGGCTTCCTGTCACTTTTAATGAACATTTACTTCACTATAACATTAGCCAGTTTTGATTGACTAAATCAGAAGTTTTACTTTGCAAAAATTCGGTAAGCAGCAAGAACTTGACCAAGTCGGTTTTTTTTAGTAGATCAGAGTTGATTGGATCAAAGGACAACTGTACTTCGTAATTTTTCTGTATGCATCAATATGCATGGTGGGATGGGAAGAGTTTTGAAGACGTTAAAACCAAAGAAACAGCGTAAGAAAGTTACAACTTTTAAGTCTTGCAAATGTAATGTTTTCACTAGCACAGCTGAGCAACTTAGAGTAAAACACTCCTCACTCTACCATGTGTGTCCAAGGAAGGAGTCGTAGTTGGTTGAACGACACCAGCTTTGGCATCGATCGTATCCTGTGTCAGAGAGAATCATTCACTGAGCAGGATTCAAACCATGGTCGTGATGAAGGCCTCCAGAGAATTGGTGAATGTTAGGAAAAGTATTAACTGTAGGTTGTGAAAAGTGTTAAGGTTGGTCAGCTGTACCAAAGCTAAGATGACACAACCTTACATCACTGCCAGTGCATTATCCATTACTTCTGAAAACTAATGAATTACCATTACTCGGTCAAAAATGTGATAAATTGCTGTGAAGGTTACGCGGAGAATAATGTAAGGAATTACTTCCCTTACTCATTACTTCTCCCGCAGCACTCAATTGCTTGCAAATGAATGTAAAGTACATTTGCACAATGTAATTTGTATATAATAAGTATGATAAAGATGTACTATGCTTTTGGTTAGACCTTCATTGCAGGACTACATATGGTTCGTTGCTTTGTGCCTGTTGACAACTGAGTGAGTCCACGAGTTATTCCCCTGTTAAAGGGTTCGAAGAAATGAGTAAATAATTGGTTAAATTCTCATTACAGCAACAGCTATCGGTATAATTTTTCAAATGTGAGGTCATTACAGCAATCATTACCAATTTTGTAATGACTCTCAGTCATATCATTACTTGTAATTCATTTCTGGAAAAGCCTCCTCGTATTTACTATGCGCCGCTACTTTCGGTTTTGCAGTCGAACCTTGATAAAGTAGAGTTTCCGTCAGCAGCCTCTGGGTTCCTCTATCGAGATCCTCACTGTAACGAGGGACCGGGGGCTCGGTCAATTTATGAAATAAATATTTGTTCAGCACTGCAATCTTCACTTTATCGAGAGTCTTGACAACGGCGGAGTTGGCTAGGTGGAAGTTCGACTGTACGCATACCCATTCTTGCTTTCCTTAGCAACTGTCGATAACAATGAGTTAAAGTTGTCCTCTGCTATAGAACAGTGATCACAGTAGTTGATAACTATTTGTTGCTATGCAGCTTCTGCCCAACGAGGACAACAGAAAATGATGTCACTCCAAACTTGACAGTGACTTTGACCGACTGATGAAGGTCACTAGGTGAAAATGGTTGTTATGAATGAACAAAGGATGCTTTTGTACTGCGAAGTCTGTGGCTGACTTGAGTTGACGCTAAGGTGAAGTGAGGAAATGTGATGCTCCAGACTTCGAGCTCATTACTCTCCTGCAAGCAACAATAATCGTTAGCCGAGCTTAATTGCATCAATTGCGAGTCATTACAGAGTTTGGGCAAACCGAACAACATCCATTTGCAGTCGGCGTGAGTCAAGATTCTCCTCCCCGGCCGTGAAGGGCGACTCGACCGTGGGGAGCGACTCGACTCACGTCCAGGATTGGTGGCACATCCCGAGCCAGAGAAAATGTGCCTTGTTAGCGCGCTAAATACTCTGCTCCTTCTGCACTGAATGGATTGAGGAGCAGTGGAAACAAATTAGTTCTCTCGGGTTCAAAGAAACCACCGCCGTTAATTGCGCCCCAATACCTGACTGAGCGGGAGGGGGGGGGGAACCAGAGGTGGGTCAAGACCAGAGTTATCCACAAGCTATAGAAGTCCTTAGCACGTTTGAGTCCGCCCTAATGATCGAAGCGAACATTTGAAAGGGAGCAAAGAAGCAAAGTGTCTCCTTTGTCACAGGCAAAAAAGCCTCCAAACGTTGTTGTTCTTTTCGCCCTCAGTCATGTTGGACGCGAAGGGGCTGAGCCAGAAGCAGAGGAGCCTCCTGGCATGATTAATTAAGTCGAAAGGCGATCACCTTTGGACGGAGATGAGATCACTTAACGTCCGGTTTACACATGCAATTTCGTCCCCCCTTTCATGCTGCACTAACTCTCCTCACACAAGCACGTCTTAGAGGGGATTGGGCTTTTTTTACACGTCATTGGCGATGCTTGTGGCGTTGCCGATGATGGAGGAGAGGAGGATGAACACCATTGAGAGAGAGACCATCAGCTCTGCGTCACTCTAGCCTTTCCACAAGGCAATTTTCAGTGCTTTACACTGGGCAAAAAAAAGGTGCAGAGCTGCTAAGACCAAGTTCTTCTTTCGAGCAGGAAACCAAAATTGTGCGCACGCTGTCGGCCCAACCCCGAAAAATGGATGGGAACTTTATCTGAGAGTGAAATCAGCAGGAAAAAGTGGGTAAAGGGAGTGTTCCAAGTCTTGTGAAAGATGCTTCTTGAGCACGCCAAGTAATGGTCATACAAGAGGTCACCTAAACACCTGTGTTTCTCCTGTACCAAGTTAAATGAGGCAGAAAAAATCGACTAAACCTTTACAGATCAGATCGAAAGACTTGGTATTTTTTGTAAAAAAAAAAAAAAGAAACAAGCCTGAAAAAAGAGTTCCTGCAGGCCATTTGAAGCAGCATCTTCCGTGTGTGTCGTACTAACCCTCCTGATAAGTATCGCATTGACCATCAAAAACCCGGAGAATTGAAGTGCCCAAGGGGAAAATATCACTTAAGTCATTTCTCCCTCCCTTTGTGGGCAGTACATAAAGCACTTTGGCAGCACCACAGCGTGAGCCACAAAGGATGGATCCAGATGTGAGACTCCGTCGTTATCGGCTCATACGGGGGCACCAACACCACCGACTGCGGGTCAGTTGTTGCTCTTGGCCTGTCTGGATGTTGTGACGTGGAAGGAATTTCTTCGGTAGTCGCACACGTGCGCTTTCGGCGATAATCATCAGACGTCCGAACGGCGATTTGCGCCGCGATCGCCCGGTCAATGATGATTGTGGAGGCAGCTCTGGACGGAACCGGGAGGTGCGGCGTGATTGCCGGTTCAAGATGAAATCGATGGCTGATCATTCAAGATGACGAAAAAGGGCAAGAATGGAGAGGCAGAAGGCGCAATCGTCCATTAATCATGGAAATGCAGCCTTTTAACGAAAATTTTCAAGGCTGCCAGAGAAGCAAAAAAGGGTCCGCCAGACGCGGAGTTTTTGTTTATCTTCATGGCCTTGGAATAGACTCACGTGGCCTCCATCCTCAGCTGTTGCTCGTCCATAATTCGTGCTGGATCTAAGAAGCAATCAAGCATTAAAGCAACTCTGCAAGCAGCACACATTTTTTGCGCCGATTAATTTCTCGATCTGTGTCGGTGAATTACAATGCATGAGTTTGTGATGCCACGCCCAAGCTCTGGAAGGAGTGACTTGGCCAACAAGATCATCTATCACAAGTGCTGATCCACTGTCTCTGTGATGAGCGACTGCACCGCCGCTAATGTGTGTACGCAGTGATTAGAAAATCTTTCTGTCTTGCCAATGTTGAGGGCAGGAGGGAGGGGGAAAACTTTTGAGTTACCCCCTCTTCCACACGCACGCAGAGTTTCCTAACAAAGATTTATGAAGCAACCGCGGGAAGGCGTTAGTGCTGTATACAGCGACTCCATGCTATGAATTATAGCGCGATTCGAGGCTACCGATTTCTTTCATTAGCTGGCGATTGAATGAGCCGCAAATATATACGCGTCGGCAGCGCGGCCTCTGCAGTTCAGCGCCGCCGTGACTGTCCGGAGGAGCCCGCCCAGAGGGACCCTGGCCGTGACTCCCTGCGTCTTTCACGGCACATATGCTACAAACGAGGGTGTGTGTAGCAAGGTAGCATAATTATTCTCATGTCTGAATGAGAATTCCTAATTAGAAATACTCTTGCCCCCGGCGGCTGCGGCGGCGGCGGCTTCTCTGTGCACATACAGGTGTGCGTAGTATGTACACATTTATTTACACCCTCCGTTCTCACTGGTAGCGTGAGAGATGCCGCTGCCTTCATCCAGAGCCTCCCTGCGGCCATTTCGATCTTTGATTGGCCCTTTTTTTAAGGTTCTCCACCAGACTTTTTTTCCACTCTTAATGCATGAGAAAGGAGAGCAAACCTGAGTAGTAAGGGCAGTGCAGTTTCGAGTTCATTAGGGGGGATGTGCATCCATGGTATCTCCCTGGTCGGCAGTATTCTGCATGGTATCATACGTGCGCACAGGAGGGGAGGGGGAGAGAGGAGGGGACGACTTAAGTGCTTAAAAGTCAGACAATTAAATCCAATACTCTCAGCTATTCTGGTAATGATTATTGACCCCAACCTCTTGACCTAAGACCAGATCACCCCCTCAGCCTCTCACCTCTCTTGATCCCCGTTTCTTCTTCCTTAATTTGCAGTCATTTTCCTCCTTTTTTTGCCTGGGAAACAAATTTTGGAGAGTTTTGTGGGTTAAATGCAAAGGTTCTTTCCCCTCTTCACAACACAATGAGAGAGAGATGAAATTAAGGGAACCATTTCATGTAGTGGATATGCCGAGGTTGTTCGAGTAACACGGTGGCTCAGACCCAAAGCGTCAGCTTAAGGCCCGTCTTCACTGGAGAATTTCGTCCCTCTGACAGAGGAGACAACAAGTCTGTCGGTGGATGAGGTTGAGCTGCTCTTTTCTGCCCTGTTAACCCGTCCTTGAAGCCGGGGGAGACTAGTGTGTCCTCCAGCCATATTCTAAATACTGTAAGAGGGAGACGCCAAAAGATCTCCGAAAAAATACCCACAGTCAATGGAGAGAGTTGAATAATAATAGGAAGGTTCCCGCCTCCCCCTCCGTGTGTGCGGCTTCGTACATACCCTTAGGTCACAGCAATGACAAGACTGGTGGCAGCAATTACTGACAGCACCAGTCAAGACCCCCTCGAGCTCCCAGCTCAATATGATTATTGTCTGCTTCACGAATTTTGTGTGTTTTGAAGGAGGTCATTCGACTGGCTGGAGCCACCACCATCCCCATTCTCCAGGAGTACAGACGTATGCATGTGGGTTACGTGCACAAGAGCAGCCTGTGGAATCAAGTCAACCTTCTTGCAGAGAGCAACTGTTGGTGATGCTCTCGGATGGATTTTGCGTGGCAAAGACCCATAAAGGCGGTCTAGCATCTTCCAAAGAGGCAGTAAAGACAGTCGGACTTGGAGAGACATGCGTGTGATACCCCCACTACGCTACTGTCAGAATTAGGTCTTTTCTTTTGGGGGGGAACGAACACGGCCGTCATGGGAGGGTTCAAAGAAGGGGGCAGAGACTCTCTGCGGGGCACGGCTCACTGCCCACCGCTCCTCCCGCCCCTGCGGCCAAGGATGACGCAATCCTTGTGGGTGATGATAACGTACGGCACCGCCGAGTTGTTATTGCAGCCCCGAGGGAGGTTAGCTCTCTACCCTCAATAATAGCCAATTTTAAGACGGGACTTTAAGGAGCCATAAGTGTGTGAATGATGGAGGGGAGCAGTCAGACGAGTTTATGGGACTTTCTTTGAAACCATTAGTGATGCTGTGAAGCATAACTAAATCCCAGGTCCTGCTAGATCCTTATAGAGCAGCCCGGATTCGCTCCCAAGTGTGGGCTGAGACCAAAGAAATCTTTTCATTACTGGCGGGCTGAAAGCACGATTCTTCATGGCCTAGGCCACTTAGGCCGCATTTAGTACAGGAACAGCTCAGCGAGCGTAGGCCTTAAAGCTCTTTGCAAGCGCCCGTCGTAAAATTCCTCGCACATGTGCATACTTACTCGTATGTGGCTGCCTGCAAAAAAGAGACGGAAAATGTAAACGTGCGTTGGACATCTGACGTTTTCAAACTTTCCAGCTATTTTGAAAACGTGGTGTACACATCTTCTGTTACGCACTGGTTTTTGGGCCGCCACTGCAATAAAAAAGATGGGTGGATGATTTTTTGGGCGGGGGGATGAGGGGGTTGTGAGCTATCATGCTTTTCTCTTCCTCTGTCGTCAGCCTTCATACTCAGGTGATCACAACATGTGGCAACTCGTGAGTGTTCAGAGCTCTAGTCAATTCAGAATGGTCATTGGACAGAGCACACATGGGTGTTCCTTACACACTGGGGGGTCCACATCAACTCGCACACTTTAGCGTCATTTTCAGGCATGATTTCAAGTGTTGCCATTGACAGTTGAAGCCCGTCACTTTGGTTCCGAGAGAATACCCAGTGGATGCCAAAAAGTTGGCACATGGTTGGGAGAACAAACAAGCCTCGTCCATCGTGACTCTCTTCCAAGTAGCCCCATAAGCTATGCCATTGGTTTTGGCCATGACTGAGCATATTTGTGAGTAGCAGAGAATAAAAAAAGGCCTCTTCCTCACGTGTGCGCATCCAAATGCAGAACGTCTCCGTCCTGCTCTTGTCCACCACGTTTCGAAACAGGCGTTCCCACCCACAACTTGATCAGGTCCATAAGCGTGCGTGTCGTCAGTGTTAACCTGCTTCTCAAATTCGTCAGATTTTCTCCCAGCAAATAATTGGCCACTTGACAAGACAGTCTCATTGGTGGGGCCTCGCTTATTATGGTGACCATATATTTTCTGCAATAAAGCAAACGCGTGCTTACTCTCTCTCCTCTCACATACACAAGATGTTTCATCCAAGTTCACATTTTTCACGCCATCACCTTTATTACCTCCTAATCCAATGCACAGGTACTGGGTAGCGGGACTTTTCCCCAATGTTCTCCACCGGACCGAACTGCTGCAATAGCGCATAATCTGACGGGGACTCGGCTTTGGAGCAAGAAAGTCACGGAAGTCGTGCAGTCTGGTAGAGAGGAGCATTTGTTTTCCTCATAAATGGGGTGTATTGACGTCGGTAAAAGGGGGGCATCGTTATTGGCACATCTGCTGTTCCTATCTCCACTACAGTGTGACGCAAAAAAAGGATTTGCCGAGATCGTCAGGCCACTGTTGAGCTTTTCTGTCTGACTCACACTGCGCGGAGTGCCCAAATGGCGTCCTGAGCGGAGAAATTACCGCTGCTTAACATGTTGCTCTTCCAGACAGTTCTGAAATAAAAAAATCGTAATAGTAATGGCTCGTTCAATTAATTAAAAGACCTTCGAGCAGAAGTATGCTGTGCACTGCAGCGCAGAGCAGTGCAGATCCAGCCAGTCCCCTCTGTACTCTGCGTACTAGTGGAAAAATTGCGTAAGTCAACAGTTGCACTGTACTTCTGTCAGTTTGAGTCCAACCATGCAACTCCGAGGACAAGAATAGAAAAATGATCTCTTCTCTCTCTCTCTCCAAAGCCGCTCCAATTGATCACCAGACGGGGGCGGCGGCAGCTTAGAGTCCAACCACGAGATCAGTTGACAAACATCGCAGATCGCTTTTTGACTTTGGGACCTTGTTAGTTGGGTCTCGTTTCTTGTACGAGCTTAAGGTTGGTTTCAGTTGCAACTATTGCCATTCCGGTCGCTGGTGCTCCGGCTCCCGGTCCGGACGCAGCGCCAGCTGCTGACACACGCACGTGCAACGTGTGCAACGTCAAGTGCCGCAAAGGGACTCAGTTGTGCCATTGCAAACTCGTCCTCAGCCACCAGGCAAGAAGTCGTGCACAAAATCTCCTCCAACAATGCACGCACCCAGTAAGAAGGTTTGGTTGTTCGAAGAAAAGGGGTGGCGGCCTTCGATCAGATACCACAGGAAAGGGGGGGGGACACTTAAGGGAGCGGCCACACGTTGGACTCGGACCCGAACTTGTTGTGGGCGTTCATTATATCTGAGCCGTTGCCCAAGTAGTTTCGCAAGTCGTACAACCCAATGCGGATCACTCAGAGATGTCCGCAACTGATGTTTCCACGCATACTCATGTATAGAAGGAAGGGGGGGGGGGTTCGGGGTGTGTGAGCGGGTCTTAATAAACCGAAGACAACCCATTGATCGAATACCTCTCTCTCTCCGCGTGTGTGCATTTGCTTGTTATGCCCCGCGTGCAACCAGTAGTAAGTAGCCAACCTGCCGAACGAACGTCCGTCAAAGTACCTCAACCAGACATCAGGGCGGAGGAGTTGTGGGAGCCGAGCTGGGGGCCGTTCAAGCTTCCAGCGCTCTCAGCTCGAGCTTGTCTGCTTGAAAACTTCCAGCAGAGACAACGAGGAAAAAAAAAGAGAATTGTGTGGCCCACTGCGTCGATGCCAATGATACACTTTGGAATGTGCTAATTGGCGGCACTCTGGATGATTGGTTGGTCTTCCACCACTTCTTGTTGTCTCTCCTCACGCTGTCCGACCGTCGTTGCTTCATACGATACCGCGGTGCTACCGTACGTCGTATGCCTTGCCTCATACGATACCGTGGTACTATTTGCCGTACGTCGTGTACGATGCTTCATACGATACCGCGGTGCTACCGCACGTCGTATGCCTTGCCTCATACGATACCGTGGTACTATTTGCTCATTGGCGTTGTGATCTCCTCAGCTCGATCTCGGGCATTTTTCGCACTGCCCATTATATACATCTCTCTCTCTCTCCGGCTCCACCTCTGCTATTTTACCTGCGTCCGTCATCCCGTCAGGCGTTGAGAGACGTGGGTAAAAAAGAAATTATCTCGTCTCCTTTCCGCAAATGACCATACTTTCTTCTCCACTTTTATCATCGCTCTGAATCTGTCACTCTGGAACTTATCTTAAGCACCGGTGAACACAGACGCGCCGCCGGGTTGAATTCGCTCTCGCCGGCATCTCCTTATCCGCTGCATGCATGCATGAGGGAAAAGAGCCACCCCAGATAATAAATTAATGCAAAAGTGTCCGTACAATACTCATGTGCTACGAATGCGTGTGTGACCCAGGCTGGACGACCACGTCCTCCTCTGTGCAGTCGGTAATGACTGGACGGGAAAATATTCCCGCTCAAAGCAACTTTTCTTGCTTCAAGTAGCCCATAAAGGCAGGCGGGGAGATCGTTAGGGAGTCCAGCCACTGGTATTGACCATCCGACGAGCAGCAGATCTAAATTGACATTCACAACGTAATGCCATACCAAGAGTTCTAACTGGGAGCAGCCCAGCCACCATAATCCATAAACTGTAACAGATCGTTCTCAGAGATTTCTTCGTGAGGAGCTCTGTCCTGATTTAGAAGGGGGGGGGGATATTGAGTGAGGGTTGGGGGTACAGGAGGGGGGTTCATGTCAAAGCAAGCACCTCAAAGTGAGAAGAAAAAGACATCTAAGTATGAATTTCAAGATGGAGATCAGTGTCATACTGAGCATTCCATTGCTTCACATGTACCTCGAGTTCGTCCCCCTTAACCCCCCCCCCCTTGCCCGCGAGATTGAGTTTTCGATTCTGTTCAGAGGAACAAAGTGAACTACGAAACAGACCCCTGATTGGACGGATACGATTTTTTGTCACCGCCCTGAAAAATCTTTCGTTCGCTTGCGCTGAAAAGGTGGTCTCGCTCTCTGAAATTGGCATTCCTTAGAGAAAGTGCATTATTCCTTCCAGCTCCAGCCGCCACTGAAGAGTATCGTTAGGAGGGAACTTTTGGGGATTCCAGGCCGCCCAAGATAATGGGCAAATTCCGAACGAAGCACACACTTGAACGCACACACACACGCACACTGGGAAAGAGCGAAATCTCCAACAACGATCAACCTCTCTGGTTGGCCAGGAATCAATTCCATGATCTTATAGCTGCTCCCGTCCTTATTTGTTCCACCAAGGTAGGCCTCCACTGGCAGACTTGGATCTGCTGCCCCCCGTCCAGGGTGGACCCCGTGAGCGGACTTGGTCAGCGTGGACGGACCTTAAGCCAGCTCCATTGGTCGTCACCAGAGGTATGTCACTGACTGGTCACTGGCAAACCCATGGCGGCTTCTGGTTTTGCAAGGCAGAGACAAAGAGAGAGATAACTCGGAAGGCTTGTGTGTGTCTTCAGTGCGCGCCCATTGCATGCGTGAACTTCTCCGTGGCGGGCGGTGGGAGGGCCCCCTCGAGCTCCTCATTCGCGGAATGTCCAGCAGCTGGAGGAGCTGCCAGCCTTGGGGTCTCCGGGGGCATTGTGATTGCCAAGATGGACGTGTAAATACGAACGTGCTTATTTGTGCACGCACGTACAACATGGAGTCCGTCTTTGTCTAGAGGAGGACTTTTACTGCAGATTCATTGCAAGCAATTATGGAGACCTTTGGAATGAATGAGCGGTCAGTCAGTGGAAGCAATTAAGAGGGAGGTTTTGCGCAAAAAAAGAGACTCAGAAGAAGTGGAAGTAATTACTCTGGTGGCTACTTTAAACGTTTGTCCGGGCTGACTCTGCAGCATCCAAGTCCGGTGCGTGCTGGACGTACCTAAGTCCGTATGTACAGGGTGGCTCATGTGACTATTGCACCAATGTGCAGTATGTATACACTATGTATGTGTAGTGTGTACATGGGGTGTAAGGCGTACAAGGAGAAGGAAGATCCTACTGTTAAACTGTCCCGACAGCAGAATTTTCCTCCACTAGAAGTTCTGCCTTTATCGATTTTACGACTGAGGAGCCATTTCAGCTTCTCCCTCTGGGATACAGAAACGAAGCCATCATTCCTAGTTTTATAGTAAGGTGTAGCTAAGGGATGCATTTCGAAAATTGGGACCACCTTCAATGCTGCCTCTTTCTTCTACATTTAGCATCCACTCAAAGGCTTTAACTGGCCCGGAGTCAAACTGCACACTTACTGTGCTACATGTTGGACGTAGATAGGTGCCGTAGTTAACGGAGTACAGTCGAGTCTCGATTTAAAGACACTTGGCGTCTGAGGCTCTCTTGGCTGCTGTCTCCAGGTCGGTCATCTTCGATGTTCTCATCGACATGGTCACCACAGCAGCAGCCATGTGGGGGTGAGACTGTATTGCTGAATCGAGAATCACTGGAGATGTTGGTCACGACCAAAGTCCAAAAAGAAGTTAAATCGAGACTTTACTGCAGTCTTTATGCGAAGAAATTAATTGATCCGATGCTCTCTACACTATGATTGCTGGTCAGACCCTGGAGGATCGATACTCCAAAACATGCGAAAGTGATTTTAACGGTAGTGCCTGCCCCACATGTGTGGCAGAGGACATCCCCACCAGAGCCTTGCAAGTATGCTAAGGTGATTAGATGGGCATTGCCTCAACAGTTGGCATCACCTCAGCCTGGCCTGACTGTCAACCACCAGCAGGTTTCGTTCCGCCCAGCCTTGGTCACCCGGCCCATGCCCCAGCTGAGCTTTGAGTGGCAAGCAGCACGCACACGCACACACCAGATCCAGTGGAGATACTGCGGACGCATGAGTTGTACTATAACAGTATGGCTACAACGTACGTCCCAGGTGTCGTTGGGTAGAAATCCTTTAAGTAAAACACTCTCGAATGCCGAGAATGATTCCACTTCCTCTATCAAAGCAGAGATCTCGCATGTATATTTGGTCGACAGCAGACGCGGCGGAAGAAATTATCTGGACAAGTGTGCAATGAAACCGGCTTTCTGCTATCAGCTCAACGTTTGCAACTTTAGAAGAAAAACTTTTTTCAGCTCTGGGTACTACGCAGGCCCGTGAAGCTCTTGTCAAATGATGATACCTTCCAATTCAGCCTGGAGTGCATAAGCCATGGGCTCACATGCTGGGATAATCAACATACCGCTCCCCTTTTAAGACGCCTCCACTTCTCTGTTCCCGATCAAAATTTGGAAGTCTCATAGGAGAGAGACATTCGTCATCGTTGCCTTAACCGAAACAGATAAGTGCCGCCACCGCCACCCAAGGAGAGACTCCTGCTCACCCACTGAGGGCAGATCTCTTATAGCAGCGCGTCTTGTTCCCTTAAGTGTGAACTCCTTCTTCGTTATCGCCACCAACCTCTTCCTTAAGGCTGGCTTGCACAGGCACGACTCCGCGCCAGTCGTTAGTGTGAGCCGCGTTATTGATGTGGTAGCCGACCCTCAAGACTTGGCCGTTGATCAATGGTCGGTGGACGGACGGGGCGTCGTCCTGCTGGAACATTAGCGTGCGTGCGCGAGTGCGTGCGTGCGTGCGTGAGTGCGTGCATGTACCAGCGAATCCCTTTTTATTGCTCTCTACCACTCATGATATTTCTTCTGAGTACCCAACACCACCTGGGGAGTGTGTTTTGAGCTCTCTCGACAATCGCCTAATGAGGACTCAGCTTTTGATCGATCGCGACTTGAAAGAAATGAAGCCGAAGAGGGACTGAGGTGATCCGTAATAACGAATTTTCCAAGTGGCCAGACGCTCCGGCCACTCGTACGTCGACAACACGCTCAAAGTGGAGCAGGGGTTGTTCTTCAGCTGACGATTCCCGCTCTAACTTCAGCCAGATCGAGATGGGCGGCGAGGAGAGCAAAACGAGATATGCCCTCGGTCAGCAACAGTGCTTTGCAATGGTCAGGATGGAAGCCTGCATTTTGCATGCAGTGCACGCGTGCTCGCACGTGCGTGCTCCTTCTTAAGAGTGCATAATTTTTGTTGCCACTTCGAGTCAAGAAGACGTCACAAGGTTAAAAAGAACAACATTTATCCATGATCATAGAAACACGTGTGTTACAAAGAGGCGTAAGTGAAAATGCTACTGTAGACGCTCGAGGGAGCGATGCTCGCCTCTTTAAAGGTTGCGTGACAATCGTATTCGAAAGGTTGTCGCATTCATCGTGCGTGCGCAAGTTAATTCCGTGAATACTCATTGAGATTATTTGGCTTTTAGAAGAGTCAGTTCCCTTAGTTGTACCCTTTTTTTACACATCTAGCAATAACACCTATTCACGTTTGCCTGGGAAGATTGGCCATCTGCCTGTAGATCCAGGGCACGTAATTCGTCACCTTGGTGTAGACGCCGGGCTTGTTGGGTCTGTTGCAGCCGTAGCCCCAACTTATTATGCCTGAGGAGAGACTTGTTATCGGCTGAGCCCAACATTTCTTCGATTGGGCCTACCTAACAGTGTGGTTTTCCCGTCGACGGTAGCTACAGCTGGTCCACCCGAGTCTCCTTGGCACGCGTCCGCCCCGTTGCCCTCCAGAGTGCCGGCGCAGAACATTCCGGGGCTGATGCGCTCAGGTCCATACACCTTTCAATACTCATCATGTGGCAACCGTTATGAGCGAGAAGTCACTGTAGGTCTTACTTCAGTGTCTGAACATCGGTCCCTATGAATGATGGGAACGATGGCCTCCTGAAGATGTTTGACCTGAGGTCGTTCGCCACCTGCGCCCCCGCCAGCTGAGTTGGCGAGGACGCTCTCGTAGCCCATCTTACCCCACCCACTGATGGTCAAGTTGGCACCGGCAGAGTAGACAAAGTTAACAGGCGGCAGGCAGATGGCGGACACGTAAGGGCCGAATGTGATGCCGCCGTTGATGTTTCCGGCGTTAGATCTACAGCAGAGGAAGATGACAAGGTGGGAATGAGTCCGGCGCAGCTTCTGACGCATTATGACTAATATATTGATTGCTCTCACTTGATCTGGATGAGGGCGATGTCGTTATTGAGGTAAGGCCCCACGTTGTAATTGTCGTGGTACTTGACCCACTGGATATCAAACTCCTCCTCGAAGCGATCCAGCACGTCTAAAGAGACATATTCACGAATCATATCTAAATCCAAAAGTATCGACCCGTGTCATAAGCTGCAATAATCACCCAGTGCAAAATCCCCCACCCTCACGATATAGGTGGCCAGGGGAAACTCCCTAAGGCAGTGGGCGGCAGTGAGCAGGTGGTAGTGGGAGATGATGACGGCGCCACACCAGTGGTACGTCTCCTCGCGACCGCGCACCCGGATGGATGCCTGCCAGGGGTGGGCTCCAAAGCGAGATCGCATCCCGCCTGCGACGCCATGAGTATCAGGTCAACGTTACTGACTGACCACATGGGTGAAAACTCGTACCTGTGATTCTTGGTATGGCGTCTGGTGGAGGCACCTCCACCCTGATCTCTCCACACTGCTCTGCCGAAGACATGGACCCGGCCTGTTTGGCAGCTTCCAGTGCTTCATCCGATAAAACCTTGAATAATCCTTCTGTTGTAGGCGCGTTGTACTCCTAACACTCACTTTTCAGCAGGACTCTTTACCTCGTAGGCGGAGGCGTAAGTGGTTGCGCCAGCGTCGTCTCCTTCTTGCTGTGGCACACAAGTGATGGCGACGTCCTCAGCGTGGCTACAGTGATGGTCGTGCTCCCAAAGGTTTGGGTCCTGTCACAAGAACATGGTGTGTCCGTCGTGACCACAACATAAGCAATGTTCGTGCTACCTTGCACTCGACGAGTGAGCTTTCTCGTCCCGTGCACTCCTCGTCATCTTTCAACCTGATCCAGACGGGCATCCCTCGGCCCCTGAAGTCGGTGGAGCCGTTGTACACTCTTGCATCGACGTACGAGGTCTCGCCGAAGCCCAACATGCGACACACCACGCGAGCCTCGTCACTTCCAAAATGGTCGTCACAAACAGTGCCCCAAACACCGTGGTGTCGGACCTCCACACGGCCAGCGTTGTCCGACTCCCCGTCAGCCAAGCGTACCTGAGGGTGAAGGCAATTTAGTTACAGCATAGCATTGAGAATCGTCCATCGGCATCACCTGCAGTGGCGTCTCACACAGAGTCCTGTCTTCGTCGCTGTTGTCCTTGCAGTTCCTCACGCCGTCGCACAGATTGTTCACGTGGATGCACTCCATGTCAGCGCAGTGGAACTCGTACTCCTCGCAACTCTTGGACTTGCGCCTGCACGTCAAGCCAGCCTTCTCGGTGCCGGCGCACGCATGCTTGTGGGCCGCATGGTCACCGAACCTACCAAGCGATAACAATGAAATGTCCATTGCTTACAGATATAACAGGGCACTGATGACTTACCGGCACTCACTGATGTGACGCTCGTCTCCGTCGCACTCCATGTCATACACGTTGATTCGATCTCCAGGTTGGCCTTGCCCGTTGATTACCTACGGAGGCGCAGAGCAGTGACAGCAAAATTGACATTGCACACCGCAGTTATCCTACCTGTTCTGCTCCCAACTCGTACCCAAGCTGCCTGCAGACCACGTGGGCCTCGTTGAAGCTGAAGCCGTCGTCACAGATGCCGCCCCAAGTCCCGTTGACCTTGACCTCCACGATGTCCGCTTCTCTGCTGCCCAACAGACGGATTGCTGCAAGAGGATTTATTAACACTCCTGTTTCTTTTCGTCCTCACTCTTGGTACCACCTTCGAATGGAGTTGAAGCCGGCCTTTTTACCCTGTTACAGCCATTGTCAACCGATGAGTTCAGCTTGTAGTAGTTCCACGCTTTCCTCTCTACCAGAGCGTCGTAGGGCGAGTTGCCCGAGTACCTGTGATCCAGATTAAGATCAACAATCCAAACAGTAGCACGACTGCCCAGGCATACCTATTTCCCAAGAGACACCTCTTCTTCGTCGGATTGTACGAGAACGACGTGCAGGTGCAGTGTTTAGCCTGCAGACAGCGTTTGGCGCACTCTTCCTCACTCGCCACGTTGGCAATGACGGAGTCATCGTCGTCCGCAGTGGCGCTCTGCAGCTTGAAGCCCGGCTCCCTGTCAAAGGCGTCCACGTAGCTCATGCAGTGGCTTTCATCAGCTGCGTTGGAACAGTCCACCTGGTGGTGAAAAGAGACGCGTCATCGCTTTGGACCAACTTTTGACCCGATGCACGGTCAGTACCTCTCCATCGCAAAGGAAGGCCGCAAAAATGCACTCGCCGGGTTGGCAGGAAAACCTCTCCGGGCCGCAGGAGTCCTCGTCGGATACGGTTGGGACAGTACTTGAGACAACCCTATGGTTGAGGTGGTTGAACCCCGCCGTAGTAGACTGAGCTCTTTCCACCTCAGGATAGAAACTGTCTGGCCGAGATGGGGGGCAGTGCTTGTTGTCAGACTTCAGATTAGCCTCTCTCCGCTGGACAATGTCGCAACTGGAAAAAAGAGCAACTATCAGCACTGCAAAATTTGTTGGCAGGGTTAAGCTCACCGTGGAATATCACAATAGTCGTAGTTCTCGTTGTCTATGAAGCAAATTGGCTCTTCCTCTGAGCTATCCGGGTTCCTGCAGAAGTTGTGCTCCCACCCGCGCTGTCCAGGAAATATCTCGGGTAATCCGGGCGTGTTCCACGCCAGACACTCTGCGCCACTCACGCTACGCGCTGCGCGCCCGGCGTAAGATGCGCCGTCCTCGTTCAAGCAACCAATGCTCAGTTGAGGAGACTCGCAGATGTAAGCAGTAACCTATGGTGGAAAAGAGCTGGCGTCAATAGGCTTTGCTATCCATATCGGTGTGGACGCTACCTTTGAGGAAAGATCATAACCTCGACGCCAGTACAGATAGTCCGCAACTCGGTGAAGAGTCATTCCTCTGACCGATGCGTCCTCTGACGTCGGCGAATCTTCGAGGAAGTTGGAGAAGACGATGGGAGTTCTGGAGTGGTGCCACAGCAAGAACTCCTTTCCGGCGATGGAGTTGGCGAGACCCCCGATCCAGAAGGTGTCGTCGTCTCCGTCGAGCTCATGGTAGACCCACTCGGAGACGAAGTCGTTCTCGCTCTGACTGTCAATCTCCAGCAGGTGGCCCCCGTCGAGCTCGCAGTCATCCTACACCGGGAGAGAGAAGTTGAACTTGGTGCTGGTGCAAGCATTTTAGTCACTTCACCTGTGCGCTGGCAAAGTCTTTGGCGTCGTTTCTTCCGCGCCGTCTGATCTCGTAGCAAGACCCGCCGAAGGCCTCTCTCCGGGGAGGACACAGCGCCGGAGAAGGTCTGGCGCAAACAATGCCAATTGCGCCGGACGTCAGATCACAGTGCCTAAAGTTATTGGTAAAAGTCAGAACGTCAGACACTGCTGGTGGCTGGAGGAGGAGATGTAGTAGATGAAACAGTTTGAACGTGAGCAAGGACAAACTGTCAGATCCAGTTATGCCTTTGCCAATTCTGGCCGGTGTCTGGATGGCGTCGTTGGCTACGACGAGATCATGCGAACAAAGTAGGGTTTGGGGCATGAAATGAAACAAGTGAACAGTTAAGTTTGTAGACCTGTGCACATCAAGAACCCGTACGGCAACGTGAGGTGCCGCAAAAATCTCGTTTTGTTCCAATCGTCAGCAATGCTCAACCACGCCATCTAGCGGCCAGAGCAGACAAAAGGCAGGGTGGCTCCCTTGAAAGTTCGCAAGTTGTAACCTCACCGAATATCAGAAGTAGTTGATGAGGGTGATCGCCAGCGGCACTGATCCAACCTCTTCTCCTCCCCGGTGCACTTCACAGAGAGGTCGATAGTTTCTTGAGACCTCCTCGACAGAGCTTCAAGATCACCTATGGTGCTGTTACCCATAGCATTGTGAACGACTCCTTCGTCATAGCCAATTTGCCTATGAGTATATCATTGTTTACGGTCATATGGCCGAGGAATATGTGAAATTGTTTTTTCTTTCTGCACCTGCAGGCGACTGTTGCTTCCTGCAGGTTCCAAGCATGATCGTCCAGGTTGTCCACGCATGCGGCGTGCCAGGCGCCGTCGAAGAACACCTCGACGAAGCCGACGTAAGGTCCGACGCCGCCTCGCAGTCTCACAGTCTAGGAGGGCCAATCCAAGTAGAATTGCAAGCTCAAAGTTCATTGTTCTTACCTGTCCACTGATGGGAGGATCGTCGTGTGTCGACAACTCTCCCAGGATGGCCTGAGAGGTCCTGAGCTGGCCGCGCACAAGGTCTGCAACTCCACCTGCCGATCGGCCATCATTGGGAAAGACAAAAGAGCCTCTGGACTGCCTCTGTTCAGTCTCTGTTGATGCTTGTGCCACTATGAGGCATAACAATAGGAACAAACTTCCTCTGATGGTCACAAAAGCTGCCATAATGTAAGTGTTCTTGTTTTAACTCTTGACATCAACCTTGACTGCAGCTGGCATCACTGTCAATTGAGTCTTCACCTTGAAGAAAAAAAAAAACTTTACACACTAGTCTAGTAAGTTTTTTTGCGAGCAGGTTCTTCTCAGAAGCCCAGAGTTTCCTCTTGGTGCAGGATACGCGCAGTCGTCGTTGAGTGCACGTCCATATCACAGCTTCCCTCCAAGACCACTTGGCTGAAGACACTTTGCGTGAAAGCAGCTGAGCATTTGACTCATTGTTTTGGCTACTTGCATGACACAACTTAGAGACGTACTGAAGCACCAGGGCCTGGCCATGCAACATTTAGCGTGCACCCGCCACTTGTGAGGTTCATTTCCCTCCAGAAGTATTTTCGTAACAATACCTGGCGCGTCCACAGCGCGCTAACCAAGCAACGAACCCTCCACCTCTCATTTTGTGGAGGGGGCGGCATTGCAGGCATGTAATCATGCATGGGGATGAATAATCAGGCTGTTGTTCAAAAAGCTGCTGCAATTTGGAGTGGGTCAAAAGACGTTCAGCCTGACTTTACCTTGCTCACAATAAAAGTGCTCCACACTTTACACACATGGACATACACGCATGACTGTGCTATTTACCTGAATCCGTGTGTGCTGAATTCACCTAAAATGCCGAATCCACGCACACACACATCGATATCAAGGGGGAGAAAAGGACAGGAAACGGGAGGGAAAGACTCGAGTGCGCGCAACTACTCGTACACACACACCAATACCTCCGTCTCCCTCGACGTAGGTCACCGAACTGAGTCTGACTCCTTGTAGACGATGACTTTGCGTACAGAGTTTGGGTAGTAGTGAGGCTTTCTGAGTGAGTCATCAACTTATGCAGTACACTACACTGTACAGCTCACAGCAACACACTCAGCCAGACATCTCAAAGTCAAGAGCAACTGTGCCATCATCAGCCTTGGTATGCCACAAACTGAGTATGGCTTTCTCTATCTGACCTATGAGTCACTGTTCCATCAGATCACTGATAACGAGGCCTGCGTGGCTGTGGAGTCCGACTTCCCTACCTGTTGTCAGGTCGACATCGTTCGTCACTTTCCCTAGGCCCAGATCGTGTCTGGCGGGGCAGTGACGACAGCTCGGCGTTGAAGGCCCTGGAAAGTAACTTATGTACATACGCTCAGGTGAACTCCCACCGGTGAGGATGTTTGATAAGGCAGATTGTCGAACTTCCTCCGCTTTTATGCGGCTGACGATAGCTGATTCATCCGAATAAAGGCAACAGGGGTCATTTTTCAGTTGAACAAGTCCCCTTAGAGCATAAGCATATTGTTATAGCTGCTCGCTCACCAGGACACGTGCTGCTGCATGCCGCACGTTCAATTTACCGTCATTTTTACTCCATTACTAATCTATAAGTATAAGAGACTAGCGTCGAAGCTCGCCAAATCCAAGCCTGACCAAGGCTTAACATGTTTTGATGTTTTGCCGCCATAATTCAAACGTCACAGGGGGAAATTTCCCTTGGCATCGTGTCAAGTGAATCCCCCCTCCACCGTCTCCTCGTACAGTTTGTTCAATAACTCCATTCATTACAGCTTTCCTGAGTCCTGCACCCTCCTCTGATACACTTTGTGCATGCTGCTGCAGAACTGCACCCTGTGCATGCATGACGAGTTACGGCATGGGGCTAATTTGGAGACTGCTCCATGCATCACTGAAAAGAAAACCAAGTACGCTTACTAACACTATACTGTACGTACATGCATAGTGCACTGCTAGTAGAAATTATTGCGTTAAGGTAGTTCACATGCGAGGAAACACTCGCTCTGTCATTGTTGTGCAGAGGGGGGGGGAGGGGAGGGGGAGGGGGGGAGGACGCGGCACACACGGGAAACTCCGCGCGCTCGTGCTGCTGGTTACAACATGATGACTCATAGGAACTTCTTTTCGTCATCAACACGCACACACCTGTGCCAGACTTACCTGTGGTATGGGGAGGATGGCGGAGGGCAACAGTCACCCCCTCTGGTGAACGTGTGGAGTGAGAGAAGTACACTGTGCACGCAAATATGGACCTTTATTGCTCGTATGTTATTTCAGTACAAAATGCGTAGTAACTTTCTTTTCTCTGATCTACTGATATTCAGCTAAGGCGTCTTCTTCAGGTCATGATTTGGAATGCAAATTTGGACTTGTATGAACATATGTATACATATGTAGGACGTACATGTACACACCTACGTCTGGCAACTGAACTGCGTGTCTCAATGACAATGCAGTACTCGTATTTAAATGACAACTTGACTTTTCATGGGCGAGGTAAAGGCAGTGGTTAGGTTTTTACTACATACTAGTAACTTACGTCCTACAGTTTCTCTTACCGGTATTACTGTAATACATCAAAAAACATTACGGCGTACAAAGTTTCCCCCCCTGGTCTTCTTAGTCATCACCTTCTTCCCTCATCTGATTGACGATCTCTTCCTCCTCTTCCTCTATCACCAAGTCCCTGTGAGGCGGATGTAAGAAATTAGTTTGTACATGCACTATTTACACAGATTCCTCGCTGTACAAAAGCCACTGGTACAAACCTCGAGTCCATGAGGACGAGGCTGTCGTGTCTCAGCCTCGATCCGAAGACTCTCTGCAGGGGTTGATCCTGATACGCGACAACACTCGGTTGATTTGGTTGAAGTCTGCTGGGTCCCAGAGTCGCACGTCTGCCACCACCTGAGGAGCTGGTGCTGTACTTCGTCCTGGTAGAGGCAGAGACGCGTTATGAGTGTTTGACAGGATGTCCAAAAATTCTCAATCTCAAGAATTCCCGGAATCTCGGATGACCGAAAATTCAATCTTTGGAATTCCGGGGAATGAAGGACGCAATCTGCCGCATAATGATCTACATCTTGGTCATTCAGGCAGAAAATATGTCAATAGGAGGTGTCACAGGCGAGGACAGGAACTGCTTAGACAGCAAAAGACTTTTTTTCCCCTCCCACTGCATTTGCTTCAAGTGTTATCAGCCAACTTTTAAAGCTGAGATGCAAGTCAGCACTAAGGGAGTGACCTTGACAGAGTTAACAGTGCAAGAGACATTATGAAAAAATAAACACTCCAAAATGGCCAAAAAGTGTGGTTTTGAAAAAGGGACCCAACCTTCATGTGACACTTAAAGTATTCCAAATTCTATTCTTGGAATGGGGCAAACAGCGAAGAATCTTTGAACACATGTCTTTAAACACTAATACTGTTCCAATGTAAGTAGCACCACCTTACTGGAGCCCAATGATTTGTACATTTTATGATGCATACCGTAAAGTCTCACATATCCCATGAGGTTTGTGCATCAGCATGTAGATGGTAAATACAAGAATTGTTGCTATTACGAGACATGGATGAGGCTATTAAGTAATTCTAATTAAGCCAGATAGATTGAGTCAAGATTATCAGTCAAGATACCCACTCGGTTCCTGGCACTATGTACTGCTCACTTGAACATAAAGGACAACACGAAGTTCGCTACCCGGCCCGCCTATGCTGGCTGTCATAGACTTGAACATTAGGAACCGAGCAAAAAACTGTCGCGCAACCTCTCTGTGGGTAGCTGATGTGTCCTGTACACTTCACAATGAGCTGTTATGTGAATGATAGAAAGAGATTAGACAATTCATTGTAGTCTGGAGGAATATTTTTTCGAATCCTTGGCTACTGAGGACTGTTGTTGGTTTCTTTACTGAACAACGTTGGTGTTAAAGGTTGTTTGGATCTACATCCCACCAGATTCCAGCTTTAAACATTCATGGCTCTGTTACTGTGTAAAGTGCTTCAGCTATCCACTTATACTGTGATCCCGAGGAGGCAAGCTCATGCATCCCTGGAGTGCAACATTGCCAGACCGCTTAACTTTTTATCTTGCAGAACAGAACAAGTGCACTTACACAGTGGAATGTCAAAACAGAGAACCTTTCTCTGTCGGCTGATCTTTCACTTCTTTATACAACATAACACATTTAAAGTTATGTCAAGATGACATATTCTTACCTCCTGATAGAAGAATACATTATGACATAGTGTTCACATTATATGGAGATCCGACTGTGCAAAAGCGAGATCTGGTGCGACGCACAAGAAAGTGAATGACCGCACGGACATTTCAAACTATTTTTTACATCTACTTATGAAATAAAATGCTGATAAAAGTTGATGCAAATGTGCTGCTTTGCAATGTCCACTTCAGACTCCATTTCCCCTCCCCCATGTTGAAGAAATCCTCCTCAACATGCAGCTTATCCGTGAATGTGAACTTCATGTTTTGCCTTCATTCACGGCCAGGTCCTTAAAAGTAGATATCTTGGTCGAGACAAGAGTAGCAGTATCAACCTTATCACCGATCAGTATTGGTCAGTCTCATTGTCACTTCGTACGGTGCTCAAACAATGGATCTTTCTTATCATTGGTCAGACTTATTACTAAAGTCAGATTGGCATAGGTGATATTTTGCACTGCACGAGGCTCAGCTCACCTGACGCTGCTGTTGTTACTGGTCAGTCCAGAGGATCTCCCGCCACCAAAGACAGCAGCCAAAGTGCCCTCGTCAGCCGGTGCACTGCAAGCAATGGGAGGCGAACGCTTCTTCGGCCTGAAATCAACACGGGATGAGTCAGCATCAAATCTGTTTTACGTAAGCAGCGCCAGGGTCCTGAGTACGTCTGTGAGTGTCCGTTCGCGGTCGCTTTCTAGCTTTTGCGCGGCTGATTTCCAGCTTTTGGCGGCTGATTTCCAGCTTTTGGCGGCTGATTTCCAGCTTTTGGCGGCTGATTTCCAGCTTTTGGCGGCTGATTTCCAGCTTTCGCGCGGCTGATGTCCAGCTCCACCAGCCTTTTCGCTGGCTGTTATGATGAGCGGGATTTGAGTGTGCGAGGGAAGGGTGTGTCTATCTGTCTGTCCGTCTCTGTCTGTCTGTCTGTCTGTCAGATACACACTCTCATCGCGCTTCATATTTTTCCTCCCCCAACGAAGTGGGTAGCGCATAAGCGCTGGGACACGTTGTTCCAGCAATGTTTCTCACTCACCTGGCCCCTGCGTGCCCCCCTGTGTGTCCGTCCGAGTAGGTGACATTTACATCTGACTGCACCCTCCTCATAACACTGAGTCTTCGTGCCAGTCGCTCTTCCTTGCTGGCCTGGAGATGCTGGAACACGGGACACTTGGTGCTATCTGGACATTGGCCCAGGTGGATTGGGTGAGGGTCATAGATCTGGATGGAGAAGGACAAGTATAAGCGTGTGAATCAGTCACATTGGACATGTCCTTGGTCTGCTTGCCTCCAGGAATGGTGCCCGATTCTTCCTCTTCCTGACCCGGACCTTCTCTTCGTTCCCCAAGTTGACGAAGCTCCTGCGGACCCAGTAGTTGTGAGCCTTCTCTGGCGTGACTTCGTTAATGATCACATGGGAAGATTTGTCCTTAGGATGAAGGCTGCATCACAAACAAGTGATTAGTTGACCATTAATGACTAAATGAGGAAGAAGTGCAAACTTACACTTGTTCCCAGTCGATCTCATAGAACCTACTGCAGCATTGAGTAAGTTCTCTCTTCCTGGCTTCTTTCGGCTTGGCGGTTTCAGATTCTTCTGTTTCTCTTCTAAGGTCACAGACGCTGGCACCTCTGTGTCGTTTTGAGCTCTTGGAAGATTCTGGCGGCTTTTGGGACTCCTTTCCGTCGTTTCCTTTGTGCTCTTCCTCACTTCTGTGGACTTTGGCATCAATGTTGAGCTGGATGGGAGGTGAAGAGTCCTGCTCCGGCTTCTCTTCCTCATCGTTATTGTTCTTGACTGACTGGTTGGTTTGTTCAGGTATAGCAACCTCTTGTTGCTGGGCATCTGTCTGGTCCTCCTCGGAGTCAGACAGCGTGAGCTTGTCCTCCGACACCAGGTCAAAGCCCACCTCATCGAAGGCAGTCTTGGTCACGTATGGCTGGAGAAGCATATCACGAGCTGTTGGCGGAAGAAAAAAGATCATTGAACACTGGTCTTGATGTACGGTGACATCGTTGACAGCCAAGCAGCAACAGAAAAAGCTTCTTACGTGAGAATTTAAGTCCTTCAGGCAGAAAGTCCCTCTCATACGGTTGTGTTTCTGACGAGATTTTGATGTCGATGTTTCCGTTGAGGCACTCTGAGATCTCCCACATTGAATGCTCTGTGTAGAAGAAGGCTTGGAACAGTCGCGTTGAGATCTGGCGGCTGTCACGAGTGCTGTTCTCCAGAAACTCCTACATGGGCAAGAAATTTGCATGCATTCTGCATTTCATTGCAGCATTTTTCTCACCTGTATGGCCCTTTTTCTCCTCTGGACTCGATCAGGTACAAAGAATGGAACCTTCCGTAGGCTCGGGGTGGCCTTGATTTCCTCCTGGAAAGTGTGCCTGTATCGTCGGCGAACTCCCACTCGCATCTTGTGGACCAACTCCACGTACTCGTGCCAAGTGCGCTTGCTCACAGCACAGCTGAACTCAAAACATGCATATAATGTTGAAAGTATTGATAAATTTGAGCAAACAGACGTACCTTCTCCTCACGTCATCCCTGTTGGTGACGAGGAGCACAGGGTAGATGACTTGGCCGGTGGACACCTTTCGGGGCTCGAGGACTTCAAAGGCGAAGAAGTTGAAGCAGATAGAGTGTGTCCTGTGGTGCAGCGAGAAGAAGCCGCCCCTCCGGTTGGCCTCCTCCCCGTGCAACCGGGCCTCCGTGAACGCTTCCTGGAGCATCGCATAGTCCGAGGTCATTTGGGCCTCACGAATCGTGAGTGGTCCACTGTGCACTCCTAACGGAGCCATGCTGTTCACACTACGGTGACCTCTCGTGTGTCGTCACTTGTGCACGACTTCTGAGACTTCTGAGGCTTCTGAGGCTTCTGAGGCTTCTGAGGCTTCCGAGGCTTCCGTCGCTGGCAGTTCAAGAGGCAGCTGCAGCAGAACAGATCCAATGGGATGACACAATGAGGAGGTGCAAATGAATCACAGAAACTTGTTTCACTCTGCACGATCACTAATTCAGTCACATGACTTCCACAGTGATCCTGATCTTCACTATTCAGAGGAACAACGCACAGTGACCACTTCTACCACGGAGTGTGCGCGCGCTCATCCCAGCAGCTCTGGCATAGGAAGCTTTCTGATGAAATCTTCTGTGAGGATTTCGTGGGACTGTTGGAGTCTCTTGCGATCCTTCAGCTCATGATACCTTTCAGTCACTGAATGACCTGAAAGAGGGACGAGAAGAGTCAATCGAGCTTTATCAAAGCTTCTCTATCGTGCGTGGATTCAGCTTCTTTTTTCCGCTCTTTCTTCAAGGCCAAAACAAGTGATAATGAAGAGTCTCTTAAAAAAAAGACTGTTGTTTGGCCGAAAAACGCCCCGTCTGACGGGGAACAATGAGCATCTCCACGCTGTCCACGCGGGTGCGGCGTGATCACTTCCTCCTTCCCTCCCCTCCTCCCCGCCAAAAATGTGTCGAACTGCGTCGTTGGGTGCAGACGGGTCAGCGGCGGGCGTTGTTTGCTCATCAAATGTCGCTGAGAGCGATAAAGTCTTTATAGAACAGCCACGATAAGTTGTAATCGTGGTAGTGAATCTGGCGGGGGGAAATATGAGGGAAAAAATATGTCCTTGCCTGCAGTGGAGAAGGAGCTGGAAGGCTTTTCCTGGAGTCCAACTGAGCTTTACTTTGAAGATGCGCAGTTTTGCATGCGCATATCTAAGCGTGTTTTTTTCACTGTGTGCTTTTTTCACACTAAGACAGACTTCACAGTTGCTGCTTGCCCAACTTGGGTCGACGCACAGTGAGAGAGGGAGACGAGCGTACGAGGAATGTTCGTTCGTGCTGTTCTTGCATCATTTCTACACGCACAAGCTCTCACTCACACACACACACGCACGCGCGCGCGTAGCAGTTGTGTGCGTGAGCGTGCGCGCGGCGCCTGCTGCGGGCTGCAGCTGCGCAGTAGCTCTGTGGAGTGACTGAAAATCTCGCAACCTCGGCGATTTGTTTGTACGGCGTCGAACTCCGTGCACGTACTAATACTGAAGATTCGTGTATGCACCGAACAGTCAATATTTAGATACGTCCCCCCCCCCCAAGTTTCCCTAATGCGAAAGTCAGGTTTCCCCAGATCTTTTTGCCATCAAAAGGCATCTTCAACCTTCTGCTCATACAACACTAACAAATGCGGCAACAACGCAGCTGTGACAAAATCTGGAAGTTTCGTCTTTCCTTTCCAAAACACCTTTTCTCGAAGCAACGTTGCTACATACGTGACGGACGGGGTGGGGGGAGCCCGCAAGAAACATTTGGGCCCATTTCATGACGTCAAACCTCTTGAACAGGTGAAACTTCAACCTCTCCGGCGCGGCTCTCCACTTTGGGCGCTCTGGTATCAAATGGGCACCCAACAAGACTCATGTACATGTTTTTCTGCATTAGTATCTACATTGTGCGTTCCGTGTCGAGCTTAAGTCATCGGCGGCGAGAAAAGATTCGTGTTCTGAACATAGGACATTGAAGGTGTAAAAGGTTGAGACATGATGAACTTTATCCAGGTCAATAAGACAGAGAAGTCAGGAGATATTCAACTATCAATGTAAAAATGTTTTATAGAACTGCCCCTTGTCTCCACGTCCAAGTTCAGATCCATGATGGAACCGTGGACCTCAAAAGCCGAGGACAAGCTGGTGAAGCCGAAGGTGGGGATACTGAGGTCACAATCAACACAGAAGTGACGAGAAGAACCTTCTGCTTGCTCGAGGACAGGGTATGGAGAGACAGGGGTGACGTGAGCAAGAAGCAGGGTCAGAGTCGGGTAGCAACCGAGGTGACTGAAAGGAACAAGGGTGTTCTCTAGTGGAAGGTGGACAGGAACCCAAAGATGTCTATGGGGAAGTCCACGGACGCATCCTCCTAGTCATTGAGCACGCTGATGATACAGTGGCCTCAAACCTTGTGCACCACGGTCAAGTTGGCGGAAGTGGTGACTGAATTGGAGTGAGTACAGATTCTGCTGGAATGAAAGGTCGAGTATGAGCCAAAGACCATCTCGTAGTCTGATGAAAAGTTGTTTTGTTTGAGAAAACTGAGCGAAAAAATTGGCATGAAAATGTATGCGCGAGTTCAGTATATCTGCGAAGTCTGAAAACCCACAACCCTATGAATAAGTTGAGAAACACTTGAGCAGTTTTGACTTCAAATTGAAGCTGAATGTTGCAGAGTCATTCCTATGCTGTGCATCTCAGTTTGATATGTAAATACTTAACAGGACGATTTCTGGGCATGCTATCGACTTGTGAGCTTTGACTTTGTGAGATTAACGTTGGGTTAGAGTCACTCAGATATGAAGAGCATGAATGGATAGGTCAACAGTGACACACACATGCATTTGAGAAGAAATGAAAAATGCTATGAGGCACTTTCATACACCAGCCTTGACTTTTCAAATTTTAGGCCTACTTTGATCTCCACGTCGTCAAAGAAGTAGATCTGGTTATGTTCTGAAAGAGCCTCCTGTGTGGCAAGGTTGTGACCAGGAAAATGAGTGATAAGATGTCCCACAAGCCAGACATCCTGAGCCACCAACTCCAGCAGTTCCGGGGCACCCAGCAACTGCCGAGCTTTGAGGGTCATTCACAGTTTACAGAGATGTTGCTGGGAGTCCAGATACACTGATCTGGAGCATCTGTGGAGCTTAGAAAGACCTCAGTTTGGGGAAGCCTGAACAGAGGAATGACAGAGGAAGAAGACATCACTGAACTAAATTCTCAAAGTTACACAGCAGAATCGTAATTGCAGGTGTCCAACTGCTTTTTCAACTGTCTTCTTACCCGCATCTACACCTGTTTTCAATATTAAGCGAGATATTATTAGAGTTGTTAGGATCTTTACATCCCAAGAATAGATCCAAAATCAGATCATTCCGCTCCTCTGGACTATATAGTGTTTGTCAGACAGAATAAAAGTAGGTTTTGTCTTCTCTACATCCATGTTCTGTATTTCGTGGGAGAGTCAAGTATTTCCTGGACAGAACGTTGAAGCAGAGATTTTGCACTACTACGTTCTTGTGCCCTCAACTCCAAGAATGGTTAACCAAATTGTATTAGAAAAGTGAGAAAACATTGCATAAAATTGGAAAAACAGTCCAAATTCAATAATAACTCGTTCGATGCGGCCACGGAACCCGGCACAGGCTTGATCGACGATGTCCTGAATACCGGATTGCGGAAAACTGTTCCGGATGGCGGGGCAACCAGACTTTAAATATGGTGACGGCGGCCAAGCTCTCCGGTGAGCTTCTTCCTCAGCCACAACGGCGGCACCTCTTTTTGAATGGTCCAATGCTTTCATCGCTTGGTTTACCGCAAGTTGTCCCGGTCCGTATGAGCCAAGAAGACCGCCAACGTTGCCAACTCCAAGATCTGTATGCCACATTTGGACACGGACAGTTCGATTTCACTCACGCTTGACGTGTGTGTGAAAGCGCAGTAAGACCCCGACTTTGTACGCGTGAACACGCGCCTCAAATACTCATAGAACATGGTTGATTCGGAATACATATTCCTGCTGGTGTTCTCGACCGTGGCGGTGGCGATGGAGACTTCGTTCGAGCCTGTCAATGTCATAAAAGAATGGAGCTCGAACTTCGGGTCCCTCACGTCGTTCTCCACGATGGTCGAGGCTGTCAGGGAAGTGAATGTGTCGAGATGCGGCAGAGAAACGCCAGTGGGGAAGAAGTTCCTGAGGATCTCAGACCTGGCGGACTTCGTGTACTATGGAGAAGAAGGCGACCACTACTTACCTCACGGCCGTGGAGTGCTCGTTCACAGAGAACTCGACGCCGACGCTGGGTGCATCAATGGCAAGTGGCAATCGTGTCCTCCCTCCCCACCATGTTGACGGCAGAAACGTCTTTGGCAGGTGTCTGCGAAGAGACCGTCGTGTACGTGAACGGCACCTTTGAACGCGGGTTCCTCCACGGGCCGGCCCGAGTCATGTTCCGGGATGGCTCGATCTTGATCGCCAACTTTGACCGAGGCAGGTTGGACGGGCCGGCGGCTCATTTCGACCAGGGGCGCTCCCAGCGATACACTGGGACCTACTCACTTGGCCACAGGCACCATTTTTTCATAGTTTTTACGCAGTTACAGGGTGACTCACGATGAAACAAGGTTAAACTGACCTTGGCTAGCTAGCTGGGCAATCCTCAGATTGCCCAGTCAATTTGCATGACTAAGCCTACTAGATATGGATTTAACAAAACTATGTAACAACTTCTCTATTCACAAATGATCCTAGTTTCTGAATGCAGTGGTCAATTGCTCTTCAATCTGATCAGACAGTAGAAGTAACGTGCACTGAAAACACTTGCGGTGTTGAGTCACTATCTTTTGATTTTTCCTTATTAAGTACTTCTCTTAAAGAAATGATTTGTTCATTTGAACTCATAACTCTTGGCGAGCTAAGGATGTACTTAAAAAGTCTTCAGAGTAATAATGACTCTGAGTTACGTCAGTCATTAAAAAATTAGTCATGTAATTGGTGAAACTTTTAAAAGATGTGAAAGGTAGTTGCAGTGACCATTCAACAAATCATTACTCAGTGCTTCCAATCTGTAAAGAGGTGAAAAGCTTTTTCGACTTTAGTGATTGCCACAGAGAACAAAGCTAGTCTTTTCAGTCTGTAAATTTTATGTTTGCATATGAGACAAGGTCAAAAATGAAAATTTTGGAATTTGGCTGAGTGCATCTTAGCTTCAGTAGGCCTAACTGAAGACGTTGTCAAATGGTTCAAGCTGAGGTTCGATATGAAAAAGACTTATTAGTGACCGACTTCCATAGATCTAATCCGGGCCATCTCGGTGGCATTTGAAAGTCCTTTAAATACAACTTTATGAAATTTATGGCGAAATCTCATATCAAAACTTCCGACTGTTGATGCAAAGATTTGCTGCACTTTTTGTGCAGTATGATAAAGCTGGTGGCGTTACTTTGAGGACCCTCCTGAAATAGCCCACGTTCGTAGCAATCTTGACAATTGTCTCACCTAAGGACAGTTAAACAACTTTGTTATCTGCGTTTTGAAATTCAAAATTTATAGGGAAATACAACTTTGCATAAACAGATCCTTTGCATGATCAGGTCAATATAACTTGGCCTAAAGAGTTCCTGTTATATCGAACTGATCACTCTGTCTTTTCTAACTTATGTGACAGCATCTAGCCGTGAATTCTTTTTGTGAATAAAATTTAAACCTTTCCAAACAACTTCTACTGTCTTTGTTTGCTGATTTTTAACACAATACGCACCACAAACACCTAAAGAGAGATTTTCTACAAGACCCCTCCACTTTTAGCTTAAATGTCGAACACTTCTTGGTGTACTCAACCTCTTGTGGACTTAAATCTCATTGGACGCCTCTCTTTGAATGCTCGTAGTCTGTCTACTGTTAAAGATCAGCTAACAAAGAAAGCAGTTGTTGTTTGGAAAAGTTTAAACACTCACAGCTGGATGTTGCCTTATAAGTTACTACAGAAATAGTGGCCTTCTTGCCTAAGTGCGTGTAATAGTTTTCCATCAAAGCATCCTAGATTGAAAGGTTCTTGTCAATGAGTCGTATTAAGTTTACACAAATTTGCTTCTTCTTCTCAAAACCTATGAAAAAAATGGCCTCTTCAAGGACTAACAACACTTGGTGGTATTTTGAGCCTGAAACAGGTTCTGCTGTCACTGGCAAGTTAGATGAGAAGACAGGAGAATTTACTGGCCAACATTTCCTCTTCATGCTGCTGTTGGCCTATGAGAAGGGCAGCGAGAAGAACACGGTGGCGGTGTTCAGGGGGCCCATGGTCAATGGGGCCCTGAAGGGCTGCAGGCAAGTCAGACTCGACGACGCCAAAGTGGACACAAACGTCCTAGAATTTGTTGTCGACGAAGTCGAGGCTGCCGCCCAAGACTTGGCAGACGTCACCTTCGAACCTGCTCCAAGTGTTCACACCTTTGAAGACGTTTTCCTGGTGCAATCAACGTGGCTGCTTCTGAAACTGAGAAGCTTGAGGCAACGCTGATAACTGCGGGTTTTCTGACAAGTGGAAGTAATTGCATGGCAACTCTGTCCATCCAATTGACCAACTTTCTGACTCTGAACGACCTTGGACTTGGGAAATTTGGCTTTCCCACGAAGGTCTCATCTCTCTGCGCACAATTTGCTTTTTTGCCGAGTTCCGCAGAAATTATCATCACTTGCAGGTTGCTCAATTTCAATTCCTGGATTTTCAACACTGTCAAATAATGCATTTTCGGGTATTTTTTTTTAGTTGCAGCTGCGGACCCTGAATATTCGTTATGTACAGCAAGGCGTTTTAGACCAGAATTTCTGATTTGTATCTGCAAAGTCAACTTTGGTTATGCTCACACATCACTGAACACAACTGATGTCCACTTGGACAAAGCCAAAGTTTAGATACTTTGTTCACGTGTGAAAGTTGCACATGAGCAAAGTTGGGTACGCATGTCTGAATCCCCATTGACAAAGCGTTGCTGCTCTCTGTGCAAAGCAACCCTTTTACCTCGGTGTTCGTACGTGAGGAAGACAAGGACCAACCCCTGGAAGAGCTGCGTGACCCCTTAACAGCTGTTCGCGGCTTCGACGACGGTTTGCAGGTGCGCAACTTTGTTATGTGATAAGTTGACCCTCACGCCACGATGTTGAGTACAAACGTCCCTGGCAGGAGACCTCTTGCGACGCCATCGTGCGCTCGGTGGCCCTGAGGCCGGGCTCGCTGCACGAGCATGCGCTGGTGAGCGCCCCAGGCTCGGGCAGCAAGTGGGTGGCCTCCATGATTGACTGGGTCACCGGAATCCGCAGCTACGGAGACGCCATTGCAGGTGAGGTGGAGAGAGGTCCGGTGACGTGAGCAACTGGCACACGGAGATCACCTTTCTAGTGGCCACGCCGCGCTACAAGGTCGGCTCCAGGCTGTTCGTCAAGACCCATCACTGCCCGGTGATGAGGCCGGGGGAGCCCAGACGCAGGGAGACGCTCAAATGGCGCATGAGACATCTTAGAAAATTTGAGGTAAGGGCGCCAGCTGGCGTTTTCCCGGTCGGCGCATGGGGACAACGTGGTCGGGGGGACGAGCAGATTTTCGACAATTTTGGAAAATTGCACGTGCGACATTGGCATTGATGTAGAAATGAGACCTTTTGAAGCAAAAATTACTCGGAGCCGTCAAGTTCTTAACGCACATGTGAAGAGACTTTTTTTAGTGAGGCTGAAACATGGAATATTGTATCTTTGACAATTTAACTCCATAAAGTGCGATTCAGTCACGCTCTGTAGAATCTCGAACTATACGGATTTGAGCTCCACGGCAAGACTGTACAGTATTTCTTCACTAGTGTTTTTAACAATATTAGAACAGAGTAGCGAGGTAAAGTTACTGACGAGCCCAAGTGTAGCGTGATCCCTCCTCACCGCAACTTTTCCTCACTCAGGGGTGACATCTCCAAGGATGAAGGGATCACAGAAACTAGCAAACCACAGACATGAGCGCTGCCTGATTAGTTACGACAGTGATTCCAGCTTTGCTAAAAAGCTAAGCAAAAATGTGTTAGGCTTTTAAGTTTTCAATGTAATAAGCGTCGCAATGTTTTGGACTGGGTCATGAACTGTGATAAGACTTGAGCGGTGCGATATCTCAGGAGATGTCACGGTCAAATAGTGTCGAATCACCGTGCCAAAGATAGATCGGCTAGCCCGACATGGTGGTGGACGTCGTCGTGGACATGGCGGTGCAGACGCAACAGTAGATGCAGTTGTGAACGCGGCTGCAGAGGTTTTGACTCGGGAGCTTCGTGGTTTCCGACCACCGCCACGGGTCAGACGAGCCTCTGATTTGCTACTCCTTATCAGTCCATCTCGGCCGAGCATTGTCGACTTCTCAACCGTGACGCAACCGATGCTTGCAGGTTCACATTTCGACACAAGATAATGCTGCGCAAAATTTTCGCACTGACAAACAATAATATTGAAAATATCTTTGCTGCTGACCAACATATTGCTTGAAATAACAATGTAGATGAAAATTGAGGCCTCAAAATGTTTCTCCCGTCACAGAAGTGGTAAGCATCAAGTAGCCTCATGGCCTCAGAGCAGAAAAGAGTCGTGCCACAGTAGAGGTCGTCAAATGTACGCTTGACTGCGACTCTTAACATTGCTATGCTACTAGCACAAAGACATGCGACATCTCTGAAAGGTGTCTCTGTTCACAGCTATGTCTAATAGTCTGAACGATGTCAAATCACAATCTTAGTTTAGTCATTGAATTCTTCAGACAGAGCAAATTTTGTTTGCATTCTTACCAAAAATTTGACTCTCCGGTTGTAGTCATCACGTTGGTACCCAAAATTTTGGTGATCACAACCGATATGAGTCAAAACTTTACTCACATCGACCCTAGAAAAAGGCTTTTTTACGACGTTTTCATTGACGTACCTTCAGAGTCAAAAACTCACATGTTTTTGACTGCGTTCCTCTCTTAGTTAAAGCATCAAAATGTAAGCAAAGTGATATCACAGAGTTTTCAACAAGTCATTGTTCCCAAAACTTAATTACCTACAAAAATCCTCATTGATGTAAGTTCTCCACTTGAACTCCACGTAAGACAAGGGGATTTTGATGACGCTCACTGAAAAAATGCAGGAAAAATCGGCAGGAGTGATGAATGTGACCGAATTATGACTACTGTAAACACACTAATGATAGAACGATACAAATACGAATTCAAACTAAGGTTACACGACGAGAAAATGGTGTCTCACAATAGCGACGCAGCTGAAATTCAAAAATTTTTAAACACTGCTGACCCACTCGATTTGTTATTTCAAGATTCTGCTCTACAGCAGTGCTTCTTATGCTTGGAGACTATTTTTTGTGGAGATCGATCCCAACCCTTGACTTTGAGTGTTCTAAGCGAACAAGTCGAGCTTCGACCTGATCAGGAGTCGCATGACGGATGGCAGGACCGACAATGTCCGTAGTTGTGAAACCGTGGACTCGATGGCTCCAGACATGCAACGTTGACAATGAAGTGATCAATGATGATCTCCGACACAGAAAGCCTGTGAGGTCTGGGATCTCGTGCGGAGTTGTTTTTTTTTTTTACACTAGGTTGTTCTTATAGAGCTTCAGTGAAATCGCTCATTTCGCCTCATTAACGCCACTGATGACTCATTAGTGTTACACCAAAAGTGAGCAGTCACCACTGCTGGATACCTCCAGCTGCTGCACGTACACACTGTCCATAGACCGTGCATATGCTGTACTCTGCCTCACACACACATATGTCAGTCTCATCGAGGGAAGATAAAACGCGGCATTAGACAACTTTCTTCTGTCCTTGATTAAAATCACTTCTCTCCTGAGGACAAAGCTAAAGTTGTGGATTTTTCTAGAGGGAGAGTGGAAACATTCGCTTGTTCTCAACTCAATATTTGGAGAAGAAAGGAGAAATTCAATTTCTTCTTTCTGCGTACTTTCTACGTTTTATTACGCGTATGCATTTTTTTTGTTTTTGGCCCGTTTGAATTAGACCAAAGTTAACCTCTCCAATGCCTGCGACTGCGCGAGCGACTGCGCGTGCAGGTGCGAGAGCCCCGGCTACGTGTGCAAGGGCCAAGTCGCTCGTGCATACGATACTACGAAATCAAGGTTTGCCACCGAGTTATTCACTCCAGGGAAGAGGAGTTCTGCTCTTGAGAAATCCCTACGATGCCATCATTTCCCACTGGACTCACTGGGAGGCTGGGAACGAGATCGGCACCACCGCGGACCTGGTGGCCACTCTCAAGAGTCGGGAGTTTGTCAAGTTTGCGAGACTTGAGATGACGTAAGTGGTTGGTTATGCTTTGGTAACAGTTACGCATTAACGACACACACGCCTGTATAGAATCTGGCTGGATATTGCCTTCGACTGGCTGACTGTTGCCCCTCGCCTGCTGGTGGTCCACTACGAGTCCTTCTTGACGGACCCGGTGAGCCAGCTCAGGTCGATCGTCAGCTTCATGGGGCTCCCGTTGAGTGAGCAGCGCCTCAAGTGTGTCGCCAAGCGACCCAGTTTCGTCCACAAGAGGCCTTTCAGGTACTTGCTGACAGTGGACTTGTAACTTTGGACTGAAATGTTGACTTCATCGCAGGCCGGAAGTGTCCAAGGAGGAGATTTTCCCCCAATGGCTGAGGAACGAGATGGACGAAGGAGTCAAGATGGTACAAAAACTCTTGATCAACAAGGGATTCCAGCCTTTTTCTGCTAACAGCTAACAAAGGTGTAAAAATATACAATGATCGTCTTCTTCATCTGCACTGTCCATCGAATGCATTTATTGCTCATCCAACATCTGAGGCCAGCATTGCAGCCTCACAGGCTATGGAGACTGCTGGTGTTCACAGCAGGTAGCCAGGATGTGTGTATTGCATGTCTGTACACACATCCCGCGCAACAAGAGAGCGCCGGCGTGCACGCGCAAGGCCACCAGTCCTCGGAAGCGCTCTGGCGGGCGTGTGTCGACGACAAGGACTGACGCAGCCCTCTTCTCAGTGCGTGCCAGTCAGTCAGCCACAGCTATCGGGCTATGCAACTCTGTTTGGCGCGGAGTTGCATACGGTGGATATAAGTTGTCATCACACTTGTGCCAACTCCACAGACTTGGAACATCTTTGGTGTCCACGTCAAAATCCACGTTCACCATACCTGGGAGACGATTCGTGCTGATGCACGAGCAGCTGCCATCCACTTCAAGGTCAGTTTCCCCGCTGCTCCTGCTGCCGCCGCTGCTGCTGCTGCTGCTGGAGGCGAACTGGGCGATACAGAACCAAGGACATACGATGGTGTCGTGATAGAGGCAGGTTCTGAATTCAAGGTTCTGACCTCGCCGTCCCCGTCACCCACCCTTGACCTTGTAACGTACGCACGGTGGATACAGGACAAGGTTGCGCCTTCTGACGACTGATCTCTTGATGTCGTTTGAAGGTCGCGGCTTGCCTTATGGACCTCACCATGACCACCGCTACGGTTTGTGAGACCTATTGACTAATCATGTTGTACGGAAGACGGCCGAGCAGAGGCCTGGTGGGCCTGGTGGTGTGCCTGGGCCTTTTGCTGAGTGTGGAGCCGTTGACGCGGATCACTTCCAGCGGGATGCGCTCGTTGCTGGGGAAGGCGCTCCACTTGGGCTTCCACTTGGGTTTCTGGGAAATGGTGACGATGGACGAAGAAGGATTTAGCGCAGAGGCACAGGAAGAGGACGACCAGGAGCTGGAAGGTAGAGCGTTGCGATCATTATCCCGTGTAACATTGCCCAGTTGCGATATGATCGCGTTACGTTACAGTGCTGAGCACGCCAGGTGGCACACGTAGGGTGATTCTGTCACCAGATTAGGTAACCGAAGGTCCTCTCATCTTTGCATAGACGTGTGCGACGCACTTTGAAGTCAAGAAAAGTGTGATCTTCCAACGTGACTTGACTCTTATGGAGTACATTGATGGAAAGGTCAAGTTGTTTTCCCTGACCAGAATAGCATACGAGAGCACCTAAAAAAACAAACTGATTGAGTATTCGACAGCTAGGCCAGCCAGTGGTTTTTTTGTGCACTCACAGTGATCTTTGTTGAAGGAGACAGATTACTGATAAGTTACTAGCCCGGATGACGACGTACGACTGGACGTACGACTTGAGGTCGTACCACACGTCAACAACGAGGTCTTTCTTGCATTTTTCCTGGGTTTTTTCTTCTTTTAGAACAACACCTGACGATGTTCCGAGCCATCACGGAGCACTGCTTGCCCAAGCTGGTGTGCGAACTCTTCTCCAAGGAGGGAGTTGGGACGCTGACTGAAGGAGAAATAAGTCTCATGTCACTCATTGGGTTAGTGCACACTATGACTGATACTGATGACATTGATCGTAACTGGCGCATTCTTTGTTCCAGAGTGACCTCTCTCAGCTCCTCCAGCCCGTCCAAGTACCACTTTGCCGCCCACATGGGACAGCTGATCCGGGGAGTGGAGGGAGGCGGATGCCACGAGTTCTTCCCCATTTGTCCCTTCAGTGGGGATGATGTCAGACTTATTGCCAGAAAGATCCAACTGAGTAGATAATAACGGAAAGACTAGCCAACCGACTGTGGAAGGGCGGAAAAGGACACCTGAAGTAATGCAAGATTCATGCAGAGATACACATGTGATACGTACTCTAATATGTTGAAGTTTATTTTTACTACTTGTGGCCGTGATAGTAGACGTACTGATTTACTCATACAACAATATCACCGGCAGTGAGATTTCGATAGGGCATTATTATCTCTTGAGCGGTTTCCAGTGTTGATATACCGAGACAAAAAGGGACCGATCGATTTCAACCCAAATAAAGTTGTTACGTCCATAGCTAGTACTAACAGTTGTGCATGTGGTCTGAAAGGAATATACCATGTCGTTCAACAAATTGTATGCACCCTTGTCACTCCTACACACGGCACACACGGTAAACGCCACCAGAACGTCAATATCATCTTCACTTTATTCTTCACCATCAATAGTATAACACATGTTTGGGTTTTTCTATCAGCTGACAAGTAATCCAAGAATTGCCCTAATGCTTTCTTCAGTAACCTAAGCCAAGAACTGCTTCATAGCAACATGAACAAGTAAACTTTATGAGGCATTTCCCGTAAGTAGTCACCCACACTTATTGTAAGGCCATTTCAACCGGAGGTCAGCACTCCAGAGCACGTTCACGTATATCTTCTCTCAAGATAGTTTGCCTTTGATTCACCACACACTGTAGCTGACAATGCTCTCTCTCGTACTCTGGTCCTAGTCCGTTTCATGTTCAGGTCCTTGGCGCCAAGACCCTTCTCTGCAAGTCTTTTGTGACGCACTGTCTCAGAAAAAGGACTATCAACACTTCTCATCTCGAGGGGGTCCACAGCTAGTCGTTCCTCTTGACCCAGTTCTGCTATATAAGTCTTTTGTCGAGAAATTGTTGCCAGGCTATCACAAGAGAGTGCCAATCTCTCTGGCTGCTATAAGGCTGACGCATTGTGAATGAGAGGCATCGTGTACTCTCTGTCGCTGTTGCTCGACTCGTCGTTGTCGTCGTTGTCGTTCTTCTTCTTCACGTAGTAGCGAGCCTTCAACGACGACGCCGCTTGAGATGGCGCTGCAGCTAACGAGGGAGAGGAAGCCGCAGCAGGTTGATGGTGGCGGTGACTGTCGAGCAAGCTGCTGCCCATGGTGGCTTCCGGTAAGAAGGCAGACACCATGAGCGCGAGGATGACCAGCAGAGCACCGAAAACAAAGGGTGGACCAGGTGCGATATGCGTCACCTGTGAGAGAGGATTGCAATAATAGCTTGCTGTAAAGTGGGACCTGAACCGCATACCCTGGATTTTCTACCCACCAGCTCCAATCGTTCTCTGCCCAGGAGTTCTCCGGTAATGTTAAAGCCGCTCGGAGGCGGAACGGGCCGAGGTGGATACGAGTCTGCCGTTCCGGAGGCTCCGTCACCTCCCGTCCCTCCGGGTTCTGTGAGGTCGACGTGAAACAGAGTGAAGATGAGCCCGAACATGGCCGGCCCGAGGCCGTTGCAGAGGCCTCGCATTCCGGTGATCATGCCCTGGACCAATCCCTGTTTGTCTGCATCAGCATGCATGGACACAAACGCGCTGATGGCGGGGTACGTGATGCTGGAAGAGGGAGTCAGTCATAGAACAGCGGTGAGGGTTGCGACTTTTTTTTTCTTTATCAAGCACTGACCTCGAAACAGCAGCAAGAACCCCCGCAGCCCACATCATCCAGGTCTGCGACCCGAATCCGTACCACATGAGTTGGAGCATCTCAAACAGGAGACCAATCATGATAGTGTGCTTGCTGCCGACCACTTTCATCAGCAGAGTGAGTAGGCCCGTCTGAGCTACCACGGACAAAATGCCTATGGCTGCGATGAACATTGCCACCGACTCTTTGGAGAAGTCCATGACCAGGCGGAGGTAGACAAAGAAGCAGGAATACTGGCCAGCTTCAGGAAGGTATGACAGAAATACTGTGGCACACAGTAGGAGGATGGTCCGATCGCGCCAGGCCTTGCGCAGGGCATTGAATGGGTCCACCTAAGAAAATGAAATTACACTGAATACATACTCGAGTTACAGCATCGTAGTCACCTACGCGTGTTGGGTGGGATGGGCATGCACACCCTGGGGCGTGTCTCTCCTTACCTGCTCCAGCGTCAGCCCCCGGCTGCCTGAAATTGGATTGAGCCTGCATTTGTCTGGTAACGACTCGGGCACCGCGACGAGGATAAAAAACACATCTAAGATGGCGATGGCGGTGGCCACGGCGACGACGACTTCCTCAGAGTAGATCTGGGGAATGCAGAGGATCAGCGACTGGCGTCCAAGAGGGCGTGCACTTCCAGCCACACTCACCTGCTCGAGATAGGCGCCAAGAGCTGGACTGGTCACCAACGACGCGGCGAAGGTGGCGGAGACGAGTCCATAGGCGGCGCTGCGATCGCTCTCATCGGTTACATCGGCTACGTAGGCGAACACCACCGAAAAGGTGACAGCAAATACACCGGAAATTGAGATCATGGCAAAGTACCACCAGCTGGAAAGGTGGAAAAAATGTCACCATTTGTAGAACAGAGAATAACAGTTGCTTACGTGTTTATCTTCATGAGGGGAATTGGGGCACAGGTGAAGAATACTGTCAGAAGCAAGAAGAACTTTCTCCCCCAGATGTCGGAGAGAGCTCCGATCAGGGGCGCCGACAGGAATGACAGCATGCCCTTGATGCCCTGGAACGAAGAGTACGTCAAGGCAGAGCAGACCTTGACAAACACTGTGGACCTTACCTGTATGAGTCCGTTCATGAGAAATGTGTGATCAGGAAAAGTGATGTTTAGCACTGTGATCATGGGCGATGTGAGGAGGCCCCATGCGAAGAACTCCAAGAAGATGACGACGAGAGCGTGATAGATGGAAGCTTCCCCCAAGCCGCTGCTGGTAACCATTCCCTCGGCGACTTTCTTGGTCACGCCGCCACTGCCGCCGCCGCTGCCAGCGGCGGGGGCGGTCACAGCCACTGAAGATGTGGTGGGCGAGGACTTGGCGTTGGACCTCATGAAGAACAGGCTGGACAGGAGGCGACGGCCCAACTTTCTGGGCTTTATCTTCATGGTGTCCCGGCGACGGCCACTGGAGTCGCCGTCGCCGCTATAGACCTGAAAATGCGCCTGAGCATTGTTTTCCAGACCTGAGACATGTCAAAACCAACAATGGCCCCATTCCTAGCTAGGCCTAATTCCTAAGGCCTTGCTCACAGGAAAGAAAGAGAATCACATGTTTACATGTGTCAGACGCGAGGCATGAGCACAACTGTTTCGATCAGTTTGCGGCTCTTTGGCCTCCTCTGCTGATTCTGACTGTAGTTGCAGCTTGAAAAAACACTTGTGTCTGACACGAGGCAATGAAAAAAAAAGATATATATGTACAGCACAGGCGATATGGACTGTTGTAGTGATAGCTGAATGCTGCCTACCTGTATATCGCTGTAGCCTTCCTTTGAGTTATGGTCTCCCGCAGGTTCTTCCAGGTGTTTCTGATGATAACTCGCAGGTCTGACGGGAGGCATTTGTGGATCAATCTCTGTTGGTCACTGGTTTGGGGAAGAGAACGGCGGCAAGTCCAACAACCTGGCTGTCCCCATCCACGCCAAGCCTAAAAAAGTCGACAAGGTTTCTTTCTCCTTGAAGTAGCGTGAATTTTCCAGCTGAGGATTGCGTGGGAGCTTCTTTTGCTCTCCTATCACGCTGGAGGACGTCATATCAGTCAGAACTATTCACTCAGGAGGTCCATGCAGTTGTCTTACACTGCTACAGCGGGGGACATGAGTCAATAATGAATGACGTGGGAGGAGTCGGCAGTGTGACCGCTCTTACCTGCGTATCAACTGAACATAGAGCGTTGGAGCTTTGTTTGCTCACACGTCACGTTCACCTCCACAAACTCCTTCAGATGACACTGAAAGTCTTGGCTTTCCCCCAGCTACAGCTGAGAGGACGAAGCTGTCAATGCTGTCTCCAGGAGGAAATAAAGAAAGCTATTCCAACTACATTTTCTGCTCATTCTGTCCTTAGAAAGCTCTAGAAGAAAAGCGGGGCTAGAATGCCTCATGTAACGTGCATTGGCCAAATGCACTTTTCTCAGCAAGATGGTGTGGTCACTGCACTCAGTGGTAAAGCCAATCTTGGCTTTAAGGAGGCAGGTTTGGATCCAAACTTAGACAAGATGAACGGGCAGCATCAGCCTCAACACGGATCCAATAGCTGGACCAGGGAGGTCAGGGCAGGGATTTAGTAAATGAGACATGCATGAGATCCAGGTCAGCTAGAAATGCTTCTAGAAAAATGGCTCCTATAGGAGACATCCTCGATTTGGGAGATCACAGGGCAGAGTCCGGGTCCAACGGTGCGTCAGAAGGCCCTTCACTTCCCGGGCCCGCTCACACATGCCGACACAGGCTTGTGTATTAAGGTAGTTACCTAACTGACACAGAAATGTAGCCACGAAGTTTAGCAGTGCTGCTCGGTCGCATTGGTTGGCCGGAAGGATGCTGATATGACATTTTTTATCCTCAGAGGATGCTCCGTCCATGTCACCAATGACAAGCGATTCCCTTTAAACAGCGATCTACTTGGGGAATTTCCAACTCGCTCGCCTGATATATGTTTGCCAAGTTTGTTTAAGATCTCTGCGTTGCCTAATCGATTTGCAAATAAGTCTAGCGTCAGTCTAATCACGAACTATAATTCATGATATTGACAATTATGTATCTCGTCTCGGTTGAGTAAATGTCCTCACCGTCAAGTTGCACAAAATTTTGAAAGACTTGTCCGATCTGGATGGTATAAGTAGACTATAATTTAAGACAGATCGTATATACGCAGAATTGCCTTGACTCGCAGTTGGGAATGGCCTTCATTGATTATGAAGGTTCGTGTTTTCTGGAAATCAATCTTCTCTGTACAAGTGCAGAAACTGATGAGCTGATGAGCTTTTAAGCAGACTCGTAGTAAAACAAGTCTGGTGATTCAATTTGATCTCATTTGGCTTGTATTTCGATAAAAATACTTCAAATCAACTTAGGTAGGTAACAGAAACATTCTCGGGAAGTATGACATTTGCTGTTTTTAAAGAGACTATCCAAGTTTTGAATGAAAAATTAATCAGACTCCAAGTAGAGTTTGGGTGTGTTAGTGCTGAATTTTGATTGTTTCTAACGCAGATACTCTGCTCAGTGTAGTTAGAGAGATCTAAAAGCCAAAAAACGACATTGCTAATAATTTTTCCGCTGAGTCCTTACACACGGCAAAAAGTTGCCTTTCCTGCACTTGTGAGATCTGTCTCAATACAAGGCCCTCAAGGTCACAAGTGACCCTCCGGGACTGGAACATATCTGGCCAAGCCTCACCAACACTGAAGGCTCCGGCCAAGGCTTTGGATCCTCCCTGCAGGCGGCGCAGGTGCGAGGCCACGAATCCTGCTGCTGCCAGGTGAACAACACCTCCCCAGAGTCGACAGGAGAGACAATCAGGCCTCGCGGAGGTCTCGCGAACCTTCTCGGCTTGGATGGGATTCATGGCAACGCATTTTTGTCTAGTTCTTTTCACAGACGCGGAGCCCGACCCACAGATCACGACTTCAGGTTGCTCACGGCAGTGTGCACTAAGCACTGCTGGCCTAGTCGAGGAGCCAGAGTGACCAGTTGGGTTTCCAAAGAAGGAGCTATGAGCTAGATCGATTGCACCAGCAAGACATCGGCTCATGTACAGGGAGAGAGCGTCTGAGCAAGCCAAGTAGTGGGGGTGAGTTTGAAGTTCGAGCCAAATTCAAGCTTTTAGGCCCGAGCACCACCTCGTAGATGGAGCGGGTGCATCAGCACTTCGACAGAGGGCAGCAATGCACCAAATGACAGCGACGTTTGGGGGCAGAGGAGAATCCTGAGATTGTGCAAAACAAATCGCTATTGTTGGAGTCAACTGCTTATGAAAGGCCTTTGAAATAGAAGGCCTTTGGCCTTTCTTGAGCTTTTCACTCCAACGATTTGGATGCGATACTTTCTAAACTCGAATTTGTCATCTCCGGCCAAAAAAAGGCGCACCTCTACTCCACTTGCTCCCCATAGACCAAAAACACCCGGCACATTTCTGTTTCAGGCCGGGACCATCTCTTTTTCAATAGCATAATGTTGCTACACAATCAAAGTAGATAGGAGATAGATTTGGTTAGGTTCACCCTATTGCACTGCAAAGCAGCATTGGTTACTGCACTGTCATGGCTGCTTAACGACAATGGACATGGTCGGCCTAGTAACTATTGGTGCAGCAGGACCTAACCAGGTTCGTCTCGCTGCACTGCACCATATTTCACTGCAGCCTGGTCACTGGCAACAACCAGGCCTAACGGCGGAAGCAGCGTAAACAAATCGTACAGCTCGATCCGGAGAGAAGAGAAAGGAGAGCGTTGACGCGGCACGGCGGTAGTCTGAGCACACAGCCGACAATAGGACCAAAGAGGAGCAAAGCATGCATGAAAGACCTCTATTGAGAGTTTTGATGGTGTCGAACGACTAGAATCAATCCGGGAGTGAGGGAGCACCTCATCGTGGACTTCAACGTCAGGTTCACGGCCGTTCAGTCCTGTCGTCATGAGCCAAGCCTGCCATGTCGTGTAGTACACGCCGTGCCCGGCAATGTCTGTTCGTTAAAGTGTTCTCAATTGTGATTACACCCTTCGTATATTATTATACATTTAAGTTACTGACATCGGCTGTGCTTCTCCGCGTACAATTTGACGTACCGGCCACAGCCCTGACCCATCAGTTGCCTCCCTTGAACTCACTAGCTTGGTATCCAACTGCCCCTGAACCCCATGACTGTCGTGTACCTGGCTGGGATCGAAGGTGGAGGCACTGCCGAAGCTTCCGATGTCGCTGCTCTCCACGGGCCTCCAGTTACCAGAGCCCCAGGCGATCTCGGACGTTTCTTTTCGGGAAGTCGCGCAACCTCTTCAAATGGCTCAAAATTATTTATTTGTCCTGAGTTACGAAATGCGACGCAGAATAGCAAAGTCCCATACTGATCAAACCTTTCCCGCACGGTACTTTCAGTTGTAGCTAGACGAAATTCATGGCGTTCTTTGACTTTTCTCATGACCTCGCCTCTACCTCAATAACTTAACCTCATTTTTTGAGGACACTCGGTCGCAGATGAGACCTCCACCTCTTAAGTCTTCAGCAGTCTAGATCCATGTCATCGAGGAGGTCGTCCTCGTCGCCTCTCCTGTTCCTTCTGGCGGCGGACTCGGAGTTGCTGTCCTCCAGGTGGTGCTCGAGACCCTTCTTAAGCGGAGAACACTCGGCCGCCTTGGGCGGCAACACGTTGGCGGGGGTCGGAGGAATGTTCTCGTCGTCCAGAGGAGACCTGCGGGATGACCAACGTGGTTATTTCAATACCTAACGTCGACTGAATCATTGCTCACTTGTACGCATTGGGGTCCTCCCAATTGATCTTGAACTTCGTGACCCTGGGGTTGGACGCCAGAATGTTCCTCTTCAGGCGGGAGAAGTCGGGCTGTTCGGGCGGGTTCTCCACCAACTCGGGGTCATCATACTCGTTGCTTACATAGTAGCCCACGCGGATGAACTCCTGAATGGCAGCGGTTAAAATTAAGAGAAAGTCTAAGTACATGAATCGATTTCGCCAACCTGTTCCCTGTATGAGCAAGTCAGGAGGATAACGGTGACGCCTACCACCTCGGTGGCCGGGATCTTCTCCGGGTCGGGCGGGTCAGCGTTGAACACAAACTTGTGGCGGCCCTCGGGCACCGGTCCCACGTACACCGTGTCCAGTATCTACGAGAAAAGTTCCTTCTTTAAAGTACTGGAGATCATCCTCGATTTCACCACCCTTCACACCTGGTCGAAGTCCTCCGACTCTGCCGATCCCACGTAGATGATCTTCCACTCCAGGTCCTCGGGAAGGTCCTCCAGGCACTCGAAGGTGATCTCAAATTCGAAATTAGAGCGAAAGTCGCTTGGATTGTTCTGTACCAACACGTTATTCACGTGGACCTTGGCCATGGTGACGACGCCTACAAAGACACAGACACGTAGGAACAAAAACGTTCCGCAACGGCCCGAGTGAACCAGACGGGTTCGACTTCAGGTACTTGTGAGAATCGCCTTTGGTTTTGGGCGACCTCCACTGCAGGCAACTCCTGCATGAACCCCGTCCAGTCGCAAATGTCTCACTTGAGGTCACTAAAGGCTTCTATTCTTCAGTCCAGAGACGGATGAGGTCAACTTCTTGTGTTCCGGCGACAGCCTCGAAGGCTCAGAACCGGAGGATAGAGAGTTTTGGCGGCGAGAGAAAAAGAGTAACCCGACAGCTGCTGAACAGCAGAGTTACCTCAAAACTTCCGGAGAAAACTACCCAAGAAACGTTCTAAAGAGCCTCCTAAAAAAAGCTAAGAGTCATTTACACTAAATGTAGCTAAGGTGTGAGTCGTGAAATATGACTGGAAAATGCTTGAATATTGCCCTGAGTCACTGCTTGGTTGTCCCGGTCCAATGTCGGTGGTCTCAAGCTCATTGAAGAGAAAGTCGCCTAATCTGGTAGCATCTGAGCAGGCAGTGACGGCGGTCGATCAGCAGCTGCCTCTTAGCGGGTGGGGTCTGAGTCTGGCGCCACCTCGAACCCCTCAGCCGAGCTGGTGCAATAATGAAAGTACCTAATGCTACAGTGCTTCACTTGTATGCTTTGTTTAACTACAAACTGTGTTGGCATTCTAGGGTTTCTGTACTCTATTGTGATCAGACATTGCTGAAGTCGTATGCTGAAAGTATCAAAGATACAGTCAGGCTCAAAGGTACCGTATTCAAGACGCCTCCAGGTTTGCTCATGTTCAGCATTCAATGCCGAGCGACGCGCGCACTTTCGGAAGAAGTTATGCAAACTACGATCTTCTGCTATTCTGATATGAGTTGTATCTAAAATTTGAGTACATGGCGCATTTAAGACGTTGGGGGTCTCAAAAAAGCGCCGAACAGTCAGTTTTGTTAGGTGACAATAAGGTTGTCAGCTGACAAACTTATAAGAGGACTGTTTGTCAGTTATTATTATCTTGGGGCGGCTTTCTGGCTTGGCCTATAGTACATTGACCTCCCTTGGATTTGCGACCTTGGGATGTCAAAGCGCTCTCATGCAGTTCAAACTCAGGACAAAGTTCTCCAATGTGCACGGACTGGGCAAGGACATTTTTTATTGTAGCTGCACTTTTGGTTTCGGCAGCTTCGGCTCCTGGTCAAAATCAGCCACATGGGACCAAATTTCCCCCGGGAACAAGGGTGTCCTGGGGACCAGAGGCCAGAGGCAAACATGGAAAAAGATAGATCCAGGAGAGATGATGACAAAAATTTGTTAAATTTTGTGACAATGTTTCAGGTGAATAAAGAAACTTTTAAATATCCATTTCTAAAACCAAAGTGAAGAAAGTGGGGTTCAATTGACCAATTGGTTCGCGTTTCCTCATAAGTAGGGAAGGGTGAAAGAACAGGACTTTTTCAAGTTTGTCTTCACTCAAATTTTTTAAATTCAAGTCACATTCAACAGTCCGGAGCAGATGTAAAGTATGGGGATACAGATAACGTTCGATCGGAATAACAAAATTCATTGATTGCAAGTTTAGTTTTTGACCTTTCAAATCACTTTATCAATGGACTGTGGCTTTGAGGGTACTTCATAATCACGACTTTCTGTCATATTTTTACCTATGTGTTATTATGAATGTGTTATTGAATACTGTATTCTCACACCATCATAAGAGAACGCAACTACAGTTGAAGGGCTCAAGTAAAGCCCTTAGGACAAAGCATAATGCTTCCCTTTACATGAGCAAGTTGCATGGGGAGGGAAATGAGAAATATACCATACAATGTGTGCAGCACTGCAGGACAAAGTATTTTTGACATACTTGCAGAGTTGTCTGGAAAGATTGGATTGATATTGATATGATATGAAGATGAGGTGGAAATGCTGCCACCAAGCAGCAAGGATGAGAATTATACTAAAGGCACTCTTCAACCTAGGAAATGTTGGACTTGCGCAGAAGCTGAACCATTAAGTTGAAAAGTTTGTTAGTCAGCAAGTCACTAGCAATCAGTTGTTTATGTTGAAAAAAGTCTTGTGATCAGCAGAAGAAAAATTTCACTTAAGCAATTTTCTCTTTTACTGAAACAAAAATACCGTATTTGCTTGACTATGATCCCCCTCTTGAAGCCCCCATGAGTGACCATTGCCTTACTATTTTCAAAATTTTATTGTTTAGGTAGTGTTCTTCAGCAAATAAAAGTCGTTTGGTGATGTGAAAGTCTTTGTTTTAGCCCCCCCCCTCGTACAGTAATCTCCTCTAGAAGAGAATCCCTCCTAAGGGCACATTGGAACCCATAAACGCCGGGGTTACATTCGAGATAACGTGTATGAACAATGCTGTTTGTACCAGGACTTGAGAAAATGCATTACTTAAGGGGGAATTTCACTCAGGCAACTTTCACCTAAGCAGGCTCCACTGTACCTCAGAACTGGATTTAAAAACCACAGAATCAATTCAGAGGAGTGAAATGATAACTTTATTTGGAATGAAGCAAAAGTTTAACCCTAAAAGTAAAAAAAACTTGAAGCAGAGTTACGTATATGATTGAATTGATCACGCTGCCAATGCCTTTGCCGTGCCAAGCCAAGGTGGGCTGGTTTTTTTTAGCTTTTTATCCATTTTCCATCGTCGAACCTCAACTATCACTTCATCTCATCAGTTGCCTGGATCGGAGGTGGTTCAGGGTTCGTGCAAGGGAGCAAAAATGGTGGGGGTTTTTGCAGGGTTTTGCTCGCAAATTTGCCGAAATTTCCTCCACTTGTCCGTTTAATTAATATATCTGGTCCTATATAGGCACTACGGTAATTCGTTATGCGAAGACTGAAGGACTGAGAGACTTTGGTCCAAGTAAGGAAAAGGTCTGATTCAACATACTCGACCGATGGTGCTGATGTTAGTGATGAACCGTGTTAATATCGAAAAGTTATTCTACAGAATATATATGTAAAGTCATTCTACAGAAGCAGTGTATGAATATAACTTATTCAAAGTGTATGTGAATGGAGCAAAACTAATTTCCATGAG
>JAAUXU010110099.1_pt1 | contig 50539 bp, 51 predicted proteins | sample 7278151 | NCBI WGS metagenome assembly JAAUXU01 (sample SAMN14350113, study PRJNA611818) | marine sediment metagenome | isolation source: surface marine sediment (1.8m) | place: French Polynesia: Moorea | collected 2018-08
CCCAAGATGGCACCAGTTACTGGGTCTGGCATCTTGATTCGATGTTGGTGTCGATTTCTGAGAAATAGGATTTAATCCTTGGAGAGCTTGCACTGAAGTATCAGGCTCTACCTTTGCAAGCCTACTAAGCAGCGTTTGACTTTCACACAGATCAAATTTCAAGCCCAGCTAGCACAGCGTCACTCAAGGTGGGCTATTGGTGCTGGGGAGGAAGTCAAGTGCAAAGCCAGAGTACAAAGTCTTGAGGTTCAAGTGGGTGTTTGATGAGCTTGAAGAGCCCAATTTTGTTGAGCCTGTTTCACTTCAGGCTACTGAGTTGTCCAATCTTGGTGGAAGAGAGAAAGAAACCTTGAGCTTTTTGATAACCTAAGCCAGTTGCACACGAGGATGGAAGACTTTTAAGCACCAGAGGTTGAGCTCAGGAACAAGACTTGCAAAAAAGTTCATGAGCTTTTTTAAACACCCTTCGATTTTGTCATGTCCAAACGCCTCAAGATGAGTCTGTCATTTCATGAAACTTAATGTCCCAAAGATGCAGAATTTCATGTTTCATGTCTCAAAACATTTATTCATGGAAGTGGGTACATGTTGTAGGAGGAAATGTTTTAAAAGGTGTGATGTCTAAAAAGTTGCTTGCTTAACTAGACAGAGTCCAAAGGCTGGGATTGCTAGCTATGGCACATGTACGTCGATCTACTTCCACTGCAGGGATGGAAGCTGTCCTGGACATGATGCCACTTGACTTACATGCCCAATGCGCAGCAATAAAAGCGATCATACAGATCTGGGGAAGAAACCGCAGTTGCTGGGATGGTATTGGGTGCGGTCGCCTTAGACGACACCTCTTTTTTTTGGGGGGGGGGGGAAATATTACGAGGGATGGACCCCGCAGGTGACCACACCGATAAATGGAAAGCCAAGGATCTTTTCTATGACAAGTGGAAGACGAGGTGGTCTGATCTCCCCACTTGTTGCCAGACCAAATTTTGGTTAGAGGATCCTGGCTGTCTGGGTGATGCCCTTGCACGCCTGGATCATCTGACCCTCGGTCTAGCTTTACAGGCCATAACTACCTAAATTATCACCACAATATATGCAGTATCTCTGAACAGACATGCCGTTTCTGTAAGGAATCATGGGAGGAATTCATACACCTTGCGTGCGAGTGCCCAGCACTTGCAAGGGTGCGCCTGGATGCTGTCCAGGGGCACCAGCTTAATAGAAGACCTCTTGACCTACACAGGCTTGTCAGGTTCATGAAAATGAACTGTATTGGCAAGGCCATGGAACAGAGGGCAGAGCAAGTTAAGTCACTGGTGAGCCTGCCAAGCCAGGCATAAATGTTCATTAAGCACTTAGATGTTTGCCATTAAACGAGGCAGGAAAAGTCTCAATCCAGAGTTACTCCTTTTCTCTTGTTGGGACTCCCATTCCCTCTAAGAGACCCCGCCAACAAACAAACAAACAAACAAACAAAAAGTTGCTTGCTTTTGATCCGAGCTGCATTTTGACCATGATACCATTTGTTCTCGGTCATTTCGTCCTCCGTCTTTTCTTCGTCTGTCTTTTTTTCATCAGTCGTTTCTGCTGCTCTGTCTTTTCTTCTTTTCATCAGTCTTAATCTCTTGCTCATAGCCACAAGATTCCGGCCACAACCCCGGTTACGGCTCCGATGGCGGGGTCGATCAAGACAGCCGGTGCACCACCAGCCGTCATGGCCAAGCTGGTGATGGCAGAAAAGATGCCACAGGTGTGGACCCCACAGACCACACTTTGAATAGCTGCAGCCCAACATCCCTTGGCATTCCGATGGCGGTGAAGCCCACCGCCCCCAAGATGGCAGCTATCATTGGATCTGGCATTCTTTAATAGCAATGTTGGACAAGGTGCTTTTGAAAGCTCTGACTAACGTTCCGCTTAGAACAGGCAACCTAGGCTAACAGTAGTTGGCTCAGACTAATGATGGCGATCACTAGCTACGACGTTGACTGCTAAGAGAAGTAGGTAAGCAACCGTGAGTCAGTTGCTCACGGCAGAACAGAAGTTGACGCAATCGAACGTGCACTGTGTGCAGCACTGTTTAGAAAATGGTGTTTCACCAGAATGCATCTACCGATGCGTCAGGCTAACCGTTTCTTCGCGCTCGGGCTCAGGCTCGAAGCAGCTCTATCACGACGGTTGCTTGGAAATTTAGGACTTTTAGTTTAAGCGTCACTGAAACTCGACACTGAGAGCCTTAATACTGTAGTCACTAATTCATTCGTACAATAACAATGACTGTTCTGGCGAACACAGGAACTCAAGTTTGTTCAGCTGCAAATGAAAAAGGTGAATGATCAATGATATGAACAAAATGTTTATTTCCTTTATTGTACCAACATTGCAAGCGCCTGTTTGCACTGGTCGAAGTTCTATTGCATCGTCGCCAACACAGCCTCAAACACTGCGACCACTGAGGCGGTGACAACGGCGGACACGACGGGCTCCACGGCCACCCGCCGCAGATACGAAAAGACTTGGCTTCACACGATGAGCTCTGAATTGACGCGACCATGGCGGCCTTGGCCACTCCCTTGCCCAGCAGCATGGCGGGGATGGGGTCAGGCTCGGTCTTGCTGCGACTGGGGACCGAGTTCCGGCCAAGGCTGAAGCTGATTTGCTACGGATGGTCCCTATGGACATATTCCGACCGGTTGAAGCAGATTCGCTGCTATCGAAGGGATGAACTGAGTCATTAATGACTTAGAAGAGGTCATATTACACAAGTGCAAGTGTATATTTTACAGTGGGTCCTGGCTGGAACAAAAGGCAGAGGTGCGATCACCTTTACTGTACAATTACTTAAAAGACATAGTCGGCGACAACTTGTTTGTAAGCTAATAACACTGTTAATGTTGATAACCCAGCACGTCTGCAGGTACAGTACAACATACGTTCACGCCGTCGGCAAGGCTGACACATCATCAGCAAAATATTATAGTTGAGCATGAAGCTGTAGCTCACGTTCACGGTGAACAGGTTCCTGTCGTAACGCTACTCGTAGACCGGAGCATTGATCTTCCATTGGGACTGAATGCCTAAGCAAGTAGGCTGGTGGAGACAGAAAGAAATGCTGGCTTCGAAATTTGAATTCATCCTTTGACATTCATTCTTGCCTTGCTGAATCTTCGAGAAGGAACGTCCAGGGGCGTGTCCCACTCGTCCAGCACGTTTGCCCCCTCGAGCACCCGCGCGCCCGCCGACCCCCCCCCCCCTCCCTGACTGAACGCGCGCCGGAACCGCCTGGTCCACGGATTTGGGCCATTTGGCAGCTCGCGCAACCTCTCTCCACACTTGGACGAGTCCCTCAATCATGTGTTCTTGCGTACTATTGGATAAATCAAAAATACTGACGACGACAAGTGTATTATGTTGAAAAAACTTGAAAGAGACGCAGCAGCCGTAACAGACCAGGGTGAAGACGACTTTGCGAGTGTGGATGTAAACAATCAGAGATGCTGTCGGGTTTAAAGTTGGTCAAGGCGAGTTTGGGAGCATTCAGTGCAATCATAGTTAAAACTCATCTAAGACAGTTATTATGGTCAGCTGTGTGTCAGGAGCCAAAATTTCAAGTCCCATCTCGTGACAGAGGGGGCGCTGGCCTGCTTGCTTCCGCCTGCAACCTCCCGACAGGCCTCTCGGGCACGCCAATATGAGACCATGGCAACCTCCGCAGAGGCCAAAGCACGCAGATCAACAACAGCACAAAAGAGGCTTCAACTCAATCATTCACACGCTATTGTATGCACACAAATACCGGTGCGGACATTACACACATGTCATAACTGGAGAACCTCTCACATCAGGGAGAAGCCAGCGCGCGGGTGCGTTCGTACGCGCGCGTTATGATCAAGCCTAACCTAAACTAACGTCTGACGCTGGCCCCCAAGTAGTAGCTCCGGATCCACCTGGTTAGCGTCCGTCCCCCCTGGAAAAGGAGCAAAAACCCCTCGCTCTTTATCACACGGCCTCTGTCGGCTTTGCCCGAACCCCTCCGTGGACTCCGTCTCTCTCTCTCGCTCTCTCTCGAGGCCCGATTCAACGGGCCTCGGGCCGCCGCTGGCCTCGGGCTGCTCGCTGGCCTCGGGCTCGCCGATTTCTCGGGAATCCTCGGGCCGAACGGGCGCCCTCTGTGGCGCGCGACAGCTGCTGCCCGCAGGGAGAGAGGAGAGAGGAGAGAGAGAGAAGAGAGTGACTTCCCCAGAATTTTGTCAGGGAGCGATTCCCGGAAAACAGAGGGAGCAGCGATATTCAAGGCTCAGTTGAAGGCAGCTGAGGCCCGTACGAGTCTGTCCCCCTCCTCCTTCTCCGCCGCCGCCGCCTTCGTCTCCGCCTCCCAGTGCAGAAAAAGTGCAAAAGTGTCGCCGTCGACGGGGGAAAAAATGCGCGAAACACGTGCAAAGTTTCATCTGTGGGACACGAGGAGGAGGCCCGAAGACTACTGAGCTTCGGCTGAGGTGAGGAAGGTAAACAAGCGAGTGACATTTTCCTCCTGGGAGTCAGTCCGCAGCGCCGCGGCTGTGGCCGCGGCTGTCGCCGCTGCCGCCGCCGCGCGCCGTCTCCCCCATGGCCTTGAGGCCTTCCCAGACTTGTCAAATCCTGTTCAGTCCAGACTGTTTTTTCCGTCAAACCGTTTGTGAGCAGAAGAGAGGGGAGAATCTGTGCGTCGACGACGGCGACAAGGTGGAAAAGGCGGTTGCCGACCTCGAGCAAGTCCAAGCAAGTCCGAACAGGTCAGCCAAGGAAAAAGCTTTTGACCAAGTGGCCCTTGTTGCTGTTGTATAACGCGTCTGTTGCGTCGACGCCCAAGCAATTTTGGGCCAAGCACTTTGTTACACTGACCAAGCAGTAGGAAAGCTTTTTTGTAGTTGCGTAGCAATACAACTTTCCGAGAAAAAAAGCTTTCTTCCTCCTGTTCGAGGAAATCGACGCTAAAATCTTGACTTATGCAAAGCTGAGTCGCGCGCCAGACCTGAGGCTGGCGTTGCTGACCGCGGCCACGACGCAGTCGAGGAACTTCTCGGAAGATGCGAAAGAGGAACGAGTTTTGTCCTATCAGTTATAGGCAGCAATTCTTGGCCTCACTAATTGGACGTCGGTTCCAAGAAGCGCGCGCGCGCACGCGCGTGGAGACACAAAGAAACTGTTTTTCCATCATCATGATTTAACATTTCTTTTGATGCGATTTCAATAGAAACAAGAAAAAAAGGGCGAAAAAGAAAACGCGCGCGCAGGAAGTTTGGCTGTTTTTCCCCCCCTCCCTTTTCTGCCATCCCTTAATTCACTGCAGAATTCCTGCGAAAAACCCCTTGTGAGGCTGATCCGACTTTTTTCGAGGAATGAGAAACGCTTCTCCTTCTCCACCCTGCTGATGAAATTTGGAAATTCTGGGGATCCGAGACGTCTGCTGGGAATGAATTTCTGGGAAGTGGAAGCATCACTGGAAGAGGACTGAAAAGGGGGTGCTGGGATTGGGAGGGGGAACTTGGAGGGGGGTCAAACAAGGTGCATTACTTACTTTTTAAGCCGATTCATGCGTAAGCACGGATTGAGAAGAGGGGGAAGGGGGGGGGGACTTCCCCTGAACGAGGGGATTTCTAAGGGAGGGCGTAGTGAATTATGAATTAAGGGACATATTTTCTTATGCTAGAGCGATCAATTGTTTGGAGAAAGTGCTCGTCAAAAATGTCCGTGCGCCTGCGCACGACGTGACGAGTCGACTTCTTTGTGACTCACACGGTCTTGTCGTTCCTGGAAATTCAGACCCCTCTGAGGAAAGCAAGGTACAGCAGTAAACACGCAGGGTAAAGGAGAGATCAATTGATAAAGTTGTGTCTACCGCTATTTGTGGCACACTTTTTATTGGAATTTCTTTCAGTACACACCTCGGGAGCAACAAAGGCAAAAATATCCGAGTCTTCAACATGACATTCCGGTCCACTTGTTTGCTTGTTGTGGGTGACGACACCGTCAACACAGTGAATTCCTCGTAACTGAGGTGAGGGGGGGGGAAGCACAGGGTAACCCCCATCTGCCACCCACCCATCGGACAGTCCCCCAAGTTGGGACCTTGTGTCAGGACCATGTGTTTCTTAGCCATGACCGAAGCCGCCCTCTTGTGCACACGTATGTTCAGCTGAGGGAACAAAACAAGGCTCCTTTTTTTCCCCCCCCTTGGTGGGCTCATTGTATGGAGATTTGTTGCTGGTGACGTCTGTGGAAAAAAAAATTCCCCGAATCGCTCTTTCTTCACGCCAAAATGGTTTTTCCGGGAATATAATTCGAGGGAAATAAATCAAGCAAATTCGGCCGTACGTAGAACAAAGACCGTTACTTCTTACTGCTTTTTCAACACTTTACCCTTCTTTTCTCCCTATCTCACCTGCTTTGGCGGGTGTTCCGGAGAATTCGCCCAAGTCCAACAGTTTATGGGTCTGGGTTATCTTCTTCCTCCTCAAGGGTCATTTTTTCCTGCCTGAACAGAAGGAGAAGTCATCTCTTCCAATCAGAATTCTTCATTGTTACGTCAGTGGCTTCTTTTTCTTCAGCTGCTCCTCACGAGCAAGGATTTCCTGGGAAATCACAGGGCTCAGAAGAAAAGGACACGCGCGCTCACGCAGACGCGCGTGTGCACGCCGAGAGAGTGGGAAACAGCGCTCTTTTCCAGTCGTAAGGGCGACCTCTCCACACACAGAGAGAAATGAGATCAGGCAAGAAGATATCCGGAAGGTCTCTAGCCATCAGTGAGGGATTCCCGGGAAGTCCCAGCTTCGAGGATTAGGCAAAATGCCACCGTTGTTTGGTCCTCGTTCGGCTTGCTATGGCTTGGGATCATTGGGCTGAAATGGCGGAAAAACCTGTGTGGTGCAACGTGGTGCAACGGCCCTTCTTAGGTAGGCCAGCCAAAAGTGACCCATTTTGGACCCGGGCACACAAAATCCGGACTGGCCATCCCCGATTCAGGCCACTCGGACCGATTCTCACTGGGATGTTTAGACTTCATGAAAAGAGTCCGAGAGAACTGGTTCCACGGAGGCCCCTCCCTCCTCTAGGGCGTGGACGAGCTGTTCACACACATGCACTCACTCCTTAGCCAGCGGCTCTTAAGGCGTGTGTGCAAACATCTGGGGAGTTTTTCCTCAGCAAAAATCAGTTATCAAACATTTACTTCCCTTTTGGATTTCCTGCGCATTTCCTCATCAGTCTCATGCTCGATGGCCTCCCGAAGACAGACAGATAGACAGAGCTTAGTCGAGGTTCATGCGTCATAACTAAGAGCTGGAGAATTCTAGATGATTTTGTCCTAGTCTGGTCATGCCGCTGCACTCAGCGCACTGACAACAGCTCCGTGGACTTGATCAAGTGCGGTGCGGTGACTTAAGCCGTCTGAGACCAAGTTACTCCTCTTTGGACTCATCACTGATCAGAAACAATCTGTGCTCAGACAGCAACACCATCGTACAAACCTCAAGTGTCGCCGCAATTGGTGGGGTAAAGCTAATGTCATCCAGGGAGGCCAGACGTGCTCACTTGTTGGGATCACGAGTGGCCTTCTCGGGGTCTTCGGGTCCGGCAAACACCCATCTCCGGGCCTCTCGGGAGCCAGATAGGCAGACCATCCGTATTTAACAGCTCGGAGGGGTTGGCCGTCGGCCAGGGAGTCCAAGAAGCAGGTTTATTCCTGCTGCAACCCACCCATTGTTGACCACAGGGGATGGTCGTCCTTGGAGTAAGGGGAAGGGGCTCCCTTCACGTCACACTCAGTCCTGTCGTGGTCTCGGATGAGATGTTGACAGGAGAAATCCACAGACTCACTCAGTATACACTCACTCAGTAACTGTCTTTAGAGGTACGTATTCAGAGCTTTCTGTGTCTTCAGGTTGATGATGCTTCACTGCCCCCGCTATTCGGAGCCTCTGGAGGTCCAGGACGCCCCCGAGGCCAAGACTTGCCCTGCCGGCCGGTTCTGCCCGCACCAGTCCAGTTCGGCCCCCTCCTCCTCCTCCTTGTCCAACCAGATCAACTACCTCAGCGGTGGCGGAATCATCCTGCCAGGATCTCAACACCAAGAATCTCAAGCTGCGGCAGCTCCATCAGGTGGCAAGCAGCTATCATCGACATGCTGCTGCTGTCACCAGCAGCTGGTGCCAGCTCTCCGCCAGTCTTTCCAGTGTCCTCAGCAGCAGCTCCTCACCCTGGTTCCTGGCCAGCTGATCCTAACCACCACCGTCCATCAGCCCGTGCCATTGGTGTCCACGACCACGAGGACGGTCTGCCAGCCCCAGACTCCGGCCATTGTGGTGGCATCCAGTCCATTCTTCCACCAGCAGAGATCTCCCCCTCGCCCGTATTCTCTGCACGAGGTTCTGAGGCGCAATCTGTCCCAGCTGGAGCAGTCATGCTGGTACTACCCAGGACTCGACTGGATCCAAAGCTCCAAGCTCCTGGCCAACACAGCTGCAGGCACTTTCCTCGTGCGGGAGAGCCAGGACCGCAACTTCCTCTTCTCCTTGAGCGTCCAACGCTCCGAAGGTCCGACCTCAGTTAGGATCCACTTCAAGGACGGTCGGTTCATATTGGATGCCGAGGACTCCATACTGAACCTGATGCCGGACTTCGAGTCCGTGGTAGAACTCATCGGCCACTACCTGTACAAGGACGACCAGAGGTTGCCAAAGACGCCTCTGCAGGCTTGGGTGGACGGTGCTGGGCAACGGTCTTCACCCATCCGCCTCCGGCGGCCGCTCTTGAGCCGCGTCCCGACTCTGGCGCACTTGTCGAGAGTCTCCTTGACTAGGCAGTTGTTGGACAGCGGTGCCATCCATCGGATCTCCGAACTGAAACTTCCTGACAAGTTGGAGGAGTACCTGAGGCAGTATCCGAACATGGTGTGAGGCGTGACCAGTCTGGTGACGTGTGGCATTCATTCAGTGAGAGACAATGATCAGTTGCTGTCATAATTCAATGTATTTTTGTTATGATCTTCTAAAATGTTATGTCACTAACACATATAGATACTGTACAGTGTACACCCTTTGGCCTTTGCCTCCCCTTTCCCCGTAAGAAGTTTCGTTGGAAACAACTGTAGCAAGTTATGGGTTATGGATTCTCGGGATTCCGGGTTTTCTTTTTTTTTTTTTTTGAACGAATCAGAAATCGTACGAGGTAAAAAAAAGTCCTGTAGAAAGAGAACTCGTTGACATTTTGCACTCACTCTTCGACTCATACTGCATAATTTGAATGAAGAAGCCTTTCTCCCCCTAGGAAAATTATGGCCTATTTTTCGTACCAAAAAACTGTACACGTGTGCTGCACGAGGCACAAGAATGTACTGTACATGACAAACCTCCTTACTAGTAGACTCTGGAATTGTATGTGATGACAGAAAAATATAGTTTCATATATGTATATTTTGCATCTTTCTGAGTGGAAAGTCATGCACCCTCCCCTTCCTTGCACCTGTTGCTCATGCTCTTACCATCTTTCTCTCAGCAGTCCAGTAATCATCGTTGACAGACACAAGCCTCTCGATGATGACTTTCCAGCTGGAATAAATCAGATGCAGCGAGCACCCTCAAGTCCTGGCCTGCTGAGGGCTGTAATGTTGAAAAAGGTCCTGTTACATCGACAAAAGTGCACAAAGGCTTCATCACTGAAGCCACAGTAACACGGAAGACTCTTTCGGCCTTGGTGACAAACTCTTTTCTTCCACCAATGATTGAGGTATGGACTTTCACGCCTTCAGTACAACAGCTTGGGATCTGTTCTGACAGCACTTGCTCGAGTCACATAGAACTATGTATTTCTGCTTCAAATTGTCACGTACAATTCCAGGGTCTACTTGTTAGGTACTGGTGGTGATTTATTGATCTGATCAATACGTTATACAACCATATCACATCAGTGTAAAAAAAGTCTAAAACACTCTTTCCCCTCCGGGTCACACATTCACGCACAGACAAGACTAGGTTGGAATTCCGGAAATCCACTCAGGAATTCAACTTCTCGGAGATCAGACTTGTCAAAAGCAACAGTCTCTTGCAGACATGGCCGAATTTCACACATTCTCGTGTTCCATTGGTCCCTCTCCTCTCACGTGATGACGTGCGTCCGTTCTGTAAAAGAGGCGAAAACCCTCTGGGCAAATGCGAATGCGCATGCAAATTTGCTCAACTCACAGAAGCTGCATGTTATTGTACTCAGCCGTAGAGCTTTCTGTGTTATCCCGGCTGGAGACGGACGAGGGTCTGAAAGGGTTTGTCAAATCTGTAACAAGAAGAGGACAAAGGACTGCAACGCGGACAAGAGAGAGGACAGAAGCATGCACGGACACCCCAACCCCAAGTACCCCCCCCCCCAGAAAAACGAGAGCAAAGGAAAATCCCATGACATGTACAGGCATTTCACACTTAAAACAAACGTGTTCCACGAACAATGTGTTTTACAGGCGAGGTAAATGCTATCTAGTGTCTGGAGGGGAAAATGCAGGCTTGAAGCACGTAATGAAGCACGTTTCCCCGACGAACGTGATTTATTACGTGCTTCAGCCTAAAATAAACTTTTTAGTCACTAGGGAGGCTTTTTAAAGTAGAAAATAGGGATCTTTGGGCAGAAGAAAGCACTGAACATCATTGGCCAGAGGAAAATCGGCCAGATCGGAAAACTCATCAGATCTAAGATTTGTGGACTAAAATTTGGTTGGAAAAAAAAAACTCGGCCAGACAGTGAATGGTATTCAAACATTTTGGTTCGCAAGGCGAAAATTCTGGTTGTTATGAGGAAAAAGGGTTTAAAAGGCTCGGTGAAAGTACCTTAACCGAGCGTTCGCTTAACGAGGAGTGCATGTACTCTCCGCGGACGGAATATCCCGAGAGTATTCACGCAACCTCCTACGAAAATAGATGCGCTGGCAATAAGGCGAGGTAGCGAGATGTCAGTACGGGAAAGAGCACGACAGGGTTACCACGTACGAGCTGGTTTTCTTTACTTGATACGAGAAGAGTAGCTGCAGCACCGAGCAAAAAGTTAGTTCTCAGTTAGTGGCAAGAAGACACGCAAAAAAACTGGCGAAAAACTCACCCTTGGATGACATGCATGAGGCTGTGACGAACGTAACCGTGGCGATGATTCCTGCCAGAAGAATCCATAATTTAGCGACAGACGACTCATAACGTGATGCAGAGTGTTTATAAAGGTTATGTGGAGAGCTAAGTCCTTGCACCTCGGAAACGACTGGGACTAGAAAGCAGATTCACTCAATATTAGGGCGAGTAAAGGTACGATCCTTTTTGCTGTTTATTTAGGTTTCTTAAGAAATTTATTCTTCCTGGCACCTTTCACGTATTTGTGCCATTTTCTGTTATCATACAAGTCGAGATATGACTATGACCCTGTGTAATGCTATAAAAAGGTTACGTACCAATGAAAGGTCAAGCCTCAGAACATTCTAGTGTTCAACGAATCTCTGTTCTGAGCTACAACGACGAACTTTCCGCATGAGCTTTTAAAGCACAATGTATTAGGCTGCATCGAAAATGGGTCAGTGTTTAAATTTCCTACTCAATCACGGTTTCGCCATCTTCTTTCACTTCCTTAAAGAAGTCCTTGATAAATTCTTTCCTGGGACTTTTTTTACTTTTTTAACCAGCAGCTACAACGATGTAAGACCACAAAACAAAGTACCTTTGTATTTCATGCTGGAAAAAGTTCCCCTCTATTCTCGGAAGAGGCACATTTTGTGATCAAATTTTAATATGGTGCTCCTCTGAGGCACCCACGAGATCGACCGACACCGTCAACCTGGAGATCGTGGAGTGCAACGTCATGATGCAAAAACCTTACGTGATGAGAGGGGGAACCAAGATTGCATTCATGACTAAACCTATTTGGCTACAACCCATTTTTCTGACAGGATGCATCAGATAGTGTCTAAAAAATTTTGTATAGCCTAATGTACTTGTGCATATGCGCACATCCAGCTCTTACCTTTGCGACACTGCTTCTTGGGAGTTGCTGTAGTATTTCTCGAAAGCTAAATCCCTCCGGATGTTCGGGTACAGAAAGACCATCTGACCAAGCAACGAGCAAAGAGAGAAGAAGGCATTGATATCGTATGTTAGGCAATAAAAGTACGTCATCTTCCTACTTGCACGCAGTCAGACAACCTGTCCGGCAGCGACCTGATCATCAAGTCCTTCCTGGTGAACGGCTGCATCATGGCCACTTCCCGCTGACCCGAGGTCTCGCCCACTGAGGAAGAAGAAAAAGTGGTCAATGCGATGGACTTTCTTTAAAGCGTGCGCAATAATCAGCAGATAAAAGGCAGCCACGAACAAGTGATGCATACATTTAGTCACTCACACCTCTGTCACCATCACCGTGATTGTCGGCAATGCGATGAGCTGCAACGTCTAAAACGTCTAAAACGTTGCGGCCGTCTAAAACGTTGAGACCTTTAATGTACGTTGTAAAATCCTTCGTGAAACCTTGTCTACTTTTACTTCTGTCCTCCATTTTGGTGCTTAATTTTTTAATTCTGCTGAATAAGTTTGAAAGTACGGGTAAACTCGATTTTCAAGTTACCCTTTGCGCGAGGTGGAGGTTTTTCACTCTAAGGACGTTCGAGAAGTGTAATAAGCGCTGCACTTTGAAAGTGAGCTGTCTAAAACCCTGGCTGTGGCGCAAGCCTCAACGTTGGTTGCTTAACAATGAGATATTTGGCATCCAGCTAATTGCATGTCACTGGCAGTCAGAGAGGTTCTGCGCCAGTTTCGGCAGCCTTATACAAGAAGGAATCTTAATTTGAGGCCACAGGACTGAGCAAAATATACCATCTTCAGGACTGGGCCCTTTGGTGGGCATGCCAGGCATCTTGGCCAGGCATCTTGGCCAGGCATCTTGGCCTGCCCACAGCCAACATCCACACAATGAGGCCTCGATTTAAACGAGAGAAAAGTTCGAAAATTTGCAGATCCCACAGTCATTCTCAGCCTCAACTGGAAAAACGTGAAAATGCAGTCCGGGACTTGCACCTAGCAAGAACCGGATTTTGGCCCATAACCCAGTTGTTCCAAGGAAGTCGGTTAACATTTTTTTTTTGCACTCAAGCTCTTTTCTGTCATGTCTGACACGTGCTCAAAGCACCTACGAGGATTTCGAGATCTCCTGGTACAATTTGGTCAAGGCTTCTTCTCACAACTTCCGCTGCCTTTTTTCTGCATGTGGGCATGACCTGATGTGCAAAGTCATTGCAAACTAAATTTGATTGTTGCAAAAAAAAATCGGAAGGGAGGGTCAATACATGGGCTTCATATCCAAATGACCCTCTTGTTGTTGGTGCTGCTGTTCCTGCTGTTACCTGTGATCCACGCGACGGTGACGCCGCCCAACTCGGAGTCGGAGAATCTGATGAGGAAGGTCCCGTTCTCGCTCTTGTGCAAGCATTCTTCAGCCTCGTGACGAGAAACGAAACCCAGGATGGCCCTGACAGAAGCGTAGGTGAAGCCAGATGAAAGTTTGCGCTCGCGAATTCGCTTACCCATCGATCCAGAGGCTTCTGAGATCCTCCTTGGTGAGCTTCATGACTGCGTGAAACCAATCCCAAAAGGTGAAGCTTCTGTCCGGCAGGGGTTCCTTGCAGAACTGGGACCAGCTCATCAGGGCGGAGGAGAAGTCGTGGTTGTAGCCAGGACTCCTGGGGAGAGGGAAGAGCCAGATTTCAGAGCAGAAAAGAGGAAAAGAACGCATTGACTTGGCGAAGAAATGTTGAGTTTGAAGGACAACAGAAATCACCTGAAGTGGTTGCTCTGTGGGCACTTCTGATTACAGCACACGTGAGGAAACGGCCTAAATACCTGAATGCCTTGCTGGCCAAGAACCTGAGGTTGTCCTCGTTGAGCCCCCTGCCGCAGGACGCCCGGAACTTCATGTTCAAGGTGCTTGCCAATTGGCACCAGGGTACCTGACAAAAGGGCAAGGAGGAAAGTGAAAAAAAGGAAAGTAGAGGCAGTTCTCCCAGATTCTTGGTTCACCTTGTCCGGCACCAGGAACGGCTGTCGGCCCCACTCTGCGAAGGCGTTGTCCCACAGGATCGTGGCCCACGCGTGCGGCTCTTGGTTCCCGTGTACGATCACCACCACGGGCAGAGAGGGCGCGCACACCTGACGGAGGAGAGCAAGTGAAACAAAAGTCAGCTGACGTTTGGCACTTTGGGATGTGCGAAAAAAGAGCCAGAACTTGCGGCACTTGATCGTGCCGCAAGGGAGAAGTTTGTGAAGCCATGGACAGGCAGGCCTTTGAAGCATGTCTCATGTTGTTCACCTGATAGTTGCGCGAGTTCTCCCCAGTTCCGACGGGAAACTGGGCCCAGAAGAGCAGGGCGAACTTCTCGTCCATGACGGACTCAGTCCCCTTCTTCTCGGCGCGCTTGATCTTCTTCAGACTCATGTTGCGGAAGCTCACGGACAGCTGACCCGTCGCCTATAGAAGGATGTTTGTTAAGTAGACGACAAGCATTGTTCATGCACATTAAACAAAACATCATTTTTCCCCCCGCAATCTTGTCTTGATCTTATTTTGCATGATTCACACTGTACCACACGTTCGCACCACTGCAGGGGTCAGCTTACTTGATGATATTCCATAGTCTGCTTGTTGTTGAGGATCTCGCCCGAGGAGTACTCGGCACTCTTGGTTTTTGGCGCTGCACCAGCTCTGAAATGTGATGCGTGGAGATGAATTCGACGTCGCCTAACGACTTTCCACAAAACGTGTCTCGAGTACATCAGTCCTTCACTTCATCCTTGCAAGCAGTAACATACTTTCAGGACCTCTTACACAAAAAACCCTTTAATCCTGCTTGAGGCCAGCTTAACTTTCCCCTTGAATGCTAGCTTAAATGCAAATTTCAATCTCTTTCACTACTTCAGAAAGTTTCCTAATCGAGGCAGTCGTGGACACATTGCATCGTTGTGTTAGGCTTTCCATAGATACGTATGTGCAAATCATCATAGGCTTGCATCGTTGCTTCTGTAGTACTTTGTCAACTGTATCTGCAGCACCCTATGCAGTGACAGTCCTGAAAGTTCCCAGAGTCTTTCCAGCTCGGCAAGGTGAATGAGAAAAGACCTCACCTCAGCAGAGAGTTTGCCTGAGCCTCACTGATGATGTCCACCGTGACAATGGGCGGGTTCATGTGCACGTTGAGCTTAGTGCCCACCAGGAGCCTCACGGTGGCAGAGAAGCGGGTGTTGGTCTTCAGCACCTGCGGAGGCTGCTTCTCTATCACAAAGGAGCTGAAATATTCCAAGCAATATAGTGCAGCTTTGTCCCTGCATGGTGAATGAGTTGTTTATTCGTTATTGAGCCATCGTTGTTCGATCTACTTGGGTTGGGTGGGATTTTCGGTCAAGTGGAACAGCTTGTCAGCCCAGACTGAGCAGCCTCTCACTAATCCTCTTCAGTGCACTGTTTTGAATTCCCCACTACTGACAAGTGGGATATCTGCGCTGTTGCTGCGCACCAAGGCTGTGGCAAGAAAGCTTAGAAATGCCAAGCGCACTGACGACAACGCAACCATGTTCAGCTCCCACCCAGCGTCTAAGTGCAACGTGAACCTTGGGCTTCCTGAGACCTCGGTCATACAACGGAGATATCTCAAGGAACTTTCTACATATCGGTGGAATCCAATGTTCGACTTCTCGGTAGAGAGAGCATTTGGCCCAGACCGAAGCATCCAATAAATAGTCTGCAAGAGTAGATTGTGTTTCTGTGGAAAAGTAAATTAAAAGCTGCTTCTACGCTTCATCCGTCTCGTCAGTCAATACAGTGTTGAGCACGATGCAGCATGTTAATGTAACGAGGACTTTTTGCTTCGACGTGATTTTCGAAAAGTAGAACATGAAGTGATCTTGGAATCCCACTTAACTGAAGTAGATGCTAACGTACTTTTTAACAAGTGACTCCAGGAGAGCTGAGAGTCCCTCGCTCAACTCTGGCAAGATGTTCATGACCCCCTCCTGGCTGGGGATGTTCAGGCTCTCGTGGATCATCTTCAGCTGCCGTATGTATTGCCTGTTCAGCCAGATGAGCTCTGCCAAGTCTTCACACCTGCACCAAGAAAAACAACACCGCTTGTCTTTTTTTTGTGTTTCACACAGTAGTTGCGCCTCACCACTTCTGAATTTGATCCAGGTTGTTCGCGAATGGTGCCCCATTTCCGCTCAGCTGTTGCTCCCTCTTCCACTTGTTCAGCTCCTGCTCCAGGACCCTGAACTGCAACTCCTTGAGCTGCTTGTACGTCTCCAGATGCGCGTGCGCCAAGTTTGACGTCCGGAGTTTTAGGTCATTGAACTAGACCAAAAGAAGAACAGAGATTGGATCTGTGCTTGACCATTCGTGTGCCTTCATGAGATCCTTACACTCTGCCTCAGCTGCGTGGCCAACTTGTCGGAGAACTCCTTCCACCCCACGTACTCCTGACTCTGCTCTTGGTATTGGCCGCTGTCCAGCTGAACTGTAAACAGAAATCGAACTTTTCTAAAGGCCAACATTTAGGACATCATCTAGATCAATATTTTTTTATCACCGTCAACAAAATATTCAAATTTTAACCCAACTTAAGCTGATGTGGCAATCTAAGATGAACTCTTAGTGAGTCAAGTATTCTACTGGATGACTTTAAAGTTCTTGTCCTTGCCCCCCTCCCCCGGAGGGGGTACCAGGGTGGAATTAAAGTGAGTCATCAGACTTATTTGGATTGGTTTTGTTAAGCAATCAAGCAGTGTTCATTTAACTGATCGACTCTTTTTCACTGATCGCTACTATTTATCACTGATTTTTTTCCATGGCCAAGCCTTTACTTACACGACAAAAAATTGATATTCTGGATCTCAGAATATGGGAATTACTATATTACAAAGAGACTGTGGAAAAAGTCAATTAAGTTTGGAAAATTACCCACTTGACGAAAAATAAGTGGTTATTCTCACTCGCAAATTGAACTCTGATTCTCTCGTGACCCTCGGCCACTTTTTTCAGTCATTCCTCATGGAAAAAAGTGTTTAAGGCTCACTCAAGAATCAGCCAAATGTGTTTGGGAGAAAAACTTTATTCGTCAGACCAATAATCTTTTGACAAAATCATTTCTTCGTGCGAAATTGGTGAGTGGACCTTGGTCTCTGAGCTGTCACCTTGTTTGTGTAGGACTTGGTTTTGAAGTATCAAACTATAAAGTGTAAGTATATATTGCAGGGCCAGGAAATAACACTGTGTCTTCTGCGTTTTGACCGGGGCGCTTGACCTGTCTGAGGCCTCGCATGAGGCCGAGGACAGGTCAAATTGCCGTGGAAAATGAGGTCTGTATTACGGTCATGCAATTTGTAATTTAACGGCTGTTTTTTTTTCCTTCTGGTCCTCACTTATTATCAGAGTCAGCTGTTGCATGAGGATGCAGCGCACTTTACTTTTGAGTCTTTGGCGAAAAGACACTTTACTTTCGCCCCCAAACACGGAAATATACTTTATCTCCGCAAGTGGGCGAAAATAAGTCGGTTTCATATTTCTCGACGAGCAGTGAATAAGCAAGGATAGTAGAGAAAAAAACTCTGTCAGACAGTTTTCCCCTCATCTACTGTACATATGCATATAACCCTTTTATGTCTGCTCTACACATGTTTTGTGCGCCGTCAAATAAAGACAGATCTGGGCGATTTTTATTTGCGTGGACATCTTAAATGCCCGACACAGACGGCCTCGCACACCTCCAAAACACGCAATTTGCGTCGTCGTCGCCGTCGTCGTCGTTGCACAAAGATGCAAATTGCATCGTTCCAAGAATTGCATTTTTTTCTCTCTTTCTCTCTCTGGTTTCTTTGCATGCGAGCGTCGCAAATTTACAAGAATTATGCGTGAAAACGCTCCAGTGCTACTAAAGTGGCTCGGCCTGTTTGTGTAGGCGGAAATTCGCAGGGTTTTTTTATCGCGCTCCGCCGCGTGTGTGCGGCGCAGGCGAAGGCCAGCGGCAGCTGCGCATCGGAAGAGTGAGTCAAAAAAGATGCACTCCCACGTGGGGCTGATCTGCTCCGGGTTGCTGCTGACTGGTGCTGGACTGGGGGAGGCCGACGGTGTTCGACTGCTTCTGTCACCCCGCGGTGGTCCTCGGCGCTCTGCTGCACGCGGTCCCGGGGTGACTCGGGCAGTCCAGGACGAACATGAACGCGTCTCCAGTGTTGGGTCAGACTCGAAAGTATTCGCCACACCGCCAGATTTGCACACTTTCCGCCACAACTTCTGAGCAGGAGGTGCAGAGTGATGATATTTGTAGACTTTCTGGTGCTCTGTTTCGTGGAACCCTTGAAATTCACTCCGTTGACCGCCAGAGAAATTTGTGCCAGCCGAATCTGGTGCAGCATGAGTGCACAGCAGAGTGGGACGTTAATACTTTAAAGTGGAACCCCCCTCATCGTAGAGCTTCTCCCGCATCGTCATTTTCCAGATACTGTATAACAGTTCTTAAAACTACTCTGGCCAGTAGGGTAATTAGGCCTGAGGCTCTTCAAGGCTGGCAAGGCCTGACTGGGGCCTCATCCTACCATTAGTGTCCATTATGCTCCTCTGACCACTGGCACCCTCCCTCCTACGTCCAACTTGTCACCTCCGAGCCAGAGTATCAAGTTGGCCACAGTTCCACTAGTGGAACACAAATTGCACCAATGTCTACCAATGCAGGGTGTATTTTCTAGTGGCCAAGTGATGACTTGGGTCACACTACAGAGTGACCATGGTGCAGCCACCGCAGTCCAGCAGTGAATGTGTGCCACACTTGAAAGTTACTGACAGTGAGCAGACATGAAAACTTTTTTACTACAAAGTATGACATGCAGTAATTAATGTATATAGGTGCAGCAATCATCAGTTCTCAGGCAGACTTTTTTTTTCTCGCTAGGCAAAGTGCTGAGATTACTTCATAAAACTTTAAAGGCCGTGGGGTAAACCCTTTATGACAGGGAGCACAGAAAGTTTGGACCGACCCAGTGAAGTGGCTTATTTTGGCATACCGGAAGGGGTCCCAAAGAACGTTTGACACTGCTCTCTTGCTCGAAATCAGACGTAATAATATACTATGCGTGCGTGAGTCTCTGCTGACCTCGAGGAGGTCACGGTTGCAGTGGACAAATATGTCCATCGGATGCTTGGACAGCGGGACGAAGTTGTGGAGCCTTGGAAGACAGCAACGAGTTCATTCTGAACAAAGATCTTCTACTTCCTGATCGGTTTACACTCACTATTTTCTTACTTCACAAAAAGGTTGTCAAAATATAGTGTGTTGTAACTGACAGAACGAGTCCACCCCAAATCCAAGTGTTCCACTGATATAATTTTATGTTAGCTGGTGCATCCGCCAAAAACGTGACTGCTAGGACAGGTTGCCCAAGCAAATATTGGCTGAAAGAGCCGAAAGGCTTCTATAAGAAAAATCAGCTATGAAGTCTGAAGTTTTTTTTCTTTTACGACACTCTCTGGTTCATACGACAATCATCATAGCACATTAGAGCTTAATCGTTGTGATGTCAACGTTTGAGAACGAAACACCACTGTTGTATGTAGGTACATTAGGCAGAGTCGCCCTCTCTATAATTAACCCCCATCACTTATTTTTGGTAAGCTCTACGTCAAACTCTACTTGCACTTGTGTTATATACACGCCTGTGACTTGGTGATGCTTGTAGAACGTGAGCGAGTGCTGCTCCTGCTTCTGTCTAGTGGCCTCCATCTCCAGCTTGCACTCCTCGGTGGCCTTCTTCAGCTGCGTCAGCTGCTGGTGAATGGCATAGGCAGATTCTGAAGCAGCTGCTGGGGCAGCTGGGGCAGCTTGCTGCAGACCACCACCTCCACATTCAAGGTCCATCTGAGACAGAGTAACAGAGTCAAACACTTAGAATTTCGCTGGGACGCTTTAAACTTAATGAAACTCGACAAGGACCTGCGCAGTGATCACACAAGTCAGTTGGCTGCCATTTGGGACCAGCCTGGACCCATTCACTGCAGCAAATGCTTCTGTAACAGCAGCTAAAAAAGGGTCAGACACCGATCAACAACTTAAGCTCAATGCCTGACGCTTTATTAGGAGTGTAAAGAGGAAATAAACACTCACTTCGATGTGACCATGATGATTTTCACACCGAGCTCTTCTGTGAAGACAGTTGAACCCTTCATTTGCTCTCATAACAAAGAAGACTGTTTTCTCTGCCCACATAGTCAATTTAGTTAAACATTTGGGCGCTGATAAAGCAGATTAAGGAGCGTCAACCTTTTGCAAAAGAAGAACGTTGATGTATATGGACATATTTTATAAGCAAATTTTAAATTTATAAGCAAATTTTAAATGTCCGACCCTTTTCTTGCGCGCTGTACGTCTCTTGGTGAGGAGATTTGGGGTAAAAAAAAAGGTAAGACGTTCTTGCTCACCATGTCAGCCTTGTGCAAGAGGTTCATCTCCTCGTGTAGGCAGTGCCTGACCACGTGGTACAGGGCCAGGGGGTTGTGGTTGTAGCGTTGCTGAAACAGGTCAAAAGTAGTTGAAAAGTACCATACCACAAAAACCTCTCAATTATTTCCCCATGGAAGCTGTACTTGTACTGTTCAGAATAAGTATGGCCATCAAAATAGACAAGCTTTCTAATAGACATCACCATATCGGGGGTGAAAACGGGAGGCGAAGTGAGGGGGGGGAGTCCCTAATAGGGGGGGACTGCGGTGAGGCTGTCTCGTCCCCCGCCGGCACCCCTGTGACGACATATGAGACGTGTAATCTTTCTTGCGTACTCTGAGGTGGATTAGGAAGGATTTTTTCCTGTTTATGACGTTTAATCGCCCCTATGTAAAAGGTTTAGTTAGTAATGGGGTGAGGAAGGAGCGCTTGAACGTGGGGAATTCGCTGGGGATTCCCTTTGCCTCCTCCCGCCGCTGCCGCCACGTGACGAATGCAGATGTGCCAAGGTTGACTGCGCCTTAAGGGTCTTTGCCGCTCCAAAGGAGTCTTTCCTGTGTATGTTTGTGCATCATCGTTATTTTTCTCTTCATCATCATCCCCCCCCTCCCGTCCTTTAAACGCCCCTCTAAAGACACACTCACAATAAATAATTAACGTTCTTTATGGTTCATAGAAAAGGAGCTTGATTGAATCTTCTTCTTTGACAAATGAAAAGGACTTTTTAGCCACAGGAAAACCGCAAAATCGGTTGGGAATTCGCTGCGGTTTTTGCATCTGCTGACAGAGACAACTAAATCGAAAGCTATCAGAACTTTGGCTGATGAGGAGCATGAATAAATGAGGGCCGAGGGGGGTGGAGAAAAAAAATCTCCTCAGGTATGCATATTTGCAGCCACTTTCTGATTATTGCTCTGCGGCGCGTGCGCGTGCGGCACGTGCACAAAAGGTGCGCCAGTGGACGGCCCGGACGGCCCGGGGCCTGGCTGTTGAGAGGCCCCATCTCCGACCATGCCCGGTCAGACCCGAGAATCCGGGTTCCAGCCGGGTCAGCCCGGCCGGCCCGAGCAGAGGACCGACAACATTGATGGACTCCTTATGACTTCTGCCCCTTTATCATCGGCCGTTGCCCCCTTGGCAAAGTTTGCACTTGGGATGCAAACTTTTCTTGCAGCACAAAATCTCCCCTACTTTCGGGGAAGCCTCGACTACTCTGTGATCAACTTCGGCTTTGTTTTCCCGAGAAGAGAAAAAAGGGTCTTGCTTGCATTCAGTTTCCCCTCCTTTGGAAAACCCCTTGAGAGGATTTTATTTTAAAGGGAAACCGCGCGCGCAAAATTCCTTCCGCGGAATCCTGGCTGAATATCTCCGAAGAAGTTGGTAGGCCTCATTCAGCCATCTGTTTTCCCAGAAGACTGATGCGATTGTGCATCCTCCACGCAAAGAGGGAATTTGTTCGTGCACAGGTTCTTGTTCGTTGTGTCCGCCTCACACTGCACACGGGGGAGGAGAGGGAAATTTTCCGTTAAAAGCCGACGTTAATGTGACAGAAAAAAAGAACAACTTTCTCATTTCTCTATCAAACAAAGTACAGCCTGCACGAAATCAAGTTTGAGTGTTTGATAGAGTACATAACGTGCGTGGTTAAGCCAGGGTATTATTGTTGTTGGTCTTTGTCTTTCTTCCGGGAAATGGTCGCATGTAAATTAGAAAACCTTCCCTTCTCAGTGGTTGGAGCAAGGAAAGGAGTCAACATGCGAGTGGCGCCCTCAAAAAGATGTGTCTAATCTGGCACACGGAGTCCGTCAGCCAGACCGAGTTGATGCTGCAGACGGAGGCGGCCGCCGTGGCCTGGAACCATCACGACAAGGTCACTCAAGGAGGCAAAGGTTATCTGGAAAAGGCTGCTACTTCTTTCAACAACAGAAAGGGGGGGGGGGGAGGGGGGCAGAGGGGTAAACAACGTTTTACCCCTCCACTTCTATTAGGCGCCATCACATATTTAGCCTTCCAGAAAGCGAATGTTCCGTGCGAATTGAGTATTTACCTTTTCCGGGAATGCTTAGCAAATATTGGAGCGAATTTGCTGCCTTTTTAGAGGAGGAGGAGGACGGGGGAAAGCCTGGGATGGGAGGGGTCCGGGACACGAAAGCTCGTCCGCCATTCGCCAAAATATATTTGCGAAAGAGCAGCCGAGAGAAATCGATATTTGCACACACGCGATCTCTCCAATCACAGGGTAAAAAGTTTGGGGTGGTCGTCGGTCCGAAGGGGGTTACTCTGTCCCGCCCAATCCTCCGCGTATGAATTGACATTTACATTCTGGACGCGCACGCGTTGCCCTTTTTTATTATTGTTTCTTTTTTTTTTCGTTCTCTTCGTTTTCCCTTTTTTTTTTATTCTCCCGCCGTTACTAAATATTTAATGCCAGATTAGGGGGTGCTCGGTCTCCTAGGGCCACAATTTATTTTTTCTCTTCTACGGATCAGCTCGACTTTTCTGGGAAATTATATCAAATACTTGGTTGAATGTTGCTCCAGATGCCTTCCAAGCCTTCCTTTATTTTCGGGAAATCCTGTGCGTACTTGCGGGAAAAGGAGCCACTTTTCTCGAATCTTTTGCATGATGACACTTTTCTGTCTGGACGAGTAGGCAAAAAACTGATTAGTGGAGGAGAAGGACTAGAAGAATTGGAAACAGATAAAACAAGGAGATTTGCCAGAGGTTTTCTTTCTCTGCTGAAAAAAAAGGGGGGCAAAATAGATTCATTTAGTCTCTGTGTTGTTCCAGGTTCCTGTGGTTACTTCGCGGAATATCCGTTTCCTCATTATCTTTGCACATTCCCGGAACTTTGTCTTCTTCTCCAGAGTCGTTTATAAGTTATGCACCTCCCAAAATGTCAGCCTTTGCATTGAAAGCAGAGAGGACACAGAAAATAATTTCTCAAAATCTTTTTCTTTTCCCATTTTTTTCTTCAGTCACGGTCTCAGCAGCCCATTGGACGCCCCGGCCAGATTAGCCACTCTCTTCGGCTGCTGCAGTGCGAGCCACAAGTGCGTGAGCAGCGCAAAAAGTGGGCAGACTTTAGCGCACTTTTGTTTGGCTCACGCGTTGCCAAGAAGAAAAAGGAGTGGAGAATATTTTTATGGCCCTTCCTCTTTCAGCCAATGAGAATTCTCGTTTGTCCGTGAAGTTATTGTACACAGGGAGGAAGAAAAAAAAAATTGGCCAATTTTTTCCCTCTACTCGCTTAAGTTTACACGAATGGAAAAATCGCTGACGTCGTCAGAGCGAATCTGGCTTAACCGTCAGTCTAGACATTATTATTATACTAAGTTGTTGCTTTATGGGGTTGAGGCATTGCTGTAACTTCTGGACAGTTGGTTCGAGTGCATTGTGACTGTACGGATGCAACTCTATCATTGGTGGAGAACAAGTTGCACTTGACGACTTTGCGCATGCTCGATCTCAGCCACTCGTAAGTGTTGTATAGTAACAAGTGGAACTTCTGCAAGGCCACTTGAGGTTATCTGCGCAGTCTGGGTTTCTGGCAGAAAAAAAGGCGACACCGTCTCCAAAAGAAGGTGAGTGGCGCAGATGTGGCCTTCAAGGCCTTCAAGGCCTTCAAGGCCGTCGCCTCACACATTCTATTGACAGCGGGACGGAGCCTTCGTCGATATACAACGAGTGATTGGACAGGGGCCAGCGTCATTGCTTGTCTCGGCCTTTGAAGAGAGCCTCGTTCGATCGAGCTAACCTTGAACGTCTCCAGGGTGTGCTCAAGCTTGCCCCTGAGCGCGTAGTCGATGTTGTCGGCGTTGGCCTTAGCCTCGAGCCTCTGGACCAGAGTGAGCGCCAGCGCCCGCGCGTGCTCGCCGTGGGCGGGGTTGTTGCTGACGTCCAGATCCTCGGCGAAGGCGGACTCGATCCACCCGGAGAGGGCGTGGCGGCACTCCCAGGGGAAGTGATCGCCATAGATCCTGCAACGTATATAGTTGGTGGTATCAGCCTGGCGTGAAGTATGGACAGTACATGATGAGTAAAAGTGTGCTTGAGTGAGGCTCTTTTCAAGCCAAGAACTGGGACTTGATGAGGTTCGTGGGGGACCCACGAGCGCTTGACCGAGGCCGGGTCGGTCTGTACGTACCTGGACAACAGTTCCTGGTGCTGCTGAGGATGGGGATGACCCTGATGCTGATGGTGCGGTTGGTGCTGGTGGTGCTGGTGGCGCCAGGACGCGGGACTGGCGCAGGCGTCGGCCGGAGACGCCATCGGCGCCGGAGCGTGCGCCGCCGCCGGTGGCGGCGGCGCCGCTGCCGCTCCTGAGGATGACGGACCCGGGTTCGGAGAGTCTGCAACAGTACAACGACCGAAATCACTACCCTGTGAGGCTTTGCCCGTGTGCTTCACGTCGCAGATGCTCGACCTCACGACGACCACGATTCCCTCATTTTCTCTCCGGTTCTTACTGTTTTGTACTTGGTGTCTCCATTCGTGTCTAGTCGAGTTCTCTTTTCTTGGAATTGGACTGAAAGCTGCACTTCTTGCACGCGTCATCAAATCGTTCGTTCTCCTCCTTCTTCCCCCTTTCTTCCCCCCCCCCCCCTGGAAGCCCCTGTGTTTTTGAATTTTGAAAGTAGCATTTTCGAATTTTGAATTTTGCACCGCAAAAGCGTGAGCAGCGCTGAATTGAAGAAGGAAAACAGTGCACTCGGCCTCACGTGTACGTCCGTATGCATACACGTGGGAAGGTGAGCAAAATTTTGACGTCAGCTACGCTATTGCCCGGTGTATCATTAGTGCGCACTGACGACTGACCCCAGTAGTGCCTGGTGAGCTGGTGCATGCCTCCACCAGACACACCTGTGCGCGTCGTCAGTGATGACTGAGCGTCGTCCTTCGCCCGGTGGCTGCCGGACTCGTTACGCAAGTGGTTCACTTGGCCCAGGTAATTGTGGGACAACGACGACGAACATGTGTTTGTCCCTAATAAGCCGCAAAAAGCATCTCGATGTTTTACACTGAGACGCTGAAAGAAGAGGCTTTCTGCCCTGTGTGCCACAAAAGCAAAGGTGCGCAGTGGGAGAAAATTCTGTGAAAACGCGATCGTTTTCCCCAAAAAGCTGAACAGCCAATGAAAAGGAGACTTTGAAACCACAAATCGATAAAGTTTGACATATAAAACCTGACATATCTTTGCACGCTACACGGAGGAGGAGAAGAAGTGGAGTAGGAAAAGACCTTACAGGGAGCTACAAAGTTACACACAGGGTTTTCTCCTCTTTTCCTGCATTTTCTTCCTCTCTGCAGATTTCCTGGAAATCTGAGTCATTGGATGACCAAGCAATTTCGACCCAGCTTCTTACCTACTGGAGAAGAAAGAAGCACAACATAGAGTGCAAACCTAATTTGACATATTCTCTAACAGACAAACAGCTCAAAAGATGGACAGTTTTGGGCCAAAAAAGCGCCTGCTTCTTTTCTTGACCCTCTGGAGTCCCTCGAAACCCTGCAAAAAATGCAGCTGAAGCATTTTGTCTGGAAATTCGCCAGCCCCAGACCCTCACAAAGTCATTAACCCCCCTCCCCCCCACTCCCAACGTCCCATTTGACTCCACACATAAAATGCGACTCTTTTTGTGTCTGTTCAGCTCGGCCAGACAAAAGAGTCCCCAGTGCTGGCCAGCCGGTGCCGGGGAGCAACCAGCCCGTACCGGCCGCTGGCGTGTCCTTGTCTGGTGGAGCAGCTCTGGTCGTTTACAGTCTGTCTAGCCAGTAAAAAAAAAGTTAGGGGACCAGGAGAGAGAGCGAAAAAGTGGTCGATTTTTGCAAGCTTCCTGGCCAGAAATGCAACGTTTATGTACTACAGATCAGCAAAAAGAGTGGCTCTTTAGATTGGCAACATTTATGGGAAACGACAAGCTTTTGAGTGGGATTTGGCTCAAGAAATAGAATAAAATGAAAAGACACTGTTCGGCCTTACCAGGATCAGACGAGAAAGAGCTGTTCATTTCGTGCTCATGTATGTCAAGACTCTGTGCAAAATTTGTGTCAAATTTCACATGTCTTCACCCTTCGACTGCCTCCACAACACTGATTTCATAACTGTTCAGACACAGACAGACTGCAGGAGCCAAACTGAATGATGAGATTTTCCACTAAATACTACGAACAAGTATGAAAAAAAAAGCGTTAGACTGAAGTCTAAATACTACAGGGGTTCCCCCCGCCCCTCCCAGCCAGACCCCGCATCCTCCTCCCCCCTCTGAGGAAGACAAGGCCAAGTAGATTTCAAAGTTGGGTAACCTCTGGTCAGGTTTTTTTTAACTCACACAGTTGGGCACATTTTTGAGGCACATTATGACATGGGGGAAAGGAAGGATAAGTGCAATGCATGTGTAAACTGCGTGGCAAATAAAAAAAAAGCTGCTGTTTACGTAATGGAGGGTAGGAGAAGGCAGGGGGGGGCAAGAGACCAAGGTGCACTCACCCCCCCCCTCCCCACTTCTTTACTGAGGCACCGTGGGTCCGTCCCCCCCCACCCCACCCAACCTCACCCTGAAGCGCGACCCCGAATTCACCTCGGTTGAACCCGTTTATAGAGCCTGACCCAGCATGAAGTGATGGTGGTCTTAGATTACACACGCACGCGCGCACTCCGCGGCGCGCGCGCTGATTGATCTGGATCTGGGCAGAAGGTCTTCTTCTTCTGCTCTACCAGACAAATTTTTGGGAAGTCTTGTCCTTAAAATGGGTCAGTCTAGCGCACTGCATGTTTCTGTGAACTGGTGCAGAAGCCAAAGTACGTTTGCCCTGTGGAGAAAACAGATGCAAAAAAAGTGGGCACCCAGAAGTGCATGGGAAGAATTCTCCAAATAAAAGATGCTCATAAAGTCTGATCAAATTGTTGACAAGCATATTTGTTGCTGCCAGGGGAGAAGAAAGAACCTCCGGTTTCCCGGAAACGGTTTGCCTCAATGAGGAGGAATAGGAAGGGGAGAGGACTGATAGGGCACAATATAATAGCAGAGACTTATAATGAGCAAAAAAATTCATGTTTGGGCGAAGACCTCACCTTGGTCGTACTCGGTCTTGACGAAGACAGAGGGGTCGTTGTACAGGCAGTGGTTGGACATCTTGACAGAGAGGTCGGTGCTGCCGCCAGAAGCGAATTTGGGTAACACTAATCTGTTGTTGTCTGTGCAGTACAGCGAACAACTTTCTTCAGCCGGGTCCTGTTCGGGCGTACTATTTGACTCATGCAGACGAGACGGGTTCTCCGGGCACAATCACGGCCTCCTCCGGGACGGCGGCTGCAATCACCAGAGACGGAGAGAGAGAGAAGTGAGTGGAAGAAAGAAAAATCACTCACTGAAGCCACGAGGATGTCTTTTGTCTTCTGCTCACAAATCACTCAGCTTTGCCACATTTGCCAGACATAACCCAGCCCTCACTGCTCTCTCTCACCCGGTGTTGTCACCTCTGCTGCTCCTCCGGCGTCGGCGTCAAAGTTCCTGCCCAAGATAAGAAGTTTGATCCGCAATTAGAGGCGAGGCCGAGCAGGACACGCGCGTGAACCGATTGCGTTCCCGCTAATTATTAGTCATTTTCCTCGAAAATTGACGTCGTTTCGTGGAAAAAAAGGGGGGGGGGGTCGACTACACAGAAATAGGCCTATTGAGTCTTCCACCCCTTCCCCCGGGGGAATTCTTCACGAAATCCAGCGTCAAATTCGCCGAAGAAAGCTGCTGTTGTTGTTGCTTTGTGTGTGTCCCCCCCACACCATTTTTAGGGAAAATTTCCCAGAAAATGAGGGGTTTCTCAATGAAGACTTGACAATTTCTACGTCTACAGAGGAGGGTATTTATGAAATTGTTTCCTCTCTCCACATGTGCAGAGATCTTAAGCTTGACAAATTCCCGGAAGGAATACTTGAGATGTAACGGTGAAATCGGAGAAGACACGTACACACAGCTCCATATTTTAATGCACGCGCGCACTCAGTGACACTGGCGCACGCAGACACGTCTTACCTGTAGCAGCGCAGCAATCAATTGTTCAGCAGGCGAGAAAAAGCCTTTGGTTTTGCCACTTTTCCCCCCCCCTCTCTCTCTCTCTCTCTCTGCGTGCGTGTGTGTTTGTGCTGCCTCCTCCGCCTGCTTTGCCTACCGCGTGTGTGGCTTCTCCTTCTTCGTAGGCTCATCTGAGGCGTAGCTTCAAAATTTCTTTCCTCAGCCTTTTTTTTTTGAAGGGGAAAAGAAAACAACGGAAACGACGCTGAAGCCGCGTCCTCTCTCGCTCGCGCGCGCGCAAACCAAGAACCATTTTCAGGTGGGGGTTTTCTCTAAAAAGCTTTTCTGTGTGCTCGTACTTATGTCAAATCTCGTTATGTTTAAGGTACATTTTTTGTATGTTTCGGTAAACAAAGTGCTCTTGAGAGGAGAGGATCAATTGATGCCGTCAGTCAGTACTGAGTACTTAGCCACTGCTTATTGATCATCGCCAGAGGAGCCAAAAATATACTGGGTGAATAAAGGAAAGTCACATCGAAACTTGTCTCTTGGCCTTTGATGGGGGGGGAGGAAGTGATTTTAAGTAAAGCGGAACGTTTTCCAGCCTTTGTTCACTGGCATTTCAAGGTCGGCCTTGCCCAAGGTGGAAGAAATTGACCCAAGAGTCGAGTCAAAAATGACCGCAAAAATCAGGCTTGCTGACGAATCCAAGATTGCATAAATCGAAATGAGGGAAAAAAGGTTAAGCCCTGGTGACTTGACTGGGACATGGTGGACGGCGTCAACAACACCGCAGGCCGGCGGGAGCCCACCGACAACCGCCTGGACAAGAGGCCAGACGCGTTCTTCGTCCAGTAGTGACTTTGCCACTCACCCTGTAGTTGACATCCAGCCTGTCGACATCCCAGATGTTCGGTGCCAATCCAAACACACGAGTGTGTGACAGATGAGGCAAGCAGATTCCTTTTCGGGCACCCCAATCTCTCTACTACTTCACCCCAAAATTAACGCCATTTCGGTCGACCCCTTCTTGGTCGTTACCCCGACAAACTTGTGCGACACAATTTGGCCTTATTTTCCGCGAAGAATCGACCCTTAATTCCCCCAAATTAGATTCCTCAGTGAAAGGGTCAAGCTCTGAAAGAGCCACAAGGGGATTTCTCTTGTTAAGCAGGACTCCCACTCAATTGATTCCCCTCACACCGATGCTGGGAAATATTTTTTGGGGGAGGGGGTAAAACTGTCTTTGTCGTCTGATCTGTGCCGGTGCTCATGTATGTAACCCTTACAGTTTTGGTCCTTGAACTGCACGAGGAGGTGATTATGGCTCCAAAATGATGTCGCAGCGATTGAGACACACAAAGTAGACTGCGATATAGCAAAGAACCATTGAAAGCGGCCTCCTTCAGCCGTCATTAAGGCCGTCAACGCGTCAGCTACACACGCCGAACGCTCGGTGTCCACGGACGACTCCGTCCACGCCTTTGTCAACCAGGCCGTCGCACCGTCTGTGCCTGCGTGGTGCTTCTGGCACGCTTTTCATCCTCAGCGGCACGCCACGCCAAGTTGTGTCCCGCCACGTGAGCTCCCACAACTTGGAGTCCGAGGACTCATGCAGAACCCACTAGCGTTCCGCGGTGCTGGGGGAAGCACAGTAGGGCTGCCGAACAAGACCTCAATGAAGTCGCAGTTGCGCGAAGATGGCGTGGACGTGCCCACGTCTCAAGACGAGTCTTCGCGCGCTTTGGCAACTCTGACACCTTGAGAGATTTTGCTCTTCCAAATCTGCCCAAACTCGCCGCTGCCTCCCTCGCCACTGGATTGCCAAGTGTCGACGTGATAATGGGGAGCTTCGCATCCAGGATTCCAGATCTTGGCTGAATCATTGAAGCAATGATCCTGAATCTTGAACGAAGCTGACTTAAATCATATCCGCACTAAGATTGCTGTGCGTGTATCAGACCCTCAATCACTGGCCTCGAAGGATGGACCACTTGAGTCAAGTTCATGTAGGCAAAGCTGGTCTCTTACCCACAAGGGGTAGCCCAGGTTGTCAAAAGAGCTGCTCTTTGGGTCCGGGGAAGTGCAGAGAGGCTGGGACGAGGGTGAACCCGCTGAGGGGGTCCGTGAGGCAGGGAATGTGGATCGAAGTCCCGACTTCCGTAGGTCTCTCCAACCCCCCACCCCCCTTTTTTTCTTTCTTTCTTCAGTCAGGTAAAATGCATTGTTGCAGGGGGTCTGTATCGACCTGGAGCAGTCTGTCCATACGACCACGCAGGGCGCAGGGTAAACGTCCCCTAAGAAAGTGAGCAACGGAGCGGGAGGGTCCCCTCAGGATAATACCCTTCCGCTGATACTGCGTGTTCACCTTCCAGGGTAGACTTAGATAAGTTTTTAGAGAGATGTCACGCATCGCCCGTCTGGATTTTCGTTTCCTTTTTTTATTCTGAATCAATCGCGTGCATTTTTTTCAGGGGGCAAAGACACAGGGGGACCAACAGCTCCGGCCAAGGTCGACCAATGGTTTCACAAAAGAAGCCAAGAAAACAGCAGGGCAGTTTTGGCACTGCAGCCACCAAGAGACAACCGAACGTTTGGTCTTAGCAGACCAACAAATTTATTATTCAAATGATAAAAGTCCCAACCCTGTCTGTTCCCCCTCCCCCTCCCCCCACCCCCCAGGGCTCTGTTGATGCACGCACACTCGCAGTCAGACATAAAATCAGACGTCTAATTGTAACTTTTTTTTGAGTGGGAAGAGTATTAAAGGGGGACCGAAATTATCAGGAAAACTGCCCAAAGTGACCAGGAAGAATTTGACTTCATCATCTTTCCCAGATCCTATTTAAAGAGGGTCTCAAAAGGGTCTCTAAAGAGAGGAATGTTGGGTGCTTCCAAGTAGTTGCTCTCTCTCCGCGTGCGTGTGTGCGTGCGTGCGCGCGTGTGAGAGAGATTTTAGCGCTCTAAAATCAACAAATCCGTCAGAGTCTTTGATTTTGCTCGTAGCGCGGCCAAAAAATCGTCCAATTTTCGCCCGAAACTCTTGGAATAGTGGCAGCGCCGCCGTCGCCGCCGTCGCAGCAGCAGCAGCAGCCGCCGCCGCCGCCGCCGCACCTTCGCATGCAAAATTGCATGCAAAAGTTCAACCACCTTTGCTTTTCCCCAGAATTGGCATCCTTTATCCGGAAATCTTATTCTGCAAGATTCTCTCTCAGCGCGCGCTCTGCGCGCGCGCGCGCACGCATGCAATGAAGTGCACAGAGGCAACTTGGGCTCTTTACTGCAGTGCTTTTAAAGTCAATCAGTGGCTGCCTTCATCACAGCTAATATTGCCGGAACAACGACGACGACGACAACAACACAATGGCACGAGATCCCTCCAGGCGAGCAACAAAGAGGCCTGGAGAGTCCTCGAATGCTGAGGCTGTTGTCGCAGGCGTCCACTGGAGGCCGCCCACAGTTCTCGGGCCAAAAGAACGCGTGTAAGCGAGCCTTAAAAGTGCTCGGGTATCGACTTGAAGCGGAATCTGTTCATGTTTTTGTTCTCAGGTTACGCAGGAGTCGCCCTAATCCAGTCAAGATCTAAACTTTCTTTCCCCTTGTCTTTATTCGAGAAATGAGTTACTTTTGGTGCCTCCGCTCGAATGAGCTTGATGCAAACAAAAATCGTCCGTTTTTTTTCTTGAAAACGGCCGCAATTTCTGCGAATTTCGTCTCGTACGATTTCATCGCGTCTGCGAATCCGAGCGCGTGCGAGAAAAAAAAAGTACAGTTGAGAAAGAAAAACCTTCTGTCAAAATTCTGGCCAAAATCTTTTTAAGTGGAGCGTAATAAACTCCTCGTCTCTCATGTCCAAACGCAGAAGGAGAGAAGCCTTTTTTGTTTAGTTCCTCGGCAACTTTTATCCATTCATAAGCGACAGAAACTACTTTTTTGTGTTTTTTAACCCCTTCGGGACCGCAGAATTTTTGCACTCGGCGGCGGCGACGGCGGCGGCAGCGGCGGCAGCGGCGGCGGCGGAGGCAGCGGCCGGTCGGGCCGAACAAATTCCGAGAAATCGGCGGCGACAACAGACAAGAAGGAATTGATCAAACGACAGAGATAAGATATGTTCTGCTTTTCCAGATTGGGTCGATTTGGGCGCGATTTCTCATGCGAATTCGCACGACAGTTGTGCAAAAATCGGGGATGCGAAAAAACCATGCAAAAATGGCAACTTTTGTTTGGCCAGAGTCGAGCTGTGGATGAAGACCTCTTACCTGATGGAGATTTGCAGCAGCTTTGACGTGTCTTCGTTTTCTCCGCAAATCCTGATATCTGCTTTCTTTTGCCCCTTTTGTCTGGGTGATGGATGGGGCTCTGGCGGCTGCGGCGGCTGCGGCGGCTGCGGCGGCTGCGGCGACGATGGCGGCAACGGCGAGCGCCCGCTCTCGGCTGCCGTCGCCGCCACATCCGTCGCCGCCGCCGCCGCCGCCGCCGCCGCCGCCGCATCCGTCGCCGCCACTTCTGCTCGTCGTCCATCCGCCAACCGGCGATCGCGCTGCCGGTTGCCGGTCAACATTTTTACGCGGCGACGGCGACGGCGGCGACGGCGGCAGCGGCGACGGCGGCAACGACAGCGACGAGACAGGAAATTTTGCAGCTTCCATTGCCAATAATCAAGCTTCTTTGTCTCAAATTCCGAATGAAGTCAAACGTTTTGTACTTGGCCCTCAGCACCACCGAGGGAGCGGGTAAAACGACTGCCGGCGAGGGTCTCCCCCGTCAATTATCAATCTCCCTTCCCTCCCGTCTCGTCTCCCCCGTGATCACGCATGGGCCCCCGTGGGCCTAGATTTCATGCCTTAATTACCGTCACGCGAGCCAATTACACAGGAGGAAAAGTTTTGAAGCCCATTTTGGTAAAATCCTCCCGCGTCTCTGGCATTTTTCCGCCGTTCCACCTCCCAGAGGGGGTCCAATCTTGGTTCGTTTGTGTAAACAAAGCTCTACAATTACGCACATGAATACGATCTGGGAAACGGAAAACATGCAATTAAGCATTGAGGAGGAGAAGCAGGTCTCCCAGACAACGTATTCACAAAAAAGGAGACAAGCGGAGAGCTGGAGGAGGGGGGACACACACAAAAAAACGCACGTGTCTACGCAGAGACTGCTCAGATTTTCGTACAAGTCAGCGGGTCACACCTCTGTGGCCTTTGGGTAGGCCTTCAAGGCCCGGCGGCCTCAGCGGGCAGGATTACGTGTCAGTCAATTTAGGACGTGGATGCATTCTTCTCATACACACTACTTATTGGTTCTGTCAGGGGCGACTCGGCCAGACACCAGTGTCAGCTCTCCCTGCGTCTCGTCCCGCTCTGCAGACGCAGCAATCAAGTAGTCAATGACTCGTCTTTCTGCCTGGTCGAGTTCCGTTTCGTGCGTTCAGCCTCGACTAATAGGAAAAGGGGTCCCAATTACAGGAATTACGGATCGGATTCGCGTGAAAACCAATTCTAAGGGGGGGGGGGATCCCACTGAGGGAGACCCCCTTGAGCCACACCGCAAACGTACACAAATTTTGCGGCAAAACGCCTTCAAAGAGCCGGATTAGACAGACAAAAAAGTCCGATTTTTTTCTTGATTGAAGCGAGGCCTCAGCTGCTCAGCTCAGCACTTTTTGCCCCATCCGCCCATGTCATCAAAATATATGCGTGTTGTTACTAGGAGAATCTTCTGTCAATCGCACGAACGATGATTATTGGAAGGAAACACGGTTGTTTTTTCTTTATTTTTTCCCTCCAACCCCTTTGAGGCAAGCCAGCTTTTTTCTTTTTGCTCCCTCTGCCTAATGAATGGGAATTTGTGGGCCGTCGGCCAGAAAATTATTCCGAGTTCGTTTTCTCAAGCCCAAGTCTCAGAGGTCACACAAATGAACACATTAGGAAGATATGACAAGAATGATAAGAGTACGTTTATTTTGCTTATTCGTCATGTCTCACTGGAGTTTTTCTGCACCCGCCTGCCAAATCTGTCGTAGACGAAGTCCTCTTCTTTATCGTCCTCTTCCTTTTCCTCCCTCGCCGTCGTCGTCCGGTTCTGGACCTCATCTGCAACTTTAGCATCGTCTGCGACCTTTGGATCCGTGCACACGTGGGTCAGGAGGCCAGCTGGAACGAGGATTGTTGAGAGATCTCAGAATAGTGTATGACAGAAGCTTAAAAGTCACTATGATCGAAATGTTCTTCGAGTACTTTTGTAGAGTGACTTTGGTTCGGGTGTTTGCTAGTTGACAGTTTTGGGGTGTTTTTTTCCCCCCAAGTCCTGAGAGACCAATCTTGGCTGTCAGTATGAGCTGAGCTACCTGGCTTGGCCTCCATCCAGTCGGGGATGATCTTCGCGTGGAGTCTCCAGCTTCCGTAGACATTGGCGAGGTGTTTCTCGAAGACGACATACTCGAGGACGTCCTTGGCCACGGTCTTACTGCCGTGGATGAGGCGGCCGAAGCGATCATACACGGCAAGGGTCTGCCAGTGAGGAAGCTCTTCATAATTTGTTTCAACCTGGAGGTCAGTTGTAATCCTGTACCTGCTGAGTGTTGAACCTGACAGTAATCTGGGCAAACATATTGGACTCCATGAGGATATTCTGGGTTCGGATCTGAACCACTCTCGGAGGCTCCAAGCTCTTTATGAAGTTCCACCTGATGGTCTTGTTGTCGGTGTTGAAAGTCATCTCCTGGGGAATCAAACATCAATTATGAATAGAGCTCATTCCCCTCCTCCCCCCGTCACTGTTGATACTCACAGGAAAGAGTTTCTCGGTGGCCAACTTGTGCAACTCGTCCTCGTCCTTGCTGCAATATTGACACAACACTTAGAAGTATAGTTCCTTCAGGAAATATATTGTACATCATACTTGGTGAGTCATAATTAGGGCCCGATCAAGTTTTTCGTCAAGTGCGTAAACATTTTCAAGTTCCTGCCAAAGTGGGGCTTGGAGAGCTTCTTTAAAGCTTTACAAATACTGTAGTCTCCGGTTACAGTCGTAATTCGATTACAGTCGTAACTCTTACTGGTGCCCATTTTTACTTCATAAAATGGAGGCATTTTTATCCGTTGAAGTCATCAAACTCTGCTTGCAGTCATCAAATTATCTGTGGAAAATGTAAATTAACTAGAAATTTTTTCGAATTTTTGTAACTACAACTCTTACGAGCTGCTATGAACTGGTGAACGCAGGTGAGAGTGACATCATTTTGCGTACATTCGAATGTATGAACTAAGAATCCAGTCAAAACGTATAAGTTTCACTGAAGTTCTGTGGTAGAAAAAGTCATTTGTTTTTACTCATACCACTTATAAGAATGCATTAGTCATCCTCCCCCCCCTGGGCCTGGTCAAGTTTTTCGTTGTTCGCCAAGTACACTTACATGAGCAGACGGATCCGGACCCCCGTTTGGGAGGAAAGCAACCCCCAATCTGAGGAGTGACATGGGGGGGGGGGGCAAAATTACAATTGAGTGCGTGTGACACTCACAAATGTAATGTTTTTTTTTAAGCTTCATGACACAAGTGCACAACAGATGGCGCTAGAAGCAGGAGAGGGAGAAACAGGTTCGTAACGAACTGGATGTCCAAGAGGGAGAAAGAGATTCATAAAGTATCAACCAGTGAACAAAAAAGCAAAGGGGGAAGTGTGCTGTGTGCAGTGAATAAAATGTCAGCTTCATCAGTTACTGTGAAACTTCTTCCACCATTAGCACAACACACATGTAAATGGGCCACAGGCCCACAGAAAGGCCCTCCCCTAGTAGTTATCAAAGAGGGAGAGACAAGAGCAGCCACAACTTTTACCAAAACACTAAGAAGCTTCATTATTCCTTTCGTTAAGCCTGGAGATCAGGAGGCCCTCGTGCTTACAGTACATTCAGGACTTGGGATATAATACACACACTGGAAATATGTTTGTAGTCTTAACACTAGTATATATTTTTGGCCATTTTCACTGTTATTCGGGGTCTAACTCTGACTCACCCAGTACTTTAAGCATGTCAGTGTCGAGGACACGTTAGGGTTTACATTGCAGGGTCGTCCCAACACTCTCGTTCATACGATCTCGATGACGTCGGCCTTGTTTTGAGGAGTCTGTTTCACCCTGTTCTGCCCACCCCCACGTGGTGAACGAGTCTAGAAAATGTTGAATTACTCACTCAGCCAGGGCTTGGTGGGCCTTGATGTAGATCTCTTGGGCCTCCTGAACAAAGTTCGTGGGATCGAAGTCTTCGTCGTACCGTCGGATGCGCCTCAGGGCCAAGTACGACTTGCCTCTCTTCGTCACCCCGGCCACGTTCTGCTTGGCACCCTTCAAAGACGAGAAATGTTATTCGACCCCAGCTAAAGCGCAGAGAATCCCTACCATCATGTTAATTCATTAGTTTTCCTTAAAAAAATAAAAAAAAAATCGACTGTCCAGCCCATGGTTCAAAAGGTCAGAAATTACTTTCTGATAAGATTCCTCGGCAAACTTCTTTTCAGCAGGGCCGAGCAATAAAAAGCTTAGAAGACTTCTTTCTGCCTACCTTACTGCCCTTATGTTAGTGTGTTCATAAATCCTGAAACTTTGCATTTTCACTAAATATTGCGTCTCTATCGAAAGAGGACTTCTGAATCTGCGTTTTGCTATTTAGAGGGTTGAAGCATCCGAGGGCATGAAAAGTTGACAGATAAGTCAACCCCGAGGTTCGAGCCAAAACATGCAATGCATCGTTGTAAAGAAGTACTTTGAACTCGACGTTTTGACACACTTCGTTAACGAATCCGAGGACTTTCAGTGACCGAAGATGAAAGCATGAGGTCAGTAAAAGTCCGAGGATTCTTTAAAGAACGAGCTGGATTATTAGGTCCATTTGTGATTCAATGCGAGACATTCTGCTTTCACATTATGCCACATTTTGTCCTTTGTACTTCTTAAAAAGTTCGGTGGATTTTAAAGTTGCAGCGGAATTTATGGTGCGACTTTAATTTCACGAAATGTTAGACAGCGGGTGGTAAACCGAAAATCTTGAGTTAATAAAAGTAGGACGATGCTCCAACGTCGAGGACAAGATTTTGAACTCGCTCACACGGTGACGCCTGCATTCTAACTCCGGTGCTGTGGTATCGTGCTTGCTGGAGACATGGAACAGTTGCTCGGTCGAGCAAGTTGCACAGTTTAGCGTGGTGATTTTGCTTCATACTTGTTGGGGTCTGGACTTAGGAAATTCAGCGTGTTGTACTGCAAGTTCTGTTATGCGAACTGGAAGGTATCAAGCAAATGGACGAGGGCAGGACGGGCCCTTAAAGGCCTCGTGCTGCTCACATCAGCCTTCCTCAGTCAAATGCATCAGTTGCGTTAGTCTGCTTGGCCTTGTTCAGTCGACAAAGCTGCAGTCCTTCAAAGAATGTCCCTTCTTATCACCTCCTTGGAGAGGATGGACGCTCTTCCGTCGCCCTCCGGCGGGACGAACTCATCCAGCACGGCGCCAGTCGATGAGAGGTAAACGGCCTTCTCAGAGTAGGGCGTGGGCGGCAGCATCCCCGATCGCTTCAGGTACTCGCGCATCTCGGACGGGGTCAGGTCGTCTCGCTCGATGCGCCGCTGGAAGTCGTAGTCAGGAAGCTCGACTTTGAGAACCTGAGGAATAACGATCAGAAGCTGTTCTCAGCTTGGGCTAAAGTATCAGTGACTTTTACAAGAAACTCCTACTTAAAAAGCTTAAGCTCATAGCCGCTTGAGACATTCACTGACTGCCAGTGTGTAAGGTCCTGCTGACATGCCTGGCCACAGCCCTATGGAAGGGCAATCCTTCGCCAAATCTTTACCTACAGCGTGATCCCACAGCTTTCTCGCATCCTCAGGAACTTGGCTAGCAAGTAGACACAATCAAGCATATCTAAAGTGGAATTGTTATACCACGCACAGCTTTTTGCCAGCAAATAAACTTTGGACTGTATCAGTTCCACTGTTCATGAGAGGGAGCAAAACTATGGTGAAGGGCCCAGAGCTAAGAGAGCAGGAGCTCTACACACTCATCGAAAGATTCTTTTTCGCCACCTTTGCTGCCCTGGCCTTCCTGTCCTTCAGATCTCTGTGCTTGTTGGGTCGGTGGTGGCCCCTGGGATTCGGCTGGTGCTCGGGGCCCCAAACACTCCGACGGGGTTCGGCCTCGAGAAGGCTCAGTGAACCCTGGAAGAAACAAGCAAACAAAAAGGTTCTCATAAAGCTACCCTTAAACAGGTACTGTTTTAACTCGCAACCTGCGTTGGCAGAGCCCATCTCAGCCCTGTCCTCCTGAGCAATAACATGAACGAGTCCCGGATATTCTTGAAGACTTTAGAAGTCTTGTGCCAAAGTGAGCACAACAAACCGTCAGCTGTTGGGGGGGGGGGGAAACGAAAAACAAACTTTTCAGAGTAGGAGGAAATGAAAGGTCGCTGATTCACTTAGCGCGGAACGAGTATTGCCAAATTGGATAATTAATTGTCCATTTTAGGAATTATGGAGTTTGTTGAAGTTTTTCTTTTTTAAGTTCACCGTTCGTTTTCCCCCTTTTCTTCCTTTTCCGCCCGCCGCCCCAGACGAGGGGAGGCCTTCGAACTTCAGGGTTGCTATAAGTTAATATTGCACCCGGTCTCGCGGAGAAGTAAAAATACCCTTTCATTGCTCACCCAAAGATATTTAATATTTGTGTGTAGGCTATAAAATCCTTATGTAGTTTGGAGCCGGGTTCGTTGTGATCCTTCATCGGGAGGAAAAAGGTCGAGGTCCGTGGCCCCCCCGACCCCATGAAGTCCGGCCCCACCGGGCGTCAGCGAAGAAGAGATGAATCGGGATGGGTTGAAAAGCGGCTCGAATCACTTTTCGTCACATATCTCACATACTCCATCCGGCTCGATTCGGTCCAACACTGGAGTCAGCCCTAAAGAAGATCTCCACACCTCATTCTTCTTTCTGCTGTGTTTCCGTGCGGAATTCGGAGAGTTTCACAGGATTTTTCGCCGTCCTCCCAAACCCCAACTCACTGTAAGTACTGATTCAGTCGCCCCAAATGTTGGGTTTTCTCTGGGCCCCACTTGTGATCCGGTCTCGTGCCGGAGGCCGTGTTTATTCGACCCCTTGAGGGACGCCATTTTTTGAGCTTTTTCTTTCAGTTTCCCTCGGTTTCTTTATCCTCAGTTTGAGGGAAAAATGACCTCTTGGACCCTCCAAAAAAAGAAATTCTGTTCTCTTTTTTTCTAGTTTGTATGAGTCAGAAAGCTCCTCTGCCTAGCCTGAGCGGCCACCGCCTGAAGACCCGGAAGCGCGATGAGAAAAAGCAGTACGACCCTGCTGGATTCAGGGACGTCATCTTAGATGGCCTCAACGACCTCGGCCCCGACGACCTCGACGCCGTCTCCAAATTTCTGGATGCGCAGTCGAACAAGCTCGACTACAGGCGCTATGGGGTAGCCCTCATCGAGATCCTCATCGCAGGAGGGCTGCTCGGTAAGACAAAATGCTTCATTCAAAATGTGGACAAGACTTACTCAAAAAGGGGCACATATCGATCAATTTCAACTAACCAACGATAACTGTGAGTTAGCTCTCAGTAGACAGATGTGCTTTGGAACATCACACTGCAGGAGTCCGTACTCTTATTTCTCAGTCTTGACCAGATCCTCTAAATTCTACTAGATTGTTCTGAAGCTTTAGCTCACTTACTTCAAAATGTCAAATAGATTTGGAGGTAGAATAGTGACACCAAAATTTTGCTGCATCTTATTTCGCTTGCGAATTTTGTTGAATTTGATTCGACTTCAAGCGAGGAAAAGAAGAATACAACTCAAGGGGGTCTTAGCGTAGCTTTTCCGACCATTCTATCCTTGAGGTGACAGAACCCGATGTTACACCAAGGCTTGTGATGTTGAGAGCCCCTATACCTAACGCAGCCTACTAGGTGAAGGCCTTGTGATGTGTTAACTTACTTTAACTTGGTGACAGTGACCTTTCCTATTAAGTTTGGTTCGCTCTTTCCAGCTCCTGGAGGCATCCTGATCAACGATGGCGATCAGGTGTGCAAGACTGACAACTGCGTCTTCGGCCAGGCCCACTCCATGGAGAAGGTCAAGGCCTGGGAGCAAGTTTTCGTCAAACTCGTCAGGAGGTAAATAAACAGACGATTCATGAAAAGGTGTATCTCCTTTTTTTCTTCTGATGAAACTATTTAACCGAGGCAAATCTTTGCCAATGACTCGGTACGTCTACAGACCTGAACATCATCAGGAAAGTCTTCGCGGATGAAGTTTTGCGCATTTTTGTTTTGCTAACCAGTGGTTTTTTTTTTTTTTTTTGTTAACTTCAAGGTTCAAGTACCTCGAGAAGATGCACGAGGAGGAGCTGATGAAGATCTTGGTATACTTGAAGGGCTTCGGCGAATCTGAACGGAAAGTGCTGGCGCAGATCACAGCCCTCTGGGTCGCGTCGGGGCAGATCCCGGCAACCATTTTGCCAATACTCATCAATGTGAGCACACCTTTTTATTCGGTCACTTCTTGACTCACCCTGTACATTCTGGACAAGTGCAAACTAAGGAAAAATTCAGTGAGCGTTTGGTAACTCTTCGTCCTCCTCCTCCTCCAGGAACACCAGGTAAAAGATGGCTTGGCTCTGGAGTTCCTGCTGGAAATGTTGTCCACCTTGAAGACTGAGAAGGGTGGTACTGCCGTTATCAACGTCATCAAGAAATCCGGCATCGAGTCCAGGCTCATGGACTTCTTCCCCACCAATAATCAGGTATAAAGTTCGGTGCACCACGTCTGATAGCTGTCGAAGATATCTTTGCCGTTTGTATTCGTGGGGAAATATTTTAAATTTATTCCACATTGCAACTCAAGGTTAAAGTTTTAGTTTAAAAATGCCCCGAGTATTGGTCGCAAAGGCCAGGCTCGTTGAGTCATCAATGCCAATGAATGCATTTCGGTGACACAAAGAATGGGCCTTCTTCACGGCCCATCGGTGTCAGGCCGCAGACCTTGGAAAAGAGTTCGTTTTTAATTTTCTGTAAACTTGCCTGAAAATCGAATTTTCTCAGCAACAGACGGAGGAGAACTTCAGCAAGACCTTTTTGTCGCGCAACCTTCCCGAGGTCGTGTCCTTCAGAAAGGCCCAGGCCGGCCAGAATGCCAAGAAGGAGTTACAGGCCACCGTCAGGGAGGCCATCGAGGAGGAGAAGTCCATCAAGGAGATTATAACGGAGGTCAAGGAGGCCATGGCCAAGAGCTCGGGGATCACTGAACAGGACGCAGTCGTCATGGTGAGTCTGAAGCAAGCTTACTTGCGTGCGAATGTTTTCCACTCCACCAGATATTTGCGTGAGCAACTTATTGCACAACGTGATGACTAATTCGAGTGGTACCCCTGTGACCATTGATCTGATGAACTGAGTCATTGAATCAATTAAGGCTTATAAAGAGACTTATAATCACGTATTTTAAAGTAGGTGTCATTTTTTTTTCACAGATTTGGTCCTGCGTCATGTCCGTGGTGGAGTGGAACAAGAAGGAGGATCTCTTGCAGGATCAGGTGAGCAATTCTCGATGCATGCTGTACCTATAGTGGCTCCAACCACTAGCGAATAACGGAGTTCATTTCGGCTGGACCTTCCAACATGACTATTCAACAGCAAAGGGTATGACTGTTGTCATAGGTTTGCCTTCTCCCTTCCAGGCCTTTCGTCACCTTAAGAAACATGTCCCGTTGTTCGCCGCCTTCACGAGCAACGCCCGCTCCGAGTTGTCGCTCCTCAACAAGATCCAGGAGTACTGTTACGACAACATGAACTTTCTGAAGACCTTCAACAAGATCGTCCTCCTTCTCTACAAGAGTGAGATATATCATGACAGAGAAGCGAAACTGCGACTCGCAAAACTTTAACTTTTCTCTACAGCTGACGTCCTCTCGGAGGAGGTGATCCTCAAATGGTACAAGGACGCTCACTCATCCAGAGGTTGGTCGGTCTTTATGGACCAGATGAAGAAGTTTGTGGAGTGGCTGGAGCATGCTGAAGAAGGTAAGGACTATTTGTCCCCTTACAGCTTCTGATGTATTGAAGGGTCAGGGGAGTGGTAACCCTGACTTGCAGGTGAAAAGGCTCAACGACTGGCCTTAGATCAAGTGGTGACCCTCAACCCTGTGGCTGGAATCTGCATCCATCCTTGGCTTTTGGATCATGATGATGGGGAGCTGCTAACGAAGATGAATCCATTGGCAGACAGAGTTTCCAAGGCTGCTGAAGAAGTCTTGCAACCTCCAGCTGAAGATGAACTGAAGCTTTTGAAGACTCTGGACACTCTGCTGCAAAAGTGTTCACTCTACCTGTTGAAGGAGGAAACTGTGAAGAGGATGGTTGGACGACTGGTCAACCTAACTGAAGAAGGTCCTGACACCTTGAAGAGAGATGTACTAAGAGCAGTATGGAGAGAGGCCAGCCAAGGAAAGATTGCTCTTGGCCAGGATATTATTGCTAAAATACTAATCTGTGACCGGGAACTCTTTGTCGAGGAGCTTGAGCGTCGGTTGCTCCAGGAATTAAGCAATGAGGCTTCTGATCAAGGAGACGCCTTCCACCATGCCCTGGGATCACTTCCTGAAGCATTCCAGAAAATGCTAGAAATTTCGTTAGGACTCTTCTTGTCTTCCGAGTGCGATCCATCTCTGGCCAAGGCCATCAGAGACTCTATCCACAAGATCTCCTCCAGATCGACGACTCAACTTCTCTATCCTCTGCGCAGCCAGCCTCTGGTGTGCCTACTTAGAACAATCCAGGCCTTGGGCGATCACGAAGACCTTCAGCTGCTTGACTCCGCTATAGATCACAGTCTCCGAATACTGAGCGATTGTCCGGCCGAGTTCCGGTTGCTCGTGTTGCTCTTCCCCGAGAGTTTCTCGCGCGTCCTCCGACATTCGGCCGTCCAGGGCAGAAACCTGCACCAAGTAGTCTTGGGCAGGACTGACTTTGGCATCAATGAACTCTTTGTGACGTGAAAATAAAGTTTTCTCATTTATCTTACGTACTCACTGCCGTGTGATGAGCGAGCAACCTTATTGAGGTACTATTTATCTACTTTGCAGAATCTGACGAGGACGATGAAGACGATTGAGAAAGGCAGGAGTTGGCCAATTTCCGCGGACAAGCACGAGATTCCCAAGATCCCCCTGATGTTTGAGTCCTTTTATGCTGATTGTGTATGGTTAGGGTATGAATAATATGCTGTAGACCCGTGTAACGTTGATGCTAGGAGGGACTTTTTCTAACTACTAGAACTGTTTGTACGTAACATACAGCTTTTTGGAAAAAAAAAAAAAAAAAAAGTTTGTAACCCCTATCAGAAAGAAGCCCCAAATTCTCATAATTTTTTCGCCCTTCTCTATCATAGACCACACGTGTTTTACCAGGCATAATTTTGTTGAAATAAAGGTCTCTACATATTCTGTACGGACGATTTCATCAGGAATGATTGAAAGAAAACTATAGTTAGCCTGTGGAGCAAAACAAACCTGGACGAATCTGCTACTGTATGAAGCATGACAGAAAACCTCAACTTATTTAGAAGTGTGCTTGGGAAGCGTAATACGCATTTCTGTAAGTATTTCACGCGTCATTTAACCAGGGAGGTATTTAGCGTCATCACGTCAGGGCCGAGGGAGTCTAATTTCTTAATTCAGAACAATGTACGTACAAGAAATAAGTTTAATGGCTTAATATACGCTGTATTTCCAGACCAAAGAACCTAAAGATACAGCCTTTACATACGTTAAGGAAGCATCGTGGACCTGACGCTCATTCCCCTCCACTCCAACGCATATCTGTAGATGGGGAAAGTTTGATCAATAGCACCAAGCTACTGGAAACAGCTGGAAAATGTCAGTGATCCTCGACTCTGACCAGATCCCCATGGGGATCTCCAAGACCTTGGTGAAACTCCCGGGCGAGGAACAGAATGATTTTCACTCCAGGGTCACTCACCTTCACCACCAGCATCAGAGGATAAGGCAAATCGGAGACTTGGTAACTTTTGAGAAATCTGATCGCGATTGGTGACAAATATCGGAGCAGTTTCTCAGACATCTGTTCGCAATTTGACGGTGCTCTACTTGTACGGGAACACCATCAAGAAGTTGGAGCGGTTGGAGTCGGTGCCGAACCTGCAGATGCTCTATCTGCAGGAGAACAATATCGAGGAAAGAGCAAATATGCTAAAAATATGGCAAAAATACCGGCGAAATGGGTCTTCATTTTTCTGTAGGTCATTGAAAACTTGAGCCACCTCACCAAGTTAAAGAAGCTATACCTCTCCTACAACAGGATCAGTGTGGTCGAGAACTTGGAGGCCAACACGAGTCTCACAGGTAGAGAAGCTCACACATTATGAAGCCTCATCTCGAGAAAGTGCGCGGCCTGTTTACTGCAGAGCTTCAGATCGATCACCAAAGACTTGAAAGTCGCCAGAACTTGGTCTTCGACCCCCGTAGCTGCAAGAGGCTGCAGTCGTTGGTCAGGCTCAACGTCGCGGGATGCAAAATGATCACTTTGCAGCCACTGCAGGTAAGTGCAACTCTCGTGTGCGGAGTAAAATGTGTTCCTTCCAGTTTTCTCTTCCTCCTCTCCCCAATTTTCCTCCGTTGTGATCTTGGAGACCTCCCCCGCGTTGCCCTTCATCATGATGACCACTCTTCCTGTCCCGACCCACCTCGTGTTAGCATCAGGCACTCTTTATGACTTATATGTATTTAATGACAAAAATCAGCCTACTTTTTGAAAATGTATTTTCATCAAGAGTAACCACATAGGAGTTGCGCTCTTTGAGGTCTTTGGACGCCAGAGACAACTTAATCGACGACTTGGAGTCTTCTGTCATGTCTGTGGTGTCCAGGATGCCCTCGATGTCAGTGTTGGACCTCCGAGGCAACCCGTTCACGTCCTCGACCCTGCGGCACTGGGAGGAGGTGGTCGGGGTCTGCGGTTCGGGCCTGAGAGTCCTCAACGGCAAACAAGTGGAGGAGAAGTGCGGAGAAATGGTTAGGGAAATGGCGAAGAGGAGAAGAAGCAGGAAATAAAGCAGACTTTTTCCAATGCTTGCTAGTATCTTTTATTTACAGTAGTTTTGCATTGTTCATTTTTTCTTTTCTTCCCTGTCCATCATCGTCATTCCGTTCTCTCTGCCCATGGCCTCCATGGCCACCATCATCAGGGACCTGACCATGGGAGGAATGTTCATGTCGCCTGCAGGGAAAAAGCAAACTAAGTGCGAATCACTTAACAGTGCTAATAGCGTGTCCCTTTACTGTCAACAACACAACAGTAACTATACTGGTACCAAATCTGTACCTGCGAAAAATATGTAAGTTATAAGTTTCCTTTCAACATATGGTTTGTAGGCAAACAGGAATAAAGAAAGTGGGAAGGGTTTTGGGGGATGTCAAGAGAATTGCGTGGGTGAAAAGAGTCGTGGGTTATTTTTGAGCCGAATAAATGTGTTTCCTGCCCACCCGAGAAGAGGCACTTTTTTGGTTCCTGCTGCGTGAAGAGGACGGACTTGATGGGGGTCATATTCGACAACCCTGTACGTGATCATATGCCTACTTCCTGAGTGATGACAACTAGTGATGAAAACAATGATTTTTATCCTGCCTTCTTTGGCTTCCTCCTCGTGCTCCTCCATCATGTCCATCATATCCTCAGGATACCACCTGAGCGCGCAGGGATCCTTGCACTTCCCGCACTTGAGCAGGAACCCGGTATTAGGGTTTGGCATGGCCGACATACCCTTCATCTCCATCATATGCATGTGTTCGGCGGAGACTTTTCCGCACAGGCAGACCACCGAATGTCCTTCCGCCTACGTTGTTGGCAAGTGTGCAAATGTTGCGGATCTCTGCGCAAAATAAGGACATCTCTCACCTCGTTGCACCCGTCCATCATCGGGTTGCCCTCCCAGGTGTCATCCGGCGGATTTCCGCAGTCGTCGTCCGGCCCCGAGGCCACGTACATCTCCATCCTCATCTTCTTCATCATCTGCATGGGGTTCATCATGGAATGCTTCCCCTTGTGTCCCTCTCCTCCTCCGCGGTGGTGCATGGGAGAGGCCGCAGCCAGCAGCGACGTGACGAGGATCACCCCAGAGAGAAACATGTCGCCAGAATGGTATGGGCTACACTGACGATCAGAGCTTTTTATACCATGAAGGTTGAAAACATGGTCTACCCAAAGGAGGGGGGAGAATTTCCATTTGCTAACGTATCCGCAGTTTCATCAAGTCCTCACTGACCCCCCCCTTCCTTAATTTTTGAGCATGTATGAGTGATTGTTCCGAATCGCGTGATTCTCTATCAATCATGAAGGGCGGGAGGAAATTCTGTTATGCAACAGAAAAATTTGCATGTTTTGTTGTTGCAATAATGCAAAACGGACTCATGCAATGGCGACCCAGCATGCAAATTTGCAAGACACGTCATGCACATTTGCACGTGTGACAAACAGATCTACGCAAACCTGCACCCAGTAGATTGTGGAGAGCATAGCAGGCCGGGACAAGTGCAATTTGAGGGGGAAAACGCAGCAAATTTGCACAAGTCACGACCTAGTCTGCTGTTCCATAGTCTTCTCTCGCGGGGCTTCTTTCTTCTTGTCTTCTCCTCACACAAGAAAGATAGAATTTCCACAGTTTTCTGCATCAAGCGCCGAACAAAGGAGGGGCCTTGAAAGGGTCTCACTTTACTGGGACCGTCTTAGCTGTAAAGAGAGAGAAGAGACAGAATTAGACCAGTTGTAAGATTCAGTGGGGGGAAAAAAAAGGTGAACTCCAGTCAATTCGAGTCACATTGGCGCGGAAATTATGCAAATCTGGCGGCTTTTTTTGCACAGATTTCTCCCTCCCCTTCTACCCGAGCAAAACAGGGTCTCATCTGAACCAAAGCGTGGGCGTTTTTTCTTCCTGCTTCCTCTTTTTGCCGTCACGAAATGGCAAATTTTCCTCTACCACAGACGCGTTTTTCCCCCTCTCTTTTCACCGTCTTCTTCTTCCTCTTGCAACTCTTCTGAAGCGCGCGCAAACTTTGCACACAGATCAGATCGAAGGGCCAAAATGTGTACATGTGTGCGTCGGTGCTCGGGCGCGTGTGTGCGTGCGTGCGTTCGCCCACACCAGCGCGGCTGCGAACGACTTCAAGCCCAAAAATGCGGACCTCGTCAGTCAACACACGTTCCAAACACGTCTCGAGCTCGCACGCACACTGTGATAAGCCCCAAACTGTTGTTGTGCTTGTGAAGTCGCACACGCACACGCAGAAACCCCTTTATTCGTCAGCCCACGCGACGGATTCAACAGCTGCAGAGAATGAGATCACCATAACTCAGCCATCTTTTTTATGCTACAAAATGTATTGAGAATGAAAAGAGAAAAAAAAATGCAACCAAGCAGAGTCCACTTTACCTTCCGGCTCCCATTGAAAATTGCCCCCTTGAAAATTCACAGTTCTGGATCACCAAACTCACAGAAGACTCGAAGTTGAGCAGCTTCTTTTCTTTCTTTCTCAAGCTCCTTCTTGGGTTTCAGAAATTTTCATTCTCTCTCTCGCTCTCCCGCTCTCGAATGGGTCTTCTTGTTGCCTAGGAAAAAGAGAGGCAGAGACTGAATAGGCAGAGTTCGGCCGCGCGGCCGCCAAACGGGACACGCGCACGCTCGCGCACACCTCGCTTCAGTCGGCGGCCGACAGGCAGACAGGAGAGGTTTTTCCTTCCCTTCTTCATGCATGCCAGCCACCTTTGGAGGAGAGCGAGAGAAGACTCTCCACTGACGGAGGGCCATGGACCCGTGGAGGGCCGGGACGGGCTGGGACCACTGGTCTCCGCACTCCACCAACGTCGACTGCTTGGTACAACACTGGCAGTCGGCACCAGGTGCCAAATGTGAGTGCCAGAAGAGCCTGGTACGTCCGGCCACTCCTCTTTCAGCAGTCCATGGACCGCTTTTGTTTTCGGCAGCAGCCCCTGCCCTCTCTCTCTCTCTCCTGCCCGCGTGTACGTATGTATGTATGTATGTGTGCGTGCGTGCGTGCGTGCGTGGCTGTGAGAGACCCGGCACAGTCACGGAAGCAACAAAAGTACCGTATTACGGGAGGAGGACGGGGGAGTGAGGGCAGAGGAACAACTACTGCACTACTGCTTAAAACGCATGAGAGTCAGAAAATCGCGTCGAAAATGCCAAAATGGCACGCTCAAACAAGTTGGCAGAGGCAGACTTTTCTGGCGTTTTTCTCCAACTTGAAGTGTTTTTATTCTTCCATTCGTTTTTGCTGTGCTTTTCTTTGTGTGACCTCTGCTATTCCCTCTCCATCACCAGCTGCCTGGGTGCTCTAGACGTGGCGACCTCTCTCTGTGTGTGCGTGCGTGCGTGCGCGCGTGCGACCTGTGGATGATGCTTCAGCCGTTGAACCCTCAGGAATTTCAGTCGCTCTCTCGCGCGCCCGCACGCACGCACACAGAGAGAAAGAAAGAGACAGGACGAATCTGCTACATAAAATTTTGCATCATAAATGATTGGTTTTAAGGCTTTGCTCGCAAAAAAAGTCACCGTGTGCAATCGCAGAATTTTAACCGATCTGCGTGAGAGACTGAAGACATAGGAGAATATATGAAAATTCACCTCTGAATCAAGAGGAGTCTCCACCCTAACCAAACGGCCCCGCTTGCCCGGCCTCAGGGCAGAGACCCCTATGGCATCACGCTCGCACGCACGCACGCACACGCACGCACGCACACACACACGCCCACAGAGAGAGAAAGAAGGAAATGAAATAGCGCGCAAAACATGTCACCCAATGACAACACCCGATTACAGACAGGGTGAATCAAAAGTAAATCCACCACAGAGAGCTGGGGAAAGTTGAAAAGCTATCACGCAGCACGTGAGAGTGAAGCCAACACCCGGGTCCGTGCGCCACCGGCCCAAGATGGACAAATGGTTGAAGAGTTGATGCGGCAAGGTGAACTTCTTTTCTTCCACGTCCCTGTCTCTTCAGCTAATTGGTCTACGACCCTCGTCGCAGTTGGTGTCACATAAAACTTTTGAGTCTCCCCGTAGAGCAGCCAGACATTCGAGAGGCTTCTTCTTCCCCCCCTGCTGCAGAGTCATTTCTGACTCACCCTGTATGCACAGATTGCTCAAGGCACGCTTATGCAACTGTGCAACAGTTGCTCCACTCGCGGCATCCCAGCACCTTGAGCGAACGATATCCGATTTCAGCTGTGAGGTCGGACTATGAAAATGGCATAATCTTAAATTGAATCACTTCTTACAAGAGCGCTTCGGTTATTGGCACCAATGCCGGTCCAACTATTCCTTTAGGGCCAGATGATTCTTCCAAGCTACTGCCCATATTCTCTCCCTTTCTCTGTGTGTGCGTGAGTGCGTGCGTGCGTGTGTGTGTGTGTGCCCGCGCTCTTAGCAGCAGAATGAATGCGAGTATGGCACACACCGAGGTCATTCACACCGAAATGGGAGGGCTCTGAAAGCTTACCCAATGCACATGTGGAGTTTGGAAAAAAATCCGCCAGGCGAACTCGACCTTAAGGGCAAAAACTGTTGCGCAGAAAAGCTTTGAGAGAGCTGAATAGAATCGATCTTTTGTCGGAAGAAAAACTAAGTAGCCAGCTGTGTGTGCGTGCGTGCGCGCGTGTAGATGGCGCGATAGTTCACGCACAAAGGAGGTCACCGAAAACGCCGGAATTTTATGGCCTGCATTTTGGAGAATTCGGGCTATAAAGTGGATCTGTGCGCAACCATTAAGAGGTCTGAACAATGTTGACTACAAACATTTCCCTGACTCAAGGAGAAAACACAAGCAGAAGTGGGTTCGAAGCTGGAGCAGGAGCTGAAGCGACCCCGGCAGGCGTTATCGGCGTCGCCGGCATCGCCATCTCCATCGGCAACAACAACTGTTC
>JAAUXU010089405.1_pt1 | contig 50386 bp, 54 predicted proteins | sample 7278151 | NCBI WGS metagenome assembly JAAUXU01 (sample SAMN14350113, study PRJNA611818) | marine sediment metagenome | isolation source: surface marine sediment (1.8m) | place: French Polynesia: Moorea | collected 2018-08
CTGTAACTCTCGACAGAAAATAGCCGAGAACACGGGCGGTTTTGCTCTTCGCCGTCGTCGCACGAACTCCTCTTTGTTGCAGTCCTGGCCCATGAACGTGCAGCTCCTGAAGAAACCACTTTGCTGGGTCACGCCGCCCCTGAACTTGTGTCCAATATGGCTCCTGTCGACCTTGCTCAGCTGCAGGAATTTGACGACGAAGGAGTTCTCATCCTTGTAGAACTTGGCAATGGTGTGGTTGTCCACGTCCAACTCATGCTCGGTCTCAGTTAAGAAGCGCTTACGTCGTCGTCGCTTTTCCTTGGAAGAGCCAAAAAAGACGAAAAGAGAGCTGATATCACCGACCATATTCATGGAGATGCAGTTGGTGACGTGCAACAAGTGCAAGAGCTTCAGCTCCGTGTACCTTCTCTTTGGCACAGTCTTTCGATATTTCGCTGCCCTCGTCTCCCTCCGAGAGGAAGGGATCCAACTTCCCCTCGTAGTACTCGCAAGCCTTTTGCAGGGTGCACCCCGAAGCGTCGAAGAATTTGTTGGCTTTTTGTCCATCGCTGTGGTTGGACTTCAGGAGGCCGATCTGGTACAGGTAGTAGCAGCCCTTGAGGACTTGCATCTTGAAGAGGATGACGCCGTCAATAACTGGACTGAATGTTGACGAACCTGTTCACCTCGTCCATCAAGACCTCGTAACAGAGTATTTTTTCCATGAAAAAGACGATTTCGTCCTTGGCATCGTCGATCCTGGCCGGAGGTACAAAGCTGCTCATCACCTTGCAGACCTGTGGAAAGATCAACTCAGGGTGCTTTTCTTGCCCGGTTGCATTCGATCACCTGTGTTCGGCATCCGGTGGCGTCTGCCAATTCGAGCAATCTTATTAGCAAATCTGTTTTCTTGGCCATCACGGTACTGCTGAGGGCGGAGTGATTTAACTTCAATTCTTCCTCCACTCGTTCCTGGTATTGCAGCAGATTATAGCAGTTGATCCTGGAGAGAGGCAGAATGAAGATCTCGACGGGAGCAAAGCTTTTGCACTGACCTATTCAAGTTACAAACAGTGATCGCTGGAAAGAGGACTGCCTCCCTACTGGCGATGTGAGAGTTGGTGACGACTGGTTGTTGGGAAAAATCTTCAACCAAGGCAACAATGTTGATGGCAGTGGGTATGAGACCGATGATGAAGGCGACGACCCTGTTCAAGGTGAAGCACAGGAGGAAAGCGTACTAGATGCCCCACATACAGTAGAACAACGCGCCTACCAAGCCGCGCTCCTTGCACTGGAATCGGCGTTGGCTGCGTGACTCAGGCCGGCGATGGAGCACTGCTTTAAGTGCCGCACCAAGGTATGCCGGACCAAGTTCAACAGACCCATCTTAAGCCTCCTGGCTTCTAAACGCGACTTAGTCGTGCTCAAATCGGCTTTCTCATTATTGTTGCACTTATGAGTTCGATCGTTAATAACACCGTAAGATATCGTCAGCCCCGTTATCAGGCAGAAGTCCAATATAGCGGCTTTTGGTTCTCCGACGAATTCTCTCAATTTTAGCTTTCTCTTACCAGCACACGCTAAATACAGGGTGCCTAAGAAAAGAACCGGCCTGAATAAGGCCCAGGGAGGTAATCCGAAGCCATTTACCCTCCGTCACCCTGTACATTTTCTTTTTTCGATAATGGGCACTTTTGCATCAATTATGACCACCATTTGGCGCCATTTACGCACTCGAGGGGGGAGCTTTCAAGAGCGTATTGGAAAAAGAACTCTTGCTTGGACAGTTGACACAGGATTAGAGATAGCAATTAAAAATGTTAAGAATTCCTGCCCAATCCAGGAGCTGTCTTGCTCAAGGCAATGAAGGTCAGCAGTGACTAAGCGGGTGTGAGCACGTCGAGCTTCTGCCTGCTCGGACTCTACTTGCTCCAGTTGCTCAGTCAGTTGGTCAAGTCATCCTTTGATCCGTAGAGGTCTGTGGTTGATGTTGGTCACTCTTTTTGAAGAGTTGCACGGGTGCAGCTCGGCCGACGTCCACGTGGGCGGAGTCACTTGCCATGCTACTGACTTGTTATATGTAAGAGCCCATAAGCTGTAGGAACAGAGCACAAAGGCTCCATTTTCAATCTTCTGCCAATTTGTCCTCCAAATGTTGTTGACAGGGCTTAGGAGTCACTCGCCTAAACAGCGGTCACAACCTAAAAACCTATGGGAAGAGCCCATGAGTCACGTCTGGCACGACACATCCCTGGTGAAGGCTTTCTGCTCTTTCCAGTGCTGTAACTGTGCTGAGCACGCGGATGGCAACACTGAACATAAAAGTCCAAACAGGGATGTCATCAGGGAAGTGCTGTCAGCACGCACAGTAGGGTGGGCCCCATGAGGCGAAAATTTGGGGTGGGTTTTTTTTTTCAAAATCCTCACTCATCAGCAGTTGCGACTGATATAGAAAGTAGGATCCCACCCAATCAGACTGACATCGGTCTGCACAAAAAGGTGCTCCAAGGCTGACAAGATGTTGCAGCAGAGGACCTTCCTGAGGGACATGTGTCAGTGCTATTGTCACCACATGAAAATTTTATTATAAAATGTGATCCTTCTGGTCAAAAAAGTACTAATGCACTTGTTTCAGAAATTTAATTTTGGCATGCTTTATGTATTAAAATAATTACCAAGAATGAGGTACCTTATTACTTCAAATTAGGAAATAGTGTCTCTATACTTTTTTGCTCAGAAGGATCACATTTCATAATAAGCCTTTAATTTCATTCATTAGAGTGCCATTTATCTACACAAAATGGTGCTTCAAGACTGACAAAGGTGTTGGAGCAGGGGACCTTCCTGAAGGACATGGGTCAGTGCTATTGTCACCATGATAGGAAAATTTAGTATATTATGTTATCCTTCTGGTCCCAAAAGTACTAATGCACTTGTTTCACAAATTTAACCTTAGCATACTTTTTTATAAGATCCCACACCTTGTCAGCCTTGGGGCACCTTTTTCAGTCTGATTGGGTGGGATCCTACTTTCAGTATCAGTCGCAACTGCTGATAAGTGTGCATTTTTGAAAAAAAAATCACCTCAAGGGGCCCAACCGTAATGCACAGGTCAGGACGTGAGTACGAAACATGTGTTCGTCATGAAATTCATCACACTCTAACCACAATGTTGCATCAGATGTCACCGACTCTAGAGCGAGGCAAGTATTGTGTGAATCCATGAATTCGTCTCCTCCTTCAGCTCATGAAAAGTCCGATTGTGCGGAACTACAAGAGTGACTTTCACAGGTCCTTTATGTTCGACAGCTTCATTCTTGCCAAGTTTGTCTCTCTTTTCCAGCTGTATGAAAACTTTGGACCTCAAGTGTCCTGCCAATGACATGGAGAAGTCCACGCTGGCCAAAGCAGAGCATCCAGATGCTGAGAAGACGAGGACACCGATTACGGACGAGGGCGTCACAAAAAGTTTTTCCCGAAATTGGGACAAAATTTGGGGGGAAATCCCGAGAAATTCAAGCCCACTCCATGGACCGGTTTTTGCTACTGAGGCCGTTCTGTCTACACGGTCCGCAACATTGGTAGGTTCATTGGGTAAATGCGCCAGTTACGTTTTCAGAAATGTGTTAGTCTTTTTGGCGTCTTCCGTCATGGTTCGCACGTCCTGACTCATGAAAGTTCCGGGGTGTTTCTAGGGCAACTTTCCCGGTCTCTAAAAGTTTTCTAGGAATTCCCTAGCATGAATTCCTAGTACACTGAGGCATGGGCAGCAGTGACGAGATGGCATCCACGAGACGTGCACTTTTGCGTCTTCACGAGGTCTTTGATCGTCCGCAAAACTCCATTTCCATTTTTTTTTGCCACAAGTGAGATGGTCATCGTTGACAGTGATGAAGGTTTGGAGAGATGGTGAATTTGGGACGTCAAACAGCATCTGATCAAGCAATGCGAGGACCTGCTGCATATACATTGGACGCACACACAGTCCAGCTGGCAGAATTTGAACAGTACACAAATACTTTATTATGCTTGTATTCATAACAGAAACACAACACCTCAAGATTACAACACGCAATGAATGATTGGTTAAAAAAGGGAGAAAACTGTTGCGAGTTAGATAGTGGATTTCTAGTTTTTTGCCTGTCTCCGAGCCAGAGTTCAAGTTGAACCGTACTTTGTGACCTGATGCAGTAGAAGTGTGATTTTTCAATGCTTTGGTTTGTGTATTAGCTGAGCATTAGGGTCACTTTGTGCTCATTGCAGTTGCTCTTATGTCGTGAAAAAAAGGGACCCTCTCGCGATGATCCAAATTTTCACCAATTTTTGGCCAACTTAAATGATTCTTTTGGGCAGGATCGAAAAAGCTGACCTAAAACTCCGCTCTCTAGAAATTATCAGAAAAGTAAGTGAACTTGTAACAAGGACCCGGAAGACCAAGAGGGGTGTAAGTACAGAGTGCCAAATGACGTTAGTATCAGTCTTGCTAAGCGTTAATCCTATTGCATCAAGGGAGTAGGAAAACTCGACCTATTCAATGTTAGGAAATTGTACTGTTGTCTCCACAAGCACCAGAAGAAGATATGCTGCGCTCATACATCAACACAAGACTTTTTTTTTTCGTCCACCCCTGTGAGTGTATCACAGTTCGCCATCTCTGTGGAATTTTGCAGCCCCTTCAAGGTCTTCCCCGTCCCGTCATTGTTGCTCAATCTGCATATACTCGGCGACGAAGACCCGGAGTATCTTGTTGAGGTCGGCCACGGTCTTGTAGTCGACGGCGCTCTCGTTGTCGCTCGCCTTGTGCCAAACGCTGGGGAAGGGAACGCAGATCAGGTGTAGAATGGGCACGCCTGAGGGAGAGATAGAGAGACGACGTCGAGAAAAAGCTACCATTACAAGGCGAGAAGTTGGACCTCTGCGCATAAATGGAATGTGGTCGTCCTCCACTGCGGCTCCGAAGGCGGTCCTGCTTTGCGTGTCGGTGAACATTGGTCTCCCGCGCCTCCGGAGACTCCCGGAGGACTGCAGCTGGCGCTCAATGCGAACCAGACGTTGGAACCAGTGCTATAAAAAAGCATACGCTGTTGAAATTAGACGTACTTCCTCCAAGCACTGCTATCTTTTATATGTGTAATAAATAGAAACTTATAACAGTATGCGCTTGTAGTGTTAAGAATGATCTGTGTCGTAACTACGACAATAGCACACAGGAGCTCACCGCAGTGGACCTCTGAAGTGCCAAGAACGACGGGTCTTTGGCCCCGATGAGGTCCAGCAGCACAAACAAGTCTATTCGGTCATTGTGGTCGCCGGCAATCCCGTTCGACTGGTACGGAGTCTTCTCCCACTTCTTTGCCAGGTCCCTGGCGCCGTAGGTGTTGTCGTCGCCCTCCCAGCGCTTCAGCGCCTCCTCCCCGTCGAAGAAGATCAGCTGCAGCGTCAGCTCAGGGAACTGCAACACGACAATTTTGGCGATGACTTGGTAGTTGTCATTCCTTGAGCTACGTGTACAAAGGCGGAAATGTGTTAGGCGTGACCTCGCCAGCAAATGTTGACACGTCATGTCACATGTCTAGAATGCCCCTCCCTGACCTACATAAAGCAATGTTACCTGTCTGGCTTAGATATGCTCATGTCATGTTTGAATGTTGCTTAACCTACATGAATGCAGGTGTCCCCCTCATCCTATGGTTGTGGCATAACTGAGCATTGTAGCAGCGAGCACAAATGCTTTCTAGACAGACCTTCGACTTCCACTGTATATGGTTTCTCACATTTCTCTTGTCCTCCTGCAGATCTCTCCTCATGGTGTAGGCCAGGTTGATCATCATAGCGCAGGGCACGGCGGAGTCCGTGGCGCCCAGGAACCCCTTGGGCTTGGAGAGGCTGTCGTAGTGGCAGGCGAGCACCAAGCGGCGGGGAGCAGAGGGGTCCAGGGTTGCCACCACGTTGTGAAAGGGCAGGGGACCGCGGGGAGTCTGTTGAACGCTGGACACGATCTCCACGTCCCAGCCAAGAGACTCCATCGTCGAGGAAAGGTACTGTAATGGAGAAAAATGGCCGGCTGTTTTACTTTGGTCCCCCAGTAATGGTGACAAATGGCGGCTTTTGGGGGCTGCGGTGAAAGAAAAGACATCCAAAGGCTCACTGGATGCCCACTTAGTTGGCGATCGAGATCAGCGGGGGCGCGAGGATGTTGGTGCATCCTCAACTGCCTAAAGTCTGGGGTATTGACATTTACTCAAAGTTGGCTTACGTTTCTGACAGTCTCACTCCCTTGTGTTCCGGGCACTCGTGGAATCAGGATTTTCCTCAGGTGCTTCTTGAAGTCCTTCTCGTTCTTGAGGCCGTTGGCAAAGTAGTCAATACTCTCTCCGTCCAAAGGGTTGACGCGAATGTGTTCGAGCTGTAACATCAATAGGTCCAGCTGGAATGAAGCTGTACAATTCAGGGCTGGCGTGTCCACATCAAACTCGACACCTTGAGCAAGGTAGTGTGGATTTTCCATCCACGAGGAGGCCTTGGAAGCTTTTACACTAGTTGAGGCTGTCCGATCTCTCGTTAAGACCTTGAGCTGAGGATCGAAACCACTTGTGATTCGATCTTTGGTCACATTGAGACACCGTTTGCAGCTGCTCGAGAGTCAAATTGGACGTGGACATCCCTGTATTTGACGGAGCTTCAACTGTCGAATGTTGTCTCTGACAAAATAGTTTGAGAACCACTGAGCTGTTCAGTCCCAAGGTCAGAGAACCCCTCATTTCTGAAGCATCCACTGATCCATCTACTAGTGAAGTTCCTTCCCAAAAAAGTTGGACAAACACTTATGCGACATGACAAGTGTGCAACAAGTGAAGCATTGTATTGAACATAACTACTTCATTTGTTAGCAGTGACGACTAAAGTGCTTTTTACAGAACTTGTCGACACCTTCACCAAGGTCCTAGGAACACAAAGCAGCAACACCTTTATTTCCGGCAATGTTATGCTTATTGTAAGCCATAGTTTCTTATGTTCAGTTTGATATTACAATCACAGCAGACCCAAATCGTTTTCCTATGTTTCTTCTTCTTCCTCGTTTTTCTATATTCCTACTAAAGTAGAACGCTGACACAAATCAAGGGCAAAACTCAATAAAATTTAGAATCCTCAAATCTAAGTCATTTTGTATAAGAAAAAAAAAACCACTACAAAACCAACCACCTTTCCAGCTCATATGCTTATTTGAATCCACACCTGGTTGGACCCAAATAGATCAATGACTCCCACCCCATTGTGTCGTATTCTTTGGGCCACAACTGACTTGCTCAACCAGGCATTTAGTAATCGAAGGTAACTAAGTTGCTTTTAACCTCATTGTTAGGTTCTCCTGTAACTTCATGTCAAGGCATGACAAAATACTTGACATGCACAGTTGACAGATCATCTGAGGGACTTGGGTCCCTCAGATCATCTGAGGGCATGTCAGGGTGCTGAGTTCCATTTGTAAATATGCCTAAACCACTGAAGAGCCCGGCCAAGCCTCAATTGCAGATACTTCGGAGATTCCAACTTGCTGCTGTGCGAAATGAGATTTGGGTCCAACATGGCATTTTCTCCAGTTCAAGAAAAACCCAGTTAGGTATTCCTTTATCATTGTTAAATGAGTTGTGCAACTTGTTGGCGGAAAAATCAGCCATGTAAACTCTGCCATTTAGGTCCAGAATAGGTGCTTTAGAAACACTTGTTTACCCAGCTATATATTTATTCAAGCTCAATGGATGAGAGTGCTTTGGACTGATATGTGTGTATGCAACTTAATAAAAAGTCTCGGTCCCCCACTTCATACACATAAGTGTACTTCTCCTGCATCTCTGCTGAGGAATAAAAAATACTTGAAGAAAATTTAAGCCATTCTTCTATTGGAACTCATATTGGGGACACTGGAGAGTCCGATTTGGACTCACAAAATCTAGTTTGACCCGAGAGGCTTTAGAAACGTGTTTGAAAGTCTTTGGCACAAGACGCTTACTGTGCAATCGAATGATAACGTCCAGTTTCACTGCTTGACTTGTTGACTTGAATCAAAAGAGTTATGACTTGAATCAAGGCCTCACTTGACCTAAATGACAAAGATAATCCTTGATCTCTCCGTGTGACGGAAAAGAGAAAACAGTTCGTGACCTCGGGAATTCCCGATTCTGATCTGAAGTCATTCCCTCGACTCACCCAAGTCCCGTTTGCGACTCCCTTATTTATGAGCCCTGAGCAAAGCTCATGGCTGAAATGTCCTCACCTTTCTGGTCTTCCAGTTCTCCCCCAGGGCCAAGACGCAGCAGGAGAGGAACAGGAGCACCGCCAACGTCGCGCTCGCCCTCATGGCTCCCTTCTTTCCCCTCCTGCGCCTTCTACGAGACTGAAGACTTCTTCCTTCTCTTCATCACCGTGGTTGCCGCCGTCGCCGTCGCCTTCGCCCACGTTCGAAAGACTATTCCTGAACTTCTTTCCTCTTGGGTTTTATGTTACCGCTCACTCTTCTTCTCTCTCTCTCTGTATGTGTGCACCTTCAACAGCTGTTGGAGGCTTGGGTGTACGCAGACACGCACGCGCTCACGCCCGAGAAGAAGTGACGTGTGGACGTAGACTCGTGCGAGCTCTTCTCTTACCTGCATGAGTCGGTGTCATCTACTTTGCTGCCATTCAAAGGCCACTTTCAAAAGACTTGCAGCAAAAATTGACCAAATTTCCTCGAGACAAGTGTCTTGTCTTGGCCTTATCATGAAGACCAACCAAGACAGCGCATGCATCACTCGCCGTTATCACTTGGTGGACGTCACGACCTTGCACACGTAGTCATGAATGAGCTTACCGCAGTGGCACCTGGCGGCGGGCGCGGACGAGCTGCTGAGCACACACACTCTCCCCTGCATACCCATGAGTGCACACTTTGCTGTGCACTTAATTTTGGGCTCTCATGAATGGAGGTCCTGACGTCGGCTTTAAAGGCGTGCTTATGCACGAAGTTCTCAGCCTTTTCGAGATGTTCCTCAGGGGGCTAAACGCACCTTAAGTTGCTCCAATGACGTAATGATGCAGAAATGACGCACTGTTGACAACTTACGCTTTACACACTGGTTGCATCATGCACAATGCAATCCCGTACAGGTGCGAATGGAGTCAATATTTGATGGACGCGTGCCAGATTTTGGCAATTTGGCACGCTGAAAGGGCGGCAGATTTGGTCCTCTACAGGGCCCTGGAAATGGTCACCGTCAGCAGTTGTTTATTATTGATCTGAAAACAGACGAGGAGGAAGAAACCCTTTGCTGGATGAGGGTGTTCTTCGCTCCCTCGCGGGGTCCCCTGGGCCGGGGCAACCCCCGGGGCACTCGATCCGTCGTCATCTTGCTTTTGGAGACCCTTCCGCCTATCTTCCACATCGTCCTGCTCTCTGCACTGACCTACTACTCGTTTTACTTGAACCCGGGAAGGGCCACTTGGCATCTTATCACCTTCTTCGTGGTGGCGCAGCTTCTGGCCAACTGGTGGTGCTTCTATGCCAACCGTAGCATCGTGCTCGCCTCGCCCAAGAACTTCCCGGGCTACGTGCACCGCTATCCCTCGCTCGCCAACTCCAAGGACCCCGGGCTTCCGACCGAGGAGGAGCGCCAGAAGCTGGATGAGTACCGTACGTTGTGGCGCGAGTGCGACTCGTGCGACATGCACGTGCCGCTGAGGACGCACCACTGCGGACACTGCAGGCGTTGCATATACGTACTCGATCACCACTGCTACTTCCTGGGTGCGTGTGTGGGGCGCACTAACATGCGCTACTTCCTCATCTTTTGCCTCTACGCCTGCGTTGGCAGCGCCCTCGGCGTCTACAATCTCATCGACGTGATGCTCTTCTACCGGTACACGAGGGCCGACTTACCCTTCTACGTGCTACCCTTCACGTTCGCCATGTGGCTGGCAGGGCGCGCCGCGGCCTTCGAGGTCCTCTATGTGGGACTCATCAACTTCGGCATGGGCGCTTCAGGTGCCTGCGCCTACCTCTTCTTCGCCGGGTTGTACAGTGTGGCCACGGACAAGACACCGCACGAGCGCTCAGTCGTGAAAAAAGTCAGTGCTTCGGAGGAAAAGAGGAGACTGATCAGGCAGATCGACGAGGACGAGGCCACGGAGAAGGAGAAGCAGGCAGCGGCATCTCTCACGAGGCGATTTAGAGATGTCTTCGGAGAGTGCGGATGGCTGCATCTTCTAGTCCCAGTTGTACCGTTCGAAATGCCAAAGGTGGACATGGGATACCGGAGAATCATCACGTACAACAACGACTACATCATGAATGGAACCATCCACACGTCAGAAGAGAATCTTGACTACACTCCGTAGGGTAACCGGTGTCATTTGACAGCCAGACGTTGACAAGGCCGCGGAGGCCTTTGGCGTGGAAGAAGCCATAGACATGCTCAATGAGTCTCTTCATGTTTCGTTTCTCCTGAATCATACAATTGTCGTTTATGAAAGCACGTCACGAACATTGCCACGTACAAGCTCTGCAGAAAGATCTCACTGCTGTCTAGTCAAAAAGTTCAATTGCCACCAGGCTACTAGTCACGTTTACTTCTTATGACTAATAAATATATTATTAAATATCTGTCGTGATATTTGTACTTCCAGAGATGAGGCCGGACAAGAAGAAGACGAGGCATCACGACAGTCGCAAGCGAGAGGCCATAGCCAAGGAGAAGATAGCCAAGAGCAAAAATCCTCATGATACTGGCAGAAAAGGAGCTGAAACTGCCCAAGCTGCTGAAGTGGGTCCGACGGGAGACGATGACGGAAGGTACAGCAAAAGAAACATCTGTAGTAATTGGACAAAGTACGAGGTCTCCTCCGAGGACGAAGAGAGCGGCAGCGACGACGTCGGCCACAGTATGACTGGAGAGGACTTTAACTATGTGTTGCAGAACGCAGGTAGGTACGAGGATGGCTTGTGCCTATGGAGGTTGGAGTCTCGCGTGAAGGAGCGGCGGACCATTTCTCTGTTCTTTCCTGCTGCAGCTACCTCGGATTCGCTTTTCCGACTGAAGTCTGAGCGGCTGTGGGAAGAAGACAAGCAGATCTTCGCCAACGAGCTCTTCGCTCTTGACCTCAAAGACCTGGAGGCCGCCATTGGGACGCTGCCGCTCCAGCAGCAGGTGGACTTCGCCAAGGAGGACCTGAATCCCGTGAGGATATCCACGATGCACAGTAGCTTTCCGCGACAGTTGCAGATCTCTTTCCTCAGGACGACGTTTGTGGCCGCTCTCTGCTCCCTCTGATGGGAGCGTTTGAAAGAAAAGCCGCCCAAAGACGTCAAGCTTACCAACAATCGAAAGCAGCAGTGGTTCCTATGGAGAAGGAGGTGGGCGAGATCATCTTGCAAAAACTGTCGCTGCACGAGCGCAAGGACCAGGAGAAGCCGACCAGGCAAAGTAGCGAGGGTCCGACGGACAACGAAGGTAAAACAGGTCACTGTATACGTGTGCTTGTTTCACTCTGGGCACTTTTGTCTGTTCTGGCAGTCGAAAAAGCGGCCAAGGATACCTTGAAAGCGGAGGAGGAAGACCTGGAAGAGTGGCTGGACGACTTCCTGGACGACTGAACAAGTTTTCCTGTTCTTAAGGAGGGTTTCTTCCCTCTGATGTACGTTATACATGTGTACTTATGATTGTGCCTGATAAAAGATTCCTTTGGAATCTGGATATATCCAGATTTCTGCTCAACTGCTCGTGCTCTTAGTCGTCGTGTTTACATGCAAGTACCGACCGTGACGTAAGAGTGCGGACTCGATGCCTTTGACGGACGAGACAAACCTTTCTCAGCAAGTCCACCCCGTTACCTCGGGCATGGCGATCACAAAGAAGTCGCCCTCTGCACTGTAGCACAAGTGTGAGGTCACGCGGCCGGTCGGCCGACCGACCGACAGCTTCTCGCACACCTTCACTTTGGGTTGGGTGGGTTGTCCAGTACGCTGTTAGTTTATGTCTCACAGAGTTACGGCACCATTTCTGTCATCGCTCCCGCCTTCAAGTAAGTATAAAACCTCATCTTGACCCCAAACTGGACGCCATAGAAGCATAGGTTGAAGAGGAGTTCGTTGTACTGTGACTTTCTGGCGATTTCACTAGTCTTGCGCATATCTCAAGAAGGCGCTTGCTTTATCTGCGGTAAAAGACGATAAAGTTAGCCATCCTCATCACAATAAGGTTCATGGAGCTCTTGCCCAACTTTCATTATGCAGCAACAAACTCTGTCGTCACAGAGCTGTAGAGAGTAGCATAAAAGGCCAGTTTACTTTCTTCGCAGGATCCAGCAAAGAAAAATGTCTTCTAACGTCAGCTCCAAAGTTGATAGCGTCTTCCGCACTCGGTCCTTGGGAACAGCGGCATCAGGTAAGCGATCAGGCACTGAGGAAACATGAGGGCCTAAACTGAGTGCGTGCATAGGCTTGACCGACCAGTACTCCGATGGCAAGGCGGCCAAGGTCTGGCAGCTATACATCGGCGAGTCCACCGATCGCACAACCAAATACAAGCAGTTTCTGGTGGACAAGCTGAAGGAGAAGAACTGCAAGAAGATCCTGGACGTCGCCTGTGGCACTGGGTGACACCACCAGCAATAACTCCAAAGTCAGGAACATTTTGAGGCATTGCATCAATTGCAGGGTTGATTCTGTAATGCTGCTTGAGGAGGGCTTCGAGGTCGTCTCAGCCGACGCTTCTGACAAGATGCTCAAGACCGCCTACAAGGTTCGATGGGATCGAAGGAAGGAGGAAGCCTTCGACAAGTGGAGTAAGTAATATTGCAGTCATGCACTCGGCCAGACAGTAGAATGACTGGTACGTGATTCAGGGCTCGCTCGCTCGCTACCTTGGCTGCGACAGACAAGCACACAGTCTATCTGATGGTGTGGGTGGGTGGGTGGGTCGGTCGGTGGGTGGCGGTTATCGCCTACGGACGCCTTTGAGTAGCTGCACACGCAGTACACAGCAGAGCTCTTGTTCGTGTACAAGACGACGTAAGAGCAAAGCAAAAAAGAAATCGATAGAGTGATGCTTAAGCCTTTTTTATAGCCACGTCACGTAGTTTTCCCACGCCTTAGGTAGGGATTCTCACGGACGTCAACATTATGCTGACCTCTGTGCACAGATTTGAAGTGCTGACGAGCAATGTTTTATCGCTCTTCTTGGCAGTCATTGAGGAGGCCAACTGGCTGAGCTTGCAGGAGGACATCGACTGTCCGGAGGGCGAGGTCGGCTTCGACGCCATCATGTGCATGGGCAACTCGTTCGCACACTTGCCGGACTTCTTCGGCGACCAGCGCGATCACCACATCGCCATAGACAACTTCTTCGCTCTACTCAAGCCGGGGGGTATCCTCGTGATCGACCACAGGAACTACGACTACATCTTGGAGCACGGCAAGGCTCCCAAGAAGAACGTCTACTACAACGTAAGAGCACGGACGAATCCATCCATGGTGACGGCGCGCAAGAATGACTTTTTGATTTTTTCTTCTAGAGCAAGCACATCAAAGACATCAAGACGTCAGTGTTGTACGTGAACAACCGGGCAACGATGATCACGTTGGACTACGAGATGGACCTCTCAGACATGATCAAGAAGAGAGGGCGAGAGCGGGAACAGGAAGATTCCGGGTAGGTTTGCAGCAAACACAGCACTGAACGAGCTTAAATGATGCTCTTTGTACAGGAAATTTCGCCTCTCCTACTACCCTCACCGGATGGACGACTTCTGTCACCTGCTGCGAGAGAGCTTCGGCGACGACGCCAAGCAGGAAGTGTTCGCGGACTTCAAGCCGCTGGAGGAGGCTCCTAATCCGGCCTTTTACATTCACGTCATCGAGAGACCTGCTGAGAAATAAAGGGTCTTCCTTGTAGTACATCTGCGTGCGTTCGCGTCGCGAGAACTTGCGGTAGAGAACGTTGCAAGGCTCATACTGTTTGTAAGTTATATTTCATAGACATACAGCACCGCGTCCTCCGCACATCATACCATCAGATAACTCAGTACTGACATTAGTATAATAATTTGCTTGTACAATTTGCAAAAAGGGGACAAAGGATTATTCCTCTTCCCACAGATGCACTTGATGTCATGTGGCCAAATCTGTTGCTATTCCTGATATGTAGTCGACAAACACAAGTTCACTGATATGCGCTATGATAGCACTTTTTAGAAAGTTTGGAAAGAAAGAGGTGGTGCGATCAAGATTTGAACTAACAAAGTCACAATTGAAAGCTAAGTCTCCTACTTCTTTACATTTGGCAATGTTCTAGGCATTTTGTCACGGATTCTTCATCATTCACACTTCTCTCAATCTTCTCACTCTTGTCCAGATCATCCAGGCATAAAATCCAGTATTAGATTGGCAATAGAAACAACAATATTATGCGACGCGTCTTCCTCTTCATTTGCTAGAATGATTTAGCAAGGCAAGTCGGGCCTAGGGAACATCCTTGGGGCTGGGAGAAATGCATAATCAAGCTAATAGCAAGGTCTGAAGATTTTTTTTAGTCCTCTTGATTCACGTTATGCTGTAAAATATCAGGTTCTGTGAGATAATTCATAGGTGCTCAAACATTGGGGCACTGTTGTTGTCGATGTGTTTCTGGGCGGCTGAGGCGATGGCGACGGCCGCAATCTCTATGTACAACGACGTTGTAAGAAGCCAAACCAAGACGTGATAAAAACTCAAAATACTATCCTATCTTACATGGGTCGAGGAGGAGAAGAAATATGTAGAACAGTTTCCTCACTTGCACGATGATGCAGTCTGCCTTGTGGGTGTGTGCATGTGTGTGCGCGCCTGTGGCGCGCGTGTGTCAGTGCGTGTCTATTATGCTCAAAACTGTTCGAGATCGGGTTGTGCTCACTCGCTGGGGTCGCCTCAATGCTCTCGATTCCAAAGCTCTATCACAACAGCACGAGTCGGGTGCCTCCTCTTTTTCTTTTTCAGCTTCTTCCACGAGATTTGCGCGGGGTAGAGAGAGCGTGAAGTTCATGATCAAGCATGCGCTTGCGAGTGTGGCGGGAAACCAGCCGCGGCGGCCGCCGCGGCGGATGGTGGCGCAGAGACCCCAGTGGCCGCAGACGCCCCGCCCATGAGGGTGCCGGACGCCTCTGGAAAACCGCCACCCATGGCCGCGGGGATGGCGGCCGCTGCGGCGGCTGCGGCGGCCGCAGAAGTGCCTGCTGGATGGTGGTCCGTCTTCTCTTCTTCCCTCCGCTTGAGACACGCCACCTTGGGGTTGAGGTTGCGCTCCCTCACCTGCTGCTCTAGCCCCATGATGACGTCGACAGCCATGTTGAGGATTCCCAGCTTAGTCTGAGGCTTGTCCGACTTGAGATGCGACATGCAAATGCGGCCGAGCTCCTTGAGTGCCTCGTTGATGTCGCGGATCCGAATCCGCTCACGGGCGTTGTTGGCCGAGCGACGCTCTCGCTCACGCACCATCTTGATCTCGGGGGGAAGCATCTCTTCCTCCTCCTCTTTGCGCTTCTTTCCTCGTTTGCCGCTGGCGGCCGCGGCTGCAGAGGCCGCGGCACCAACGGGGCCCCCACTGCTGCTCGACGGCTTGCTGTCGGAAGAATCGGAGTCCAGCTTCCGTTTCTTGGCCCCACCGCCAACTACGACGTCGCCCTCGAGCGAGTCTGACTGTTGCGGCACCTGGTAGCCGTCCACTCCCCCACTGCCGGCGCCCCCGAGCTCGTCCATACCAGTATAAGCAGCCGCCAGGGCTCCGTTGGTGGAATGCGGCGCGACTGCTGACATGGGAGGGAGGGCACCGCCAGCCGCTGAAAAGTCTGCGTGATTGCGCAGGACGTTCAGCGCGTCGTCAATGTTGTTGAGGCCCGCAGTAGGCCGCGAGGCGGTTCCCGAAGCACCTGTTGCAGCCGGGAAAGGAGCGGGTGAGGAGACGGGCGGTGTGCCGGGGTTGGAGCCGTAGCTGGATCCTGCCGACTGCTCCGGGGCGTAGAGCAACGAGTCTACGGTCGTGGGCGGGTAGTTGGCCTGCGACGAGGGTACAGTGGAGACGAGGGTCTGAGGGTACACCCCTGACGATCCATACGTCTGCCAGTCGCCGGCACCGGCGCTTTGCTCAGGGATGAAGTAGCCGGACCCATCGGCGCCGTACGCCATGGCGCTGCTACCAGCGTCGTTCGCCTTCGGCGAGTTGAACCTGTTTGGTGAATTCTGCACGAACTCTTCCCCGTACCACTGGCTGGCTTCGTTCGTAGCGTCCTTGTCCGGCTTGATGGTGACGGCGCCTGCGCCACCGGCGCTGCCGACTCGCCGAGGAGGAGCGGCGCCGGCGCTACTGGTCGACGCGAAGGGGAAGTAGGGAGAGTCTGGGGAAAAGTTGTCAGCGCCAGCGGGGTATCCAGCTGGCGGTGGTCCGCCTGCAGCGCCTGGTGCAAAGCCAGTTGAGTTGGGGTCCACATCTGCAAAGTTGCCGCCACCACCGCCGCCGCCTCCTCCTCCTCCCCCGCCGCCTCCCCCGCTGCCGCCGTCCTTGCTGGCGATCTTGTTGAAGGAGTTCTGGAACACCTGGTATAGCCGCATGGGATCATCGTCCCGGGCGCCCTCCATTGTAGAGGAGTCGGAATGTCAACCATCAACGATCTCAACTGAAAGAGAGAAGAATTACGTCATTATTCCTTTGCGGAAAACGTGTGGGAGCTTCTTCTTCTACCACTACTACTTCTTTGTCCTGCTGAGCAAGTCCGAGCAGAATTCAACAGTGTTTGCGGGGCACGCACGTGTCGAAAAAGTTGTACTCGGGACATATCTGGAACAGTTTCTACAACGTGTTGTTTCTGCTGATGCTAAGATGGGTTCCAGCACTTGGTGCAGCAGAAGTACATCTGCCGGTCCACTGAGGCCCCCTCCCCTTTGCATGTCGCTCCAAATGATTGGTTGGAGCGCTGTCAAGTGGGTGACTTGGCGCAGATCGCCCTAATTAAGGCCGGCCAAGAGCTCTAACAAAAGAGAGAAGTGCCGCAAGTACATAATAGCAATATGTTACGCCCTTTTGCAGCTACGCCTTGACCAACACACGCACAAACTTTACCCCGAGGCTTCTCTGCTGCGAAGTTTTCTCGAGGTCTCAGCGGGGAGTCTCTCTTGGCAAGAGAGGCTGCTCAAAGATAACCAATTAGGTCTCCAACTCCTTCCGCTCGGCCAAGTTGGTGAATTAGCTGAAAACACAACTGCTGGGACTTTTTCTAGTGTCACTTGCGCCAGTGCCAGAAAGAGATTTCACAAAGACTTCCTTGCTGCCGAAGGAAACGACAGCGATCTGGCGTATGGATTCGTTCAAGGAGCCTCTCACTGACTGAGTCTTTTCGAACTTGAGCTCGAGCGCGAGCGCGAGCGCTCTTTTCTCTGGGCTGCTGCTGCCGACGGCGGAGGCGACGGCGACGACGCGGCCTCCCTGGCCCACATGGTTCACACAGCAGCAGCAACGACTACTGCAAGAAGACGATGATCGACTGACTGTTGGTGAAGAAGAAGAAAAAAATTCAGCTTTCCGGAAAGAGGCGGGCGAAAATGATCCCCGTGAAAAGAAGAATACAGGGAGGGGCGCCTATCAGGAGGTCACGGGGGTTATTTGATAGGACTTCATGAGAAACTATCATCATAGTGATTTTCTCTCTCGCTCCGGACTAATCAGAACCAGATTGGGCTTTGCTGATCAATCGTAGTACGGGACTAGAGTATTAAGCCGTCATGCGCACGCACAGGACTAATTGTTTCTCAGCTCCTCCATCTCGTGGGCCTCGTGGACGTGGACGTGGTCGTTGTCCCTCCCTCCCTCCCCCCCGTCCCCGCCCATTGTGGGCGACGAAAATGGCGAGAGATATGACATTTTGGTCGGTGGCAGTCAACAAGACCACTTGGATGGACGCCAGACAAGGATGAAGAAAACAACGCTACCGCTGCCGCTGCTCCTGCGGCTGCTGCGGCGCCGACTTCATGATGAAGTGATCATCACAGGGAAGATGGGTCGGAGGGGGGCAAGAGCAAAAGGATCGATCGCGGGGCTGCAAGTGGCAGAGGCGCTTGCAATTTCGCGCGCCAGCCAGCGAAGTTGAAGACGACGACGACGACGACGACGACGACGACGACGACGACGACGACGACGACGACGACAGCGGCTTCATGTGGAGGCCTGATGCACAATTGTGCGCACATGATGCTGACCAGTGTGTGGCTGTTGAAGAAGGAGGCACCATGAATGACTCCGGTACCGTTTTCGCCTGCTTTTTCGGGCTTTTTTGCCGCCTCAACAGCAGCGGGAGCAGCAGCAACAACAACTGCAAACCTTAATTGCACATCTCCGCGAGAAGGAGAAACGATTTCGCCGAGTCGTTCTCACCGCAGTGGAAGCTTCTGGCTGTACGAGAGAGAGAAAATAAAAAAATAAAGAGGCCTTCTTTACTTAATGATGCGTGGTAAAAAGAAAAAAAGTGACTTAAATGATAAACCACGGCACGTAACTGGCGGTGGCGCTGAGAAAAGTCAACACGACGAATGACTCCTTTCTTCCCCCCCTCTCCTTGTCGCCGTCGTTGACGTCGTCGTCGACGTCGACGTCAGACTGGCTGCCCCCCACTGCATGCAGGGTTTGATGAGGACATAAATGTTACCACTCGGCCACAGACAGACGAAGGGCACTGACGAACTGCATCGAAACACGTGAAGACGAAGTAGTCGACAGATTTGCTTGCTCCGGACTCATCTTGTGCGTGCTCTCCACCATCTCGTCCGTGCACGACGACTCTCCCACGTTGCAGATTAATAGTAATGGAAGCAGACAGAATTTTTTTTTCAACTTACAAAAAGTGTCGAGCATCGCAATCGGTGATAAACGAGTGTTGTTTCCACTGATAAATTCCTCCGCTGAGGCCATTTATTACAACGTCTTTGACCGTCTTCTCCTCCACGCACTCACACACCACGGAAAAGTCCTTTCAAATGCTCCACAGCTGTCAGACATCGAGAAAAATTCCTTCCAAAAGCGGAGAAGACGAAGAAGACGACGACGACGAGGAGGAAGGAGAAGAAGAGGAAGAAGACGACGACGAAGAAGAAGGCGGCGAGGAAGAAAACACCAGCAGCAGAGAGCGTGAAGGAAGCGTTTTCATCCAGCGTGTGTTGTTGTTGCTGCTGCCGCCGCTGTCTAACCTCGTGAGGGAGGCAATTCCAACAACAGTTGTTCAGATAATTTCACAATACTAATTACAATGTCTCGAGAGAAAGATGATAAGTATCATAATGCACTGTGTAGACTTAATGAAAGCCAATGGTGCAGTGAGATTCAGTTGCCTGAGAAATCTCTCTCGGCCGTCATAGTCAAGCTATAATGGCAAACAAACGATGGGGACCACGTGATCCAAAGCATTTGGATTCGAGCCGACATCTTCCAACAGCGTGAGTCACGGAGGAGAAGCTGGTGGCTGAGTAGAAAACGGGACCGGAGATCAGTAGCGGAGGAGCCACCGAACTGTCCAAGGGTTGCACCGAGAAAGGCTTTGAAAAAGAGGCTCCCCTGCCGATTTTTCTCTCTCTCTCTCTCTCTAAGGCTAATTAGGGGACAGATGACTCCTGGACGGTCTCGGTTCCCCCGGTTCCTCCGGTTCCCCCCGCTCCCCCCAATAACCACAGCAAGCGGCTCCTTTTAACTCTTTACGGCATGCATGGGAGCAGAAAACCCACCTCCGTCTGTCTGCAGCGGCGAGTGAGTGCAAAAGCGTTGAGAGATGCTGGCAAAAATGGATTTTTGCACGAAAACCTTCAAATTAGTCGTCCTTGCAACCTTTCTTTTACTCGACCCACGCCTTTGCGCTAAATAATTCATGCATTAATATTTCTTGTCGTTTTCTCTCTCCTCCTCCTCGTCGGCCAACCACATGTGCGCCGTCTAAGAGCATTAAAAGCCTGAAAAATCCAACTTCTCTACAAGGTTCGCTTCCGTCGAATTTATCGACAAAATCTCCTGGTAGAAGCTGTAGCACAGGTGTGTGCATACGTGGACACAGACCCAAATGGTTCGAGCTCTGCTAACTGGCTGACAAGTACAAAAGTGAACATGATTACGGACACGAGTTTCATGACGAATTTACGCAAAGTTGGCCTCAAAGGAAGGAGTAACATTATTTCTTACCCCTTTAACCCCCCCCCCTTGTCCGCAAACCCGTTTGGGGGTGGATTGTGGGTAGAAGGAAAGAAAAAGAAATAAAAGAACGAGAATTCCCACCGCTGTGAGTTACTGGCTCGCTGCGCATGTACGAAATTTGGACTGTGACGACAACGACGTCGACGTCGTCGTCGTCGACGACGACGACGACAACCAGATGCTGCTGCTACTCCTTGTTGGTGGCATCTCCGTCCCCCCCCCCCTTCTCGGCCATTATCTTTTCCCTCTGCTGCTTATACGTGTGCTAATTGAGCGTTTCAGTCACATACATACATGCAAGGGGGTGACGAATCGAATAAACAACGGTTTTTTCCATGAGCTTGCGAAATGAATACTTTTTTTTCGAATGCCTTTGTGTTGTCAGTGCCGACCACCACGTACGAGTCCGCGTGGAGGACGTGCTTCACCAGCGGGGCTGTTGGGCCCGTCCGAGCTGGTGCGGCTGCCAAAAAAACAAAAGTGTTGATGCTTGAAGCAAAAACTGCTCTCGGAAATCCGGATAGGCAGTGTCAATCCCTATGTCCCAGCAAAGCGTGGAGATTAATAATTCATGTCAGCCAATCTTCTGACGTTATCTAGATGTGAAACATCCCAGCTTTTATTTCAAATGCTGCAGCCAGAGGAGGAAATGGTTTATCAGGAGGGGGGGGGGGAACTGCAATAATCTGCCAAAAAAGCTGGGCTATTCTGAAAAATCTGAGCGCTTTTTTTCTTCCTCCGTCTAGCAGAGTCTCTTCTCCCTCCCTCCCCGGCCTCGTCATCGACCGTGTGCGTCAACACCGCCTACGTTTTAGTGTCTTCTAGACTGACAACAGCAGGAGCGCATCAAAAGGGCGTCGGAGATAGATCTACAGAGAGGCACACGGAGAATCAAAATACACAAGAGGGAAAGGAAGCAAACATTTTCAGCGTCTTCTCTCTCTACTTTCTCTCTTTTCGACGGAAAAACCTCCTCCTTCCCCGATCTGACGGACTCGTCTTTCTTCTTCCCCCTCCTCTCCTCCTCCGCCGCCGCCACCACTGCGTGCTACATTTGAAACGGGGCTTCATCATAGTCTCAAGCCAAAAGAAGCAGCAGTTTACTCGTGCAGCTACATGATTTTTTGATGGCTCTCTCCTCACTGCGACTACTTTTACAGGGGCTGTTGCTGCAGCTTCTTCTTTTTCGCGAGCACAGCGCATACGACGTCAAACAAGAGGGAGGAATCATAAAATCCGATCATCAAAACATCCTGCCCAAAGCAGCTCTCATACTTTACAAAAAAGCCCCCACCAGGGGGAAAAAAAAGTGGAGGCCAGGGAGAAACTTGTATTAGAAATGGCACTTGAAGTCGAATCCATCTAAGAGATCTGTTGAGTGAGCAGCCAATGGTTGACACAGAGAGGTAGCAACAGCAATCATTTGATAGCCATTCTCTTGCAATCAAGTAGATTAGCCTCCAGAGAGAGAGAGCGAGAGAGAAGCTGCCTCTGGTGTTGGTAATAATGGCAGAGCAGCAATGATGTCGTTAACTGAGATGGAGAAAGAAGGGAGAGAGAGCAGCAACGAACCCCTTTTTCCCCCTCTGCCAGCAGAAGGAGGACAAGCGTACGCATTGGTGACGGGGGTGATGCTTCCCTGCAAGGGGGGGGGGGAGAGGACGAACCCTCCTCACCCTCCCTAAAACATCCCCACCAAAAAGTCTCTGTCGAATGTTGTGCCTCATTTAGGATAAACAGCTTTCTTCACAGAGGAAGAAAGAAAGAAAAAAGATATCGACTCCTACAGGGTGGTGTTGGCTAATTGAAAAGGATTTGTGGAGGAGCTCGATCCACTTGAGGCCGAGGAGGAGCGACCTGTTGTTGTCGTCGGTTGAGAGTAAGCAGATGAGCAGCAAGGCCAAGAAGAGAGAGAGAAAAAGCAAGCCCATTATCGAGAGTGGCTCAAGAAGAGGATAATATTTTCTTCATCCATCTAAAAGAGCAGAAATGCTCGCTATTTTTCTTTATTACTCCTCCATGGCTAACAGCAGCAGCTTCCAAAATGTCGTCATGATTTATCTTCGCTGCTCGCTCCCAACCGACGGCTTCGCTGCTATCCCCGTTACACTTCATAACGGCGATGCATAAAATGTCAACGCTCTCGCTGACACCGGAGGAGCAGGAGAAAAATGGAGAGAATCCTCTCCTCGGCAGCAATTTCATCAATTTTTAAAGAAGGCACTCGAGCAAAATTTGGCACTTTCCATTCACCAGCGCCGTCGTCGTCGTCGTCTACGGCAACCACCGCTCCGGCAATGACTTGGAGGGGAGGGGAACAGTGACTTCCAGATTCGTCGGATATTGCTAACGCGGCGGCCAAGAGCGAGAGGCAGAGCATGAATTCAAATGGCTCGCTTAAAGGAGACACCAATAATGTAACGTACTTACATCGAGCAAATGGTAACAAAGTAGTGCAATAACGAGTTGGAGGGGGTTGGACGGCTGCTTGCGCGCCGTGGCAAGGACAACACTGTTGCGGACAAGGATGCTCTCCAAATAAAGCTAGTGCAAAGCTTCTTCTTGGCATTGACGTGAGTCATCAGCGGCTGCACAAAGTCTGGTTCCTCCGGTGTCCGAGAAACTCACTCTGCGTCTGCATATCCTTCAGGGGCCACGAAATCAGGGTCAGGTTCGTGTCCGGATGCTGGAAGCGTCCGGACGCTCGCGCTTGGAATAGGGGTGTCGACTCTCAGGGGGTGAAAAAAAAAGGAGAGGGCGCACACATGCTCGCAGTTAGGCCTCCTACTCGCTCGGGACGCACCCGAGTGACTCGGCGACAACCTCGGGGCGCTCTCCGGCACGTTTGTCAACTCCCGGAGGCCGCGGGCGAGTCCACAACGACACCCCGGACTCCCCCCATCGGCCGCGCAGGTTCTCCGAGGGGGGGACGCCGGGGGCGACTCGGATTCTCTCTCTCGTCCTACCTCGACTCTGGCTCTCCGGTCTTCCGCTCAAGACGAGGCCACCGAAGCCACGATGTCCTCCGTCTGGGTCGCGACCGTCGCTCTGATGTCCTCCGCGACTGGAGCCGCGAACCCGAGGTGGTCGCTCTCTTGCACCGTCGGTTGCTGCTCGCTCGCTCGTTCGTTCGTTCGTTCTTCTCGTCGCCGTAGCTTCTGTGCTTTGCCTTCCTCTTCTGCTCCGCTCCGCTCTGCTCTGCTCTGCTGCCCCCCGCTCTGCTTCTCCTCGGCACTGCGCTTTTGTCGTGCGGCCGCGGCTGCCGCCGCCGTCGCCTTCGCCTAGGCCGCCGCCGTGGCCGCCGCCAGAGCCTGAGGAGTCCGATCTCGTCCGTCCGCTCGCCCGCCACGAGAAGAAAAGAAAAGCCCGGAGACATCAGGCGGAGGGAGGAGGGGGCGAGCAGGCGGGCGGATGGGAGGACAGCCTGGTGGACGGAGACAGGGACGGGGACGGCCATGACGGCCGGAGCGGTAAGCGGCTGAGCTGCAGTAGCAGCCGCCGCTTGAAGCCGCCAGCAGCCGCGAAGAGGAGCAACAAGGGCGGCCGCCGCAGTCAGAGGCACAGTTAGAAAAGCTTCTGCCGAGGCTGCCGTAGCAGACGACGCTTCGATCCCGGCCGGCCGAAACCAGCGGGGACGCCGAGGAGACGGAGGCCAAAAGCAACGGGACGACGGGGGAGGAAAGATAGGGCGGACAGGACCGACCGACACACACAGACAGACAAACAGACAGACAGATACACACACAGACGCTCACACGCACACACTCACACACACGCGCGCGCACGCGCGCACGCACCCACAACATAAAGACGCGCATACGCCGATAGATGCTATATCTCTCTGCACATCATACGCTCTGTACATACACATGGACTGGACGCATACGCTGACGTGTGCTGCGTGCGGTCGCACTACGCGGAATGGACCGCGGACTCCGACGGCTACACCTGCTACGGCAACGTCTCTGGGGATGCTTAGTGTTCTTTTAATATAATTTTACCCTTTGCGTAGCTATAAACTGTCCGCCTGCTTTTGTCTCTCTTTTTTAACGCCACCGTTGTGTTCGACGAGGAAGTAGGGGGTTCCATAGGGAAGGGGGACTTGGAGAGACCCCGGAGCGCCTTCGTCTTCACCCTCGCCAACTTGTGGAATTGGGAGGTGGGGGAGAACGAGTGCCTGGTCATGGCCATAGATGTCGACACTTCTCTCGGCGAGGACGCGCGCCCCATCTAGCGACGGGACTGACTTCGGGGCGAAGTATTAGGCTGGAAGCATGAAGGAAGCCCAGGTCGTCACTCCTCAGGAGATTTCATTTTCGTCATTGAACATCTGGAAAATGCCATTTGTCAAGTGACGAGGAGAAGGCAGATCAGCATCGTCCCAAAGGCCCTTGTCCAAACTGTCAAGGGCTTCTTTTGTCCTCCGACACTCGTCACTTTGACGGCTTCTCTCGCCCAGGAACAGCGACGCTATCCGGCCACGCGTCCGCCAAGAAGCCGGCCCAGAAGGTCGCCACCGTCAACTCTCCTTACTCTATCCGCGCCCGTCCATCCTGCATCAAAGAAAGCAGGTCCGGGGACCTCTTCAATGCGTCAATTGGGCACTTCCGACTTGGCTTTCAGGAGCAATCACCAGTAAGTGGAGTACGTGTACGCGCTTGTTCGTACGAGTGCCCCCGAGTGTGACTGCAGCGATGATTACGCAAGTTTCAGCGGCTTTCTTTTCGTCTTAGAAGCTCGGCTTCTCCCTGTCCCTGTCCGGACCCTCCATGTTCATCCGAGCTGGGCCTACAGGTTCACGACTGAACGCTCTTTGAGATTCACCTCCTCCCCCAGCCCGACTGTCACAGCAGCCGGTGTCTCTCACAAAGGCCTCGCCGCATCGTTCGGCTTGGCCTTGCTCGCCTGTCTGCTCGCTCGCTCGCTCGCCCGCCTGCTCGGCTCTCTCTTTCTGGCCTTACGGAGCCTTGCGATGCCTGCTCGTCAAAAGTCCGGCCAGTCTCTCATATCACAACATGGTGAAAGGCGGCCACCGTCGGAAGGAGGGAGACGAGGCTCCTTCTCCTGTCGACCACGGTCTGGAAGATCCAAGAGATCGCCTCCGACGTCCCCCTCCCCCTCCTCCTCCTCGCAACCTCTTCCGTCCATCCCCGTGAGCGGATCTCGAGGACATAGAGAAGACTTCTCATGAGGAATTTTCCACTTTTGTACTTGTACGCCGACCAGTCGAGGAGGACGGCGCAGGGACCGGTTTCAGTAGGCTCGGAGAGGATGGCCTTCTGTCACACAGCGTGATGATGTTTGGGTGAGTCCGGGTTGTCTCTCTACCTTTGTCATCGTACGCAGTTTTTACGTGGGGCATAAAAAAGACCTCGTTCTTGGACGCAAGCCAGGATGTGTGGGGGGATCAAAGTCTCGGGTTCAAGGACCTCTCCTCCCCTTGCGCACCCCCAGTGTCGAAGGCTAGAAAGCGGAGGAGCACTCGACATCCCTTCCAGAGGGACATTTCATGCTCTGAGTGCTCCTTCCCCTCGCCCAAGTGGTCCCTTCACCCGTTTGCCCTTTGGTCCGGGAGACGCCGCCCTTCGGACCAATGGACGCATTGTGTCCTAGTAACAGTCTTTGAGGAGGCCAGGAGGAAGTCAGTCTTGCACGTCCGAACAGAGGAGCTGGCAGAAAATGTGCCAGGACGCGAACCAATGGAATTGGAGTGCAAACAGGTTTCCGTCACGGCTCCAGCTCGTGGCTGTTGGCGGGTAAAAAAAATCGCCACGTCGAGTAGCTCACGCACGATGCGCTCGTGATCACAGTGGCCACACATTAACACGAGATAAAGCAGTCGTCGATGGGGGACAGTGATGCAATTTCCAGCCTTTTTGCTCGTGCAGCAGATATCCCGGTGGCTTCCAGGTCAAGAGCGACGGCAGGAAAAGATCAGTGTGTCTGTTGCTGTTGTTCTTGTTGCTGCTGCTGCTGCAGCCACAACTTTGATCAGATGGGCAAGAGAAACAAAGAGCTTCCTGAGCATTTTGCTAAGGTTGCATTCATGACAGTACCTGCGGATCAGGTGAAACTTGACCACAGCAATAGCATTGAGTGAGTAGCGCCGGCGAGTACTGTCGTACGACTGGCTCATACTGGCCAAGTTCCTACGCGCTGTGAGTGGAGCGGAGGGAGGCGGTTGGCTAGTACGACGGCGACGGCGACGCTGGCAGGGGCCGCACAGATCGCCGAGAGAAAGAACGAGCGGTTAGAAACAGGGCCAAAAATCGAGACACAATTACCTCCTCTCCTTCCAGCAGCGTGCGCTGCGACCTTTCCTTCCTGTTCTTCTTCTTACACGTTCAGCTTCAGTCCTCACCTCGTCGGCGATCAAGCGAGAGTTCGACCTCCTTTTGGCGTCGGGGAACAAGAACTCGGCCTTGTGCTTTCACTCACACTAGTAGAGATCGCTCGTAATGGTTAGGATCTCGCCAAAGTAGCTTCTGTTTTCACTTGAGAGCAAACATGAGGTACGAATGTGCGGTGGATCGAGTCCTTGGACTCATACTTAAAGTGTTTTGCCTCCAGGCTTTATCCGGAGAGTGACTCGACCGCCTGCGAGGACGAGAAGAACAGGCATCTGTTGTTGGGCGGCATGTCCGAGGTGGAAGTGCCGGACGATGACGACGACACCGCCAAGGAGGGAGCGCCGCCGATCCCGGACTTCTCCTGGCGGGATCAGGACATGACGACGTACATGACGGATGCGCTGGACCAGATGCGGAAGCACAAACATTTCTGTGATGTCGTGCTGCAGGTACGTTTAAGAGTAGCTTTCGATCGAGTCATGATCAGCGGAAAGGGCGTATTTCCAGATCAATAAGCAAGACTTCTTCGCCCATCGCGCCGTCTTGGCGGCGTCGTCGCCGTACCTTATGGATCTGTTCAACGACGAGCTGGCGCAGCCGACCCTGAACGAGGTGGCGGGCAACAACGTCATCGTCTACCAGCTTAACGGAGGATTTCAAAAGGACGCGCTCGAGAAGCTGATTGACTACGCTTATACAGCAAGGTAAGAAAGAAACATGACCAAGAAGGGGGGACACTTCTCGCCGTCCTTAAGATCTCGCGTGTCACTAGCACAAGCCCCTAGCTTAGGCCTCGTCTTCAAGGCCTGATTTCTCTTTTCCCCATGGCTCTCATCGATTAAACCGCCGCGTTCGCCCCGCTTCTGATCATCCCGTGTGCCATCACCCACCCCTAGAATGACTTCAGTGATGGCACTTTTGCAGACTGGACGTGCGCGCAGACCAAGTAAAGTCTGTGTACCTGGCGGCAACGCGCTTGCGCATGGACAGAGTGGCGCACGAGTGCGCCGCCTTCCTCTCGGCGCACATCGACTTGCGATCGTGTCTGGAGATCCGCGCTTTGCCTGGCGTTGTCCGCTCCAAGGACTTGGTTGCGCGCGTCGACGCCTTCATAGACGAGCACATGGAAGAGCTGGTCACGCTCAGGCCCATCATGCAGATCGACCGTGTCTGCGTAGAGGTGCTGCACGCGAGTCGGCAGGAACTGGACTGCGCCAGCGCCCGCGCCCTCTGCCAGCTGGTACTTGATTGGATTCACAGCCAGTGGCTGGAAGACGAGAGACTCACGCTCGACGCCCTCAAGAGCAAGAACCATCTCCTGTACTTGGGCAGCGACAACACCTTGGAAGATTGCGAGGAGATCGAGGAGGGCTCTGCGAACGACTCCGAGATTGTGCAGGACTACAAGAAGAGCAACCAACAGATACCGAAACAGGCCAAAAAGGTGAGTAAAATCATGATCGGCATCACAATCAGCAGGATCTTCATTGGATCACATGACCCGAGTCGGGATCCTGAGGATCAAAGTGGGGAATTTGATACCAATATCTTTGATACAGTAGCACCTAACTTGGTGCTAAACGGTACCGAAACAAAAAACGTAAATTTTTGCAGGAAAGTTATAAAATTTCATCTTACTTTCTGAGCGATTGAGCAAGAAAAAAGTTTGTTCGATCCAACTCTCAGGTTGCCAAGACTAAGATCCTCGATATAATCTAACGTCAATTGAGTCTAAAACATAGGGATGGATGAGTGGATGAAAATGGCAACAGTTTGTCAAAAATGACTGTGAAAACCTTTTCAAAGCTGGTTTTTGCTCACCGAAAACGCTTCCCTTGTTCAAAAACTAATAATTACTTTGTGTCAGGGCTTTGTCAACGTGAGCATTCAGTCATTAGGACCTTCTAAATGACTTCGAAGCTGCTGTTAAAATTCTGAACAGGACATTCAGTCAGCCTAGCATTAAAAGCTTTTTCTTAAAGAAACAACCTTGGGATTAAATTGACGCTAAGACCCTCACTTTGTACCCCGCGGATAAGCGAACCAGACCCTTAAGTGATTCTGATTTCCAGCTTCCAAAGTGATCCACTTAAGCCCGTTCTACTGTAGTTGCACCTTTTCCTGGCAAGAAGAAACTTGGTAGCGAAAAGGTTTTGACGAAAATTTTATGCAAATTTTTTTTCTTTCCCATCGCCAGAGTTGTTATTGCGACTGCGTCACTGAAGAACGTGCAAAAAAGTAATCAGTGATTAGAGTCACCAGTTGCACAAACACCCTGCTCAAGCACAGTGCCAGACCACCTACAGACTGACGGTTCGATCTTGAATCATTCCTGTGATTCGAATTTATGACTGGTCGTGAATCTGAATCACGACTGAAAATTGTACTTGTCTGAGTCCTGCTCATTTCCATCGCACGTTGCTCACTAGCTCTTCGCTCGGGTCGAGTCAGGCCTGATTTTGGCTCCTCTCTAGGACTTTGAACAGATTTCTAGCATATTTTGAGTCGTCTCTTGACTTCTGCTCCTGAATTTCAAATTCCTCTTCAAAATACCTGAAGAAGCAGACGAGGGCGCATCAACAAAACGATTGCTTCAAAGCAGAACGAAGGCATGCGAGCGCTCCAGCATTCTCATTTGAAGACGAGCGAAGCCTTGACCTGGTGCAGGTCTAAAGGCGGGAGAAGTTGCATTTTTGCCTGACTCACATTTTTGGGCAAGTTTGTCTTATTTCCCCTTTTTTTCCTCCAGCTTCGCACATTTTCTGCCTGACCCCCAACACCGACTCATGAAAGAAAAAATGGGAAGTAAGAGAAGAGATTAATGCTGCACAGTTGATCTCTCTCAGTGCTGGATCACGTGTCACTTGGCCGTCTTTTGTACGATAACATGTGCGGAGCTTGCTTATTAGATGCCAGAAGTGTACTTGCTGACGTCAGCCATCTTTCCAAACAGCTTGCTCATCCTCGTGAAATAAACAAGCTAGCAGAACCTGTGAACAGCTCCACATGTTCAATGGAAAAGAATGTGCAAGATTCTGCGGTAGGAGCCTTGTGCTCCGTCTCCACGACTCTGACTAGACGTCTGCCATAGTTGAGCTGATTGCGCAATGAACCTCTCTCAACTGCGTTTGGATAAGCATGTCAATATTGCGCGACTTGCCCAGCTTGTCATAGTCCATGCTGATGACTGTGATGACGTTGCAGGTCCGTCGACATTCCGCCATGAAGCCGGCAAAACCGCGCGAACTCCTCTATTCCCGCCACATCAATCAGGAGGACCCCAAGACCGAGGATAACTTGGAAGACTGGAAGGTTATCTCCTGCACTTCCATCGAGGGCGTCAGCATCCTGAGCCTGATCACCATCGACGGTCATCTCTTCACCTGCTCCATCATTCAACGCGTCAACAACAGTCGCTCCAACTCGCCACCAGCCTTTATTCCCGCGGATCAGGCGGCCGCCCAGGCGGCCGTCGCCGCCACCGCTGCCACGGCTCCCGCCACTCTGTCGCGACCCTCCTCGCAGGACAAGGACGTCTTCGAACCGTTGGCTACTATGAACCAGGCCAAATGCGTCGGCACCGGTTGCCTCGACGGCAAACTCGTCGTCTGTGGTGAGTGTTTGAGTATCCCTTGCTTTGCCTCCAGTCGCTCCCCGACCGCACTGATTCGACCCGACCTCTCGTGTCTCCTCAGGTGGCTTCGACCGCGGCGAGTGCCTAAACAGCGTGAGCGCCTACGACCTGTCGACCAACAGTTGGGAGGAGATGGAGCCCATGCTTACGAAGCGCGGCCGCTTCGACGTCTGCGTGGTGGGGCGCACATTGTACGCTGTAGGCGGCAGCAGCGGCCAACACGAGACTCACACCGCCGAGAGGTACGACTCCGACTCTTGCAAGTGGAGCTACGTGGCCAGCCTCCCCGCGCCCATCTCCAACATCGGTGAGTGTCCGTTGCTCGTGCTCGCGTCCTCTCTATACAGTGTCCAACTCTTCTGGCTCGCTTGGGAGATTCGGAATGTTGCAGGTGGCCGCCCTGTTAATAGCTTAGGAAGCGACGCCGGAGAAGCAGCCTCGTTTTAGGTTAAGGCACACCGATGTCGTACACTTCATCCGCTTGCCCTCGCCTGTCTCAAAGAGAATAACACAGTCAGTCTTCTCTTGCTTTTCAGTGCCCTTCTGTGAAAGGTAAAGGTAGAGGAGAGAGGCATGATAGGCTTGTAACGAGCTTACAGCTTTTCTTTGTGGCTCCTTTCTCGAGCTGTTGACGTCTACGAAGCAGCCGCAGACGTTGGAGAAGAAAGGATCAGAGGATTGCAGGCAGGCAGCAGAGAAAGAAAAATCGCATCTCACTGTTTGTTCGCACTCTTGTATGAGATGATTTTTATAGACCAGGTAAGTGATCGAATGAAGGAGTGACTGTTGTACCGTATGAATGATGACAATGATGATCATGACGAAGGTGCTGGGAGTGACTCCTATTTGTATAGTTCATGAATTTTCTACACCTTCAAGATGCCATTTCAGGTCAAGCGGGACGTTGACAGATCATTCTTCGTTTCAGTTTGTTCTATTAACTAATTTTTTTCATGTTATTCGCATTCCAAGTCTCCTGAGCGGCATTTTTACCTACTAAAGGAAATAGAAGTTTCTCATAGACTTTCTATTTCTCGCTTGGAGCTCGCTCATTCAATTTATGCCATTCATCATCAACACTTCCCAGCGTGGATTAACGCCCAGGGGAACATGGCTCAGGCCAAAGAGGCGAGTCCACAGGAAGGTGCAACATGTCCTGCTTGGAGTAAATGACGACGATCATGATGATGACAACTTTGATGAGGAAGACCAAAGTTACTCCCTCCTGTGGATACGCCTATAAACCAGTTTTGTAGGATGCTATAAGTATTGTAGTACGTACGCAGTACGTTAGGAATAAGCGTAACTCTTCCTGTGAACTAATGGATGCGTAGTGGAATGTGGCCCTTGCACGCAGAAAGCTGGTCATACAGTTGTATCTTGTCTATTTGCAGGACTTTGCAGCCTGGACGGAACTGTCTACTGCATTGGAGGCACCTACGGACAATCTGGCAATAAGTATTGCTATAAGCTGGTCGACGACGATGCCAGGTGGGAGAGGATCGCGTCCCTTCAAGTTGGTAAGAGACTGGGCCAGGACTGACCTGCAACGTCCTCCACCTCACTCACGCCACCTTTTTAGGTCGTTCCCAGGCCGCCGTCACAAGCTTCCTTGGCCGCATCTGGGTCGTCGGAGGTTGCGATGCATGGAAGCCTCTCAGCACCGTGGAGATCTACGATCCTGTCACCAACAGTTGGCGTCAGGGCCCGCCGATGAACTCGGCCCGTCGAGGCTGCGGCCTCGTCAGCAGAAACGGACTCCTCTACGTGGTCGGTGGCTCTGACGGCACGAGGTCTCTATGCACCACGGAGGTCTTCGATCCCAGGCTGAACCTGTGGACGGCTGGGCCCAACATGACCACCTGCAGAGTCAACGTGTCGGCGTCCCTCGTCGAGGACAAGATCTGGGCAGTGGGAGGGTTTTCAGGTAAGTACACACAACCCTCCGTTCGTTCGTCTCTCGCAGCACATCAGTGTCGAGATAGTGGATGCAGGTCTGTCTCATCGTGACTTCATGAACGTGACTGATTTACGTAGGAAAGTTCTTCCTGAACACCATGGAGTACCTGGATCCTGACCGTGACGAATGGACCACGTATATCACGAACGAGAGCGCAGTCACGACACTTTCCAACGAAGACAAACCCAAAGATGAAAGTGAGACAGTGGATGAAAAAGACTTCTCCGTCGCGGTCAGCCAACCCAAGAGGGCGAGCACCAACGGTGTCGTCCGCGTCGTAGAATCTCAACGGGACTCCTCAGACGAAGAAGTCGGCACAGTCTCGTCTGTTTGTAGCGATTGACAAATCCTGTAATGTCCGCCGCTGCAGACGCTGATTGATCTTGTACACAACACTTTAACTATCATGATTATTCTTCGGTACGCTGTCAATGTCAAGTGTGTGTACCAAAGGCGGTAATTAATTATTGGATATTAATTATTCTCGTCAGTTCGACGAGAATATCGAGATAAATGATAACTGATGGGTTGGATCATGGTTTTACAATGTAAAATCCTTCACTGTAATTCTATATACACTGAGGAAAAATTAAAGATGCACGTACACCTTATAAGTCTTGCTGTATGCATTAGCCTTCTCTTTTTCTAAATGTAAAACCTTTCGGACTATTATTGGCCATGGTTCTCTCTGCTATATCGCTCGATGTGCACCCTGAGGATGAAGTCGCCCTCTGTGTCTGGCAGGAAGGTGCAGGGCACGATGCAATACTTGGCCGGCGCCAGCCTGACCCTAACGTTCGTCTCCCTGCCGTCCTGCCAAGTAGGAGTCTTGGCCACGCAAAGGTGGAAGTTGTCGTGGCGGCGGTAGGCGAAGAACGCGGTCGTCAGCTCCTCTGCATCCTCCTCGACGCGGTACACCTTGAAGCCGATCTGCCGAGTTGCAAGTAGAAGAAATTTAGAACATATTTCGCTTGTTCAATAATTGGCGCTAAAGGTAGCACGAGGAGCCGCACCTTGTTAAGTCCCTTGGCTCGACTTTTGGGCTCCCGCCTCTGCATCAAGGAGATGATAGCCGAACACCTTGCCTCCGGGTCTTCTGGATCAGGGTCACTGAGTCGAATGAAGCACTGAGGGTTTTTGGCGAAATTCCGGAAATCTCCCTTCTGCACTCCTCCAGCATTCAGGCCTATCTCCCAGCGACCGTGGAAAGTGATCACTTGGTCCACATCGTGACTCAAGTGGCAGATGTCCAGTGTCTGGAGAAAGAGTCAGTGAGGAACACGAAAATGCACATGCGTCTGACGTTGTACCTTGAAGTACTTGAGAAAGTCTCCGTACGCCATCCAGAATCCCCCGTCCTGTTGAGTCTCCTCTTCCAACCTACGCCTCGCCTGATCACTAACGTTGGCCCATCTCGTGTCCTTTGGGTGCCAGGCCCCAATCCAGTTGACAAAATTTGGTCCCGAGCAGTTCTTGAGCCTGATCAGTTGTTGCTGCCCTCCAACGTCAGCTACGTGCGTCACCCGATACACGTACTTGACTTCAAGTCCCAGTTGCGACGCCTCGGCCAGGCAGAGGCGAGTCCCGCGACTTTTCACTGGTGGCTGGGCCAAGATGACGTTGCCCAGCTGAGATGCGCGCAGCAAGTCGAAGAAGAGTCTGTCGGCCACGCGCGCGTCAGCAGTCAGAAGAGACGGGAGATCACGCACACGCTCGGGTACGCCGCCGGTCAGCTCGATGCAGCCGTCGATCGGCATCCAGTGGTTCAGCAACTGCAAAGACATGAGAGAGATCATTGACGTTCTACGTAGCTGCTAAGGACGTCTTGGCAGTGAACTTACCTCATAAGATCCCTTTGCCTTTGCATAAGCTTTTTCCAGTAGCGCTGGCCAGAACTCGGCCTCGCTGGCGCTCCTCAGGTAGAAAGGCGCGTTTTTCTTGACCGGGAGCCTGTCGTCCACCACAATCTCGATCCAACGACCGAACCAGAAGCGAAAGTGGAAGATGCCGGCGTACTGCTTTTTCTCGCTGAAGCCTTGGTCATCCGGGATCACCTGTGTTGACGATGTTGACGTAGCGCATGTAGAACGTGGATGAAATCGTGCTAACATCACAGCACTACTCGCCTACCTGGTTGAGAAGCGCCTCGCTCTCCGCTACAGCCCCCATGGCCGGCACGAACCACGAGTCCAGCCCCACCCTGATGTCGAAACCTTCGTTTCCCTCGCTGACCAAGACTGGTTCTTCTGGACGGACGAACTCGGGCGGCCTAAGCCACTCCAAGTCGTCGATGTGGCGCGCACTGCGCACTCGCAGCAAGTCGTTGTCCGCAGGGAACTCGGGATCCTCGAAGAGGCGCCGCTCACGCAGGCAGGCGGCGCGGAGCTCGTGGAAGTTCTGCTCGTACAGATATTCGATCTCACCATCGCTGCTCGAGGCGTCGTCTTCTTCACGGGGCTTCTGCAACGCGGTCGAGTTCTTCTTCTCTGTTGCCGCTGAAGATGATGAAGAGGAGCTCCTGGACGCTATCTCTATGGCCTCCAACGGGTCGGACTTCATGCTGACTAACACGTTCCACTTTTATTGCGTGCAGCAGCAGATGCACTGTAGTGCTCTCCGTCGAGCAGACCTTCACGCCCGCCCACACACTCCCATCAACTCCCGGCCATCTGGTTGCGCCCACTGCCAGTGACGATTCTCTCCAGAACTGCGTCTTCGCTCACGCCACCAACATGTGGGCGACCAGCACACATGGAGCGGATCTCACGTACTTCTCGCCAAGCACCGGGAGTTTCGTTGTCCCCTTTAACAAAACGGTGGAGGCTTTTTTGCCAAAGTTTTTTGTCTCTTTATACACAGGTGCCCGAGACCCGTGAGGTGCGTGCCTCTGGTATCCTGTCTTCCCTATGCACTCCTTCCGCCCTCTCGACATTCATCACCGCCTCCTCCTCCTTCGTCAGTCGCTGGCCGGGGCGCTCGCGCTCGAGGTGTTGCTCCTTCCGCGCCCGCAGTCGGCCGCCCTCCCGTTCATAACGTACGCACAGTGGTAGAGGCGAGGAACAATGGCTCCAGCATGCGAGTGCGTACGCATGATATGACGCGAGGTAGGCCGAAGTCGAGGAGCTCGACCACGGGCAACAAGAAGCGACGGGCGCGCCCGCGGTTGCGATGACACTGTTCTGCTGGCCGGCCAGGACTCGCACGTGCCTGAGACCCTGCACAAGTTGTTCCGCACACGTCCTACGCAGAAGGATCCTACTTCTGGAAGTCGCCGCTGGCTCGCGTTACAGCGGCCAAAGAGGCTTACTCGCCCGTGTTCCAGAACAAGTGTTGGTCGCTGTAGAGAGACCTGCTGCTGAACTGCTATGCCCGATGAGTCCAATTCTGACCTACTGATGACGGCAGGGTCCTATTTCCTGTAGCGGTCGACAGCCGTCGCCAGTGACAGCATCACCATGTCGACAAACTTGCTGTGGTCTAACTTCCCGCTGAGGGTGGCCGTGGAGTCGTCACCGGGCAAGCCGACGATAGTTTTGCTCCTTGCGCCGCCGTCGGAATTTCTTCGTCGTGTGAAGGAACGTTGAGATCATCACCGGAAGACATCTAACGAGCGTCGCATCCTTCGAGGAAGAACTTTTTTACACTAGCAGATTATGCACTCGAACACTTTAGCTACGTTAACTCAACGCACAATCCTTTAGCACTTTTAGCAGCATGAGCCAAAAAGGACGAATCCAACTCGGTGCTCCTCAGTCCACGATAACGTGGGGAACGTGACTGAGTCCGTGAAGGCGACTTCCATACACTGTATCTCAGGCAGTGACTCAGCAGCGGGGAATGAGCGGCGAGATGTTCTTAGCTTAAATGTCTGTTGCAACCTCGTGTTAAACCATTGACAATGAGGCCTTTATTGTAGCCATGACTTTCATATCTTCTTCTCAATGCAGCGGGAGCGACTTCGGGCCCTCGGGCCAGCCTTTCCTGGCAAATCAGATGATTTTCAAGCTTACTGCAATGAAAGCTTTGTTCTGTAAGAGACAACCTGTGGATGACGGCGAGCAACGCCAGGTGTAGAGATGCTGGACGCGCCTTCGCCGCTGAACATCCTCTCTGGGTTGTCCTCGATAGGTGCCTTGGACTTCTCTACTCTGGTGACTCCAGCAGAAGTTGGACTGCTCAGACGAGATCACAATCTCTCAGCCATGTGGCGGCAAATTGTAGTTATGGTCGTAACCTCTGTCCTGAAAATGAATGGACCTGCTCGGAAGTTGTACTTCCTGTCGACCCAACCACTCAACCTCTCCCTCTATGTTTCCGGCTCTGCAGCACCATCCGACTGCAGTGCCAACTGCTGCATGGACCCCTGCAGGCAACAATTTGCCAAGTGTCAGACGCTCCCTAGACGCAGCTACTGCAAGTAGTGTTTGCAAAAACTCGAGTTTTGGCTAAATGTCGGTTCAAGAACATGTAAATCATGGGGGAGTTGGCCAGCAACTTCCGTCACTTCCATGATTCCTTTGTGCATACTGCAAAAAAAATATGAAATAATGCAAAAATCTCCACGTGAGTCAGTCAGACTGTAATGTGGTAGTTTTGCTTCAGGTGTCATCACATATGCTAACAGTGCGCGAAAACATGGAGGGTACTTTTGAAATTGTCTCTAAAAAATGACTTGGCACTCTGGAAGGAAATGCCCCAACCTAAGGAGTTCAGTAGAATCGGGACAAATGAAGGATCTGGAAGTGACGAAACGTTTGGAATATGTATTTGAAAAAACAAGCAATGAAAAGAAAATTGTTGTTAGGTCTTAGTTATCAATATAGTCATGACTCCTCTCCTCATCTCCAGAGGAGTCATTGGAAATTATATCTTTATCCTCTATAGGAAATATGTTGGCAAGGTAGTTTCTTGTCCTCGTGGAGAACACTGGATTCCCTTGATGCTATTTTTGTATATTTTTTTAAAAACAGCATCTGTTTTCAACACAACCTATTTCAGCATCCAGACGAGCATTTCAGATCGAGCCCAGGAGGGCGAGTAAAGGTAAAGTGGCAGTGCAAGGTGGTGGAAGAAACATCGTTTGGAGTTCTCTGTTGCAGCCTTGTGCATCAAACTGCCAGTGGACATGCAGATTGTGTCCACTTCCAAGCTCCAGGTGGACGAGTAGCATCTATAAATGACCTTGAGTATACTACTGATTGGTACTCACGTGTACTTGAGACAGACGGTCAGGGCTGGGGGTGAACCCACCTTCTACATATAGTCCTTCTATTGCAGAGGAATGCAACAAGTTCCTCCTTTCTATTCAAATATCTGAGTTTATTGACTTGACATGATCCACCACCATTTGCAACACCCCTCATTCACATCTCTTCAACAGTACATATGACTTTGAAGATACATTTAGCACCTTCATTGGGGGGAAAGTTCTCGAGTGTGACGGAACACTGTGTCCTGACCAATGTTCACACTGAAGATGCATGTTACTCTTTTGATGGGTGCAATGGTGGATGGAGCAGAGACTATGATTTACCAGATGAAAGATTTGGAGCACTGCTTGATGACAAGAGATGGGGAATTGTAGAAGGTGCATAAATAACATAGCTAACATAGGGAAGGTGTCACTAAGAATGTGCTTTCTAGGAGAGCCAAGTATTTGTCCTCCCCTGTCCTTCATGCATAGCTTCTATAACTCAGATCAAAAGTCCCGGTTTAGCTGGGGGAGTGGGGGAAAAACCCTCTGTGTTTTACCAAAAGGGAACATGAGTTTATCGAGCAGCCAGCCAGAGTTTTGAGACTGACAAGGACCTACCTGATTTTATGTATGGGCAGTTCTGTGCTGCGGAACTTGGTTCAAACAAGGTCCACAGCTCCTCAATTACTTGTCTCTTTGACATTACAACACAGCAATTTTCTGTCATTGACAACCCTTCATCAAGAACTGGAAGTATGTACATTCAGTCATAAAGTACTGGATAGTTCTTTCTGTCTTAGTGCTAAGAAGGGGGAGAATTGTTTCAGAATACTATCACAGTGTGGAATTCACTACTAGAAACAAAACCAAAGAGGTACAATTGTAGGTGTAATTTGTGGCACAGTCACTTTGGCTGATGGCACCCAGGAGGTAGAAATGGTGACTGACAGCCAATCCACTGAGATACAGTACACCCCGCTAATGTCGTGACACGATTGGGGCAGAGCCAAGATGTCACTATAAGCGGGTGTCAGTAGATCCGAAACTAATATAATTAGGCTATAAAGTGGGAATGCTTAGTATCTGTGGCAAGTGCACAGTTAAACAAGAAAAAAAAAACGAAGAACACTTGGTTCATTCAGTGAACCACGAGACTCAGAAGGTGGTGCTGGAGAATGTCAAGCAGACCACATTGCAGTATTTTTTTATAGTACCAATGTACGAATAAAGCCTTCAAAAAACGTGGGTTCAATGTCACTATATCCGGGAACTTTTATGTTACACAAAAATGGTGACTGAAGGATTTTGTCACTAAAAGCGGGATGTCGCTGTTTAGGGGTGTCACCATAAGGGGACTACACTGTACTTTGACTATCTCGGCCATGGAGTGGTGAGATGGACCAGACCTGACCAGAGAACTGTGGCTGTTAATGCTGGCTCTGATATTTACCTTTTTTTTGGAGAAATGTCTTTGTTAAATTTAGATGGCATGGGAAGAGTTGCCACCTGATGATTGGTCAAGATTTCCCAATACAGTTGAGGCTGCACCCTAGAGCTTTGATGTGTGTACTTAAAAATGTCACTGTTCATGGTATTAGTACATTGCTAGAAGTCTTCTGTACATTGCCCTTTTTGAGACCAATGATTGGCAAGATTTGCTTTTGAACATGATCTGTGAGGTTATTATGTCTTCTTTATGTGAAGCTTACCGGGTGACCCGTAAATCAGTTCATCATCTTTGTGGACTTGCTCATGTCGAATGTAGGGTCCTGGTACAGGAGTTGCTTAAACGGAAGCGGTTGAGTGGCTCAATTTCTCCAACTTTTTGTTAAAAAATTACTTTTGTTCAAAGAAAGAAGCAGTTCAACTGCAACAACATGAAGATCACACTAACTACGTGAGGTCATTGTCTCGCGCTTTTTGGCCAGGGAGAGGAAGTCAATGATCGCCAAGGTCCTTCGCCATCTGGATGGTGTTGATTCCCTTCTAGGCGCCAACACAGAATTCCATCCACTTTGACCCGGACACCGGCGCGATCAGCGCCAGTAAAAGCGTGACCGTGACCGTCGAGACCCCGGAGTCTGGTGGGGTACATTAACTCGAGAGGGACGACTTGCCGAACAACAACAGGCTTTGATCGGTCATGGTCGGTCGTGTCACCTGCGTGCGTCATGTATGTATCGATGGCGGGCCGAAGAAGCTCCTGCAACTGCTCGTAACTGATCATAGCAGAGTGTGACGCCAAGCAAAGTTGGCGCAGAATAGCGCCAACAAGTACCCAGCAACAGTACGGACAAACGTCCAGCGAGGCTTAATTTGCTTGCTTGCGCAAAAAGAGAGTTTCAAAGCCGACGTCAAGATTCTTAACATCATGATTCCCAGGTCAATCTGTTAGAGTAGCAGCAACAGCAGTTGTGGATGACATAAGCGTCATCCAGAGCATGGTCATGGTCACTCTTTTCCTCCAGAAGATGACTCCGTCCAAGGGATGACGCAGGAAGCCCTTGGAGGAGCTTCCTGAACGGCTTGACACCCAAAGTCCATGGGCACGGGCTGGTCAGTCATTTCTCCCGCAGCTCTGTCCCATCACATTGAGTAAGTATTTGGCACACCCTGTTTCTAAATAGACTCGCACTGATACGATACCCACTTCGCTGGGTAAGAAGAGTGTTAAGCACCAGCACTACATTAAAGATGCATCATTCGTCATGCCAACCTATCAGGCACTACCAGGTGACCAGGCTCAAGCACTAGAAGGAACATCAGGACATACACACCAACCCTCCCACTAAGAAGTGTGACCTGGTGAAAGTGATATGCTCATAAGTCTGTTCTACAATTGTCCCAAATATCACATTCCAATTTTGAATTGTGCTTTCTGACTGACAGAAATAAAGAGACTAAAACACGTTCTGTGCTTTACCCATTCATCTACGACTGTAGTAATGATTTCCGTCGGTCGGAGACCCCAATAACTATATTATTGATTATGCATTTAGGCAAGGCTTCTTCACGGTACTTTCGGTATTTTCATTGCTCAATCAGTAGCCTCGGCGTTAATTCAAGGGCGGCTTGTATTAAAAAAGAGAGGGGATCGGCTAGTATTTAAGGGCGGCTTCTATTTGCAGAGACACGGTATGTTGAAGGACTCGAGAACTATTAGCCATAATTCAAGTTTGACCCCCGACCATTATTTTGGGAGCTAAAAAAAAATAGTTTGTAATAAACGTCCTTGTGCAGTTGACAGGAGAGGCTCCACCCATCCTCCCTGAAAAAAGGCCTTTTGGGACTACTTATGTCTGATGCTACCTGTTGCTTGCCTGCCTTGCCTGCCAGTCGTGGTCAGGTACGTTTTCGCCTACGTGTAGGTACGTATGTATGTAACATATGTTTTTACAAAAACTGGAGGAAAACTAGCTTTCCCTGGCAGTTATGCTAGTTTATATGCACAGGCAGTCACACTTTGTCACTCGTACATTTGCCAGGAGAACTCGAAAGTCGACCAGGAATTGGGCGAGCTTCGGGTTCGAGTTTCTCTTCGTGTAACTCGAACTGCAAACACTAACTTAGAGCCATTGTAGTGGCTGAGAGCAAAGGTATGAATTAAGAGGTCTTTTTATTGGTGACGAAACTTTGTGCTTGGTAACTACAGGGTCATTGTTGTTGGTTGAGTTAGTAGCTTTCCTACGAAGAAATGGACTTGCTGCTTACACCTAGAATGTTTGTCTCTCTCCGAAATATCTCAGGTTCTAAGCCACTCTTACGAGGAGAACTTAATGCTACCAGACGCTGAATGACTGGAAAACAATCCTCTCGGGTATTATTACACAAAAAATGTCGGTTTGGTTACATTGTTAGCTGCAAATCTACGTACAAAGAGCGGGTTTTTTTTTAGGTTTTTCAGTCCTGAGATGCCAGACAAACCGCAACTTCACTTCTGATTTCAACTACTTCACCACTGTGATTATTAATATCTGGAATTCAACTACTCGGCTGAGCCAGAAGGTCGTCTCCTGGTAGAGGCCATTTGGCGTGTTCATGCTCAGGTTGGATATCTGGATGACCCCGAGGCAACGGAAATGTACTCCCTACAGAACGAAGGTGTTATGACACCTTCACTTTTCACGCAAGTATAGAGTTTCGCTGGCGTGGCATATTGTGGAGTTGGCTTGGGATATGATGGCGAGTAAGCGTGAAATATAGTGGAATTAGTGTGGGATATATGCAGAGGGAGCAAAGCGCATGTACATTGCCAATCATCAGTTTTGGGGTCTCCTCTTGCCTTGATGCATATACTACTAAGCCTTTTCTCCGCACGAAAGTGCAATAGAGCTGTGCGTAGAAAAGGGGGCCCAAAAGATCACATGCTCGAAAATCACCTGACTGCGTCCCCTGGATTTGGCATTAGGTAACAAACCCAAGATGCACTCAGACGTATTACAAAGTTCTGGCTTTTTGGTCTCGCCTGTGATGCTGAGACTCCCCGATCAAGGTGTCATGTGGAAAGTGAGATTGCACGTGCAAATGATCATTCGGGAAGATTGTTTTATTCGGCATAATTACTTCGTCAGGGATAGCGTGGGTGTGAGTACAACGTATGTCCGCACGCACTCGCGTACGTACGCTCGAACGGTGAGAGAAAGCAATCTGTACATACACAGAACGGTCCACGTCGTCGTTGTTGTGATACATACGTCCCGCACATATCTCTGTTTCATCATGTTCATCGACGAGCAGGAGTGCAATAACAGCAACAAGATAACGTTCGTTCGTTCGTTCGTTCGTTCGTTCGTTCGTTCGTTCGTTCGTTCGTTCGTTCGTTCGTTCGTTCGTTCGTTCGTTCGTTCGTTCGTTCGTTCGTTCGTTCGTTCTCTCTGCGCGATGAGTTTGGAGCGTTCATCTCAGGCACCAGTGCTGCAGTCTTCTTTCTTTCTTTCTTTCTTTCTTTCTTTCTTCCGTCCGTCCTTCCTTCCTTCGTTTCATCTTTCTTTCCTTCCTTCTTTCCCTCTTTCCTTATTTCTCCGGTATAAAAAGGCTTCATAACTCTCTAAAGTCGATACATAACCCAACAGCAATCACATTGACATTGGTAGAGGATTATCCTAAGTATGCATATTGATAGTGCACGTTGTCAGTTGCTGCAGTACTTAGCAACATGATGAGGATGCATTTTTGTGTGTATGTGTGTGTATGTGTGCGGTTGTACATGCGTGACTAGACGACATCAAGCATCTTGTCGAAGCTCCGGCTGTCGATTGGGAACGTCTCACAGGGCGCCAGCCTGCAGGCTTTCAGGACGTGGTCGATCTCCGAGATCTTGGCCTCGTCAAGTGACTTCTTGAAGTTGTGGAGGTGCTGCCTGCTCAAACCGGAGTTATTCTGGCTGTCGTGCTTGGGTAACTCGACTGCGCTGGCCGCTTCCTCGGCGCCGTTGATCTCGCAGAAGCGCGACACGTCCGCCATTACGGAATCGGACTCCTTGATGAGCTCGTGGTAGCTGACGACCTTAAAGTTGAGGCCGTACCGCTCGCGCTGTTCCTGCGCGCTAAGTACGTTGGCACAGAAGAGAGCGGCGAAGCGATACGTGTTCTTCTTCATGTCGATTTTGTCCATGAGGGAGGAAATCTCCATGGCTCTGGGGGTGGTATGATCTAGGAAATGCGTCATCACGAACGCCTTCATGTCCATCTTGATGGAGAAGCGAACGACCGCCGATCGCACCACCGGGTGCATCAGGCTGCTGAAGACGGACGCCACCGACGTGACGTATTGTGCGGGGTGGCGGTAGAGGTAGAGGTGGCGAACGCGGGGGAAAAGCTGGTCCAGCTCTGAGGTTATGGCAATGGCGTGCGCTTTCGGCTTAATCACGATGTTTGTCTTGCGCTCGCCGCCGCTCGACGAGGAGGCCACCAGGGCCAGGATGCATGACTTTAGCACCTCCAGCCGGGTGAAGTCGGAGTTGTTCTTGAACAGGTCAGGGTCCGCTGCAAACGGCATGAGGACCTCCGGCTCTGATATGCTCACCGTTTGCGGCAGCCTCTCGAACAGTTGTGTGAGTAGGGTGGAGCCGCAGCGACCCACGTTTGACAGCAGGATGAGGTTAAGCTCGTTCTCGTCCACGCGCTCGCTCGCCTCCGTCTTCATGAGATGCACGAAGTGCTTCAGGGGAATCCTGATAAGGCGCTGGAGGTGGTTGAACTGATTGATATAGAAGAAGGGCCCGACATCGTGTCGATGGACGTCCACGTCGCACACCGCGAAGAGCACCGAGTTGTCGTCGATAGCCATCAGCGTCGTCGAGGGTTCGAAGATTACTCGTGGATGCACGAAGTCGTCATGCCTGAGTGACGCAGATGGGAGAACGTTAATTTCGGCTTTATCTTTAGCAAACAAAGCTAAAGGTGAACGTGCTAGGTATCGGCTGTCAACAGTGGGACGACATCCAAGGGTATGACAACGGAAGACTCTATCACCCCTTTGTTCTTGTCGTCGTCATTCCTGTTTTTCTACTTCTTGACGGGGGGGGGGGACATGGGTCCATAAGGGTCGTTCATATGTGCGCCAACCCTGCCAAAAACATACACTTACCTGAGCATGAAGTTTCCCAGTCTCGCTCCCTCCAGTTCCATCTTCCTGGCCTTCCACATGATCCTGAACACGTGCGCGCACGACTCGTACGCATCGGCCTTGATCTTCTTCTCGCTCTGCCACCCGCTCTCGATGGAGTAGGCGCAGAGGCCCTTGCAGAAGGCGTCGAACACTTGGCTGAGCGAGCGCACCGACTTGAAGCCCAGGTAGGAGAGCATTTTCGTCCGCCTGTGTCCGCTCACCGACTGTCTGTTATCGATCAACTTTTTCGAGGCCCCCCTAATCTTATCTTGGCGAGGTCGGACGCCCCGGGCAACACACGAGCAAGAGGGGGCAGGAGAAGAGCGGTCGCTACGTCAATGTGCGCGTGTAATTAGGCGAACGTCGACTTCACTACAAACGACGTCGTCGGCGTCGGCAACGGCGGTGGCGGCGCCGGCAGCTATGATTCATGTCACTCGAGGACAGCAGGGGGAATCAATACTGCACTCGGCGGTACAATTGCTCCACCACAGGTATGTGCTAGTAGCTCTTGGAAAGGTGGTGGAAGGAGGAGACCTGGAGTAACTTGAATCTCGCCCGCATGTTGTCTTCTCCAAGTCCGATGTCCCCCGTCGAGAGCTCCAACTCCTTGTTCCACTTGTGGCAGTCCGAGTTCCGCACCTCTGCCCGCCTGAGGCTTCAAGGCCTTCAACAGACGAACTGAAATCAATAGTGAGGTACAACTTGTACAGCTTGTCCAACAGGCTTTTCTTCTGAGATGTCCTATGAGAGCGAGTCTTAGTTTCTATAAAGATGATTTCAGCCGATGAAAGCTGCGCGATTGCGACGGAAATGCCAAGTACGATAAAAAAAGTCTCTGAAAAAGAGTGCAAAGAACTGCTACAATTTACAATCGAGCGATGTCTCTCGAGCAGCAGCAACGCGACACTTCCTGTTGTCCCGTGACGACCGAGCTGTGTGGAGAAGTATCAAAAAACGCTGGAGAAGCACTGAATTCCTCTGCAATCGTCTGGAACTTGAGAGATGCGCGGGTCTAGGACAGAAGAGTCTTCATTTCAGAAGTCCTCACCAAGTTCTGTTTGCAGGAGCCTCAACGTGACAAGGCCAAGTCCATCTTCCAAGTCCTCAATAGGCTTTTTAGCTTTTGTGGCTGGTATCGATTTTCAGACACATGATTGTGTGTTGAATTACGCTCTGGAAAGGCTTCTTCGGCGACGCGTCCGCCGTCTTGGCTCGCCTCTCTGAGCGCTTTACCTGGAACTGCTGCTGTGGGTACTTGAGCGGTCATCAATGTTTTGCCTTCGCCCCCCCCAAAAAAAGAAAAGAGATGCACAAGAAGCAGGTACTGCGACGCTTCTATGGGTACAGGGTGAGCCCAGGCAATTCAGGAGACTTCAGTTTTCCCCTCTGATGCCTTCCAAGGTGTCGTGACTTCCGGAGGGCCAACAGTTGTCATGCAAAGTCAGACTTGGACACGCTGACGACGTCGTCGTCACGTCTTCTGTGGGGAACGATGTTTCTCGGCCTCAGGTCCGAGGTTCACTGAAGAGTTTCTTCGTCCTCTGGAACATTCCACGGGTCTGGCAGAGTCGGCTGCGTGTGCAACAAGTGCGGAATTGGAACAAGCGATTTCTCCAGAAGTAAAATAAATAAATGACAGCATCGGAGAAATGACATTTCTGTCCAAACCACCACCAACCCATTGGCATGGTCGACACGTTTGATCTGTTAGATGAAGAGGCCCCCAAAGCTGCCAAGCACTTCTGCTGCATCACCCTGTACGTGGTGGGAGCTCCGGACGCACCAACCTGTCGACTTCGCATACGCACCGCGCGCGCGCGTGCACGCACTGCTGGCAGAGCACAGTTGTTGCCCTACTTTGAGTGTAATACATAACCTTAGGTAATAGATAATGTACAAACATGCAAATCAATACAGCGTGAGTCACATTGTTACTTTTGTGCGCTAGAGAGAGAGACTGAGAGAGGGGGGGCAACAAAAAAGTAGCTCTAACACGCTTGCGTAACGTTTATGTCTGGGAGGACGGAGACCGTATGTGAAGTGAAAAGCGCCGCACTCAGACAGGGACGCCTTTTTGTGGTGCACACTGCACACGCGCGGCGCTACAGCCGTATGTGTCTAAAGCACAGACGTAAGGTTGTTTAGCTTAGATTAGTAGATTTCAGCTTCAACAGCGATTGCTCATCAGTTATCATGCACGCACTCACCAACGTACGTACGCACGCACACTCGGCCGTCGAACTTCGTCAAGGGCAGCTCAAAAATTTCTGTGGTAAACACAATACAAGAGCAGACTCACTCGATAAACATTGGCCTTTTTCCTTTTGAATGACGTAGCCATTCCATTACTCAGTCTTATGCGTATCAGCAATGATCATCAGCACACTCTGGACTGCAAGGTCTCGTTCTTGAACAGTGCCTGTTGCTCACGTCTCACCTGAGCAAGATGTCGGAGATCGTTGCTCTCGTTCCAGGGGTGGATCTTGGACGCTTGTGTAAAGCACTGGTGCCAACCCTGGCTTCTACGCCGAGAAGTTCATGGACAAGATAGGACTGAACATATACAGAACTTGCTGTATACATTGATGTCTGGCGACCAAACTGATCGACGACTAAAACTGAACTTTTTTTCGTTACAACATTAAATGTGGAGTGAAAAGACGTCTGCGCCAGGGATGACACCTCGAGTTTGCCAATAGTTTGATCGGCGGGATTGAAGAATTGTTTACAAGCATAATCAGCTGTGAAACTTTGGTTAAAAAGTACAATCACAGCTGAGATCAAATAAGCAGAGGACCAAGTACATATGAAGTTATCGATCGACCGGTGTCTCTAGTCAGTCAAACTGAACACGATGACTTCAGTGGACATAGATGGAGAGATTTATGTTCGATATGCATGTGGGGAAAGTGTTGGCGGATCGTGACTATAACCCAGTTTGCATTCATCAGTCAGTTCTGTGTATGCTTGCAATTACCTTGTCTCCTCCACTTGACTATAACAAACATGCATTTTTGCTATTTATTGTGTGACCCCAAACTGCTAAGCCCAAGTAGTTGAATTGTTATTCTGCCGCACTTGCGTCAGCGCTGCTTTCTCTTTGTTTTTACCCAGCTTGGCTACATCACGGGCGTCCGTCCGGCCTCAAGGACCACCTGCTTGGCGGACTCCTTGTCCCCGCGTGTGTGGGAGGCCTCGTTCGTCCAATTTGCCTATTGTGTGAGGCCACGAACTGCGCGCGTCTCCTGCGTCCGGAAAGCGCAGAGTTGGACGTGGTTTCCAAGGGAAACGGGACAGCAACAGAAAGGCTTATTCATGCTCCGTCGTTCCCACCAGCGTGAAGAGGATTATGGAGATCGACGCCTGCTTGGGCACCCACTCGAGCTAAAATGGGTCACGTTGTGCGCTTCCTCCCCACGTCGACCCCGTTCATCGCTTTGCCGTTGCACACGTTGGCGGTCAATGCATGTTGACGCAGCACTCAAGTCTTCCTTCTTTCGCTGCCTTTTTTCGTAACCTTCGTCATAAACCAACTTTCGAAAGTTGTCATGCAAGTTATTTACAAGAAAGTTCTTGTGGAGGAGCCATAAAGCAGCTTTCTTCTCCATGCCCACCTTAGTGGAGCTGGAATTGAAGGACTTTGCTCGCCGCTGCCGATAGAGAAATGGGTTTTACTTCCTGCAAATGATTGATGAGCCCCAAAATTATCCACCATCTTTGTTTTCTTTTTTTACGCCATGACCTCATCGTAACGTGCGCCGAGACCATCACGGACCGGGCCAAGAGCGTGCATTACCACGCTCATTCAACCGCCACCTTTCTCATAATTTGCCCGGGAGAGCGCTTGAGCCGCCGCCGTCGTCGTCGTCGTCGTCCGAGGCGGCGGCGGCAACGGTAAAGGCAACGGCGGCGAGGAAGACTTTGGGTAGGTGAAAAGAAATCGAAGAATAAGGAAAAACCCAAACTTTTCCTACCACACAGATCGGTGCAAGGGTGAAGAAGCCATCGCAGGTGAGACCCGATTCAACTAATGGGCGGGGGTTGACAAACAAAAGCGCTCAATGTGCAGCTGAGAGGAATTCCTGCACTTGCAAAAGTTCTTTGTTGCTCCCTGGGTCATTTCGCAATCGCAGGATTCGGTGGAGAAGAGAAATGGCGACTCCTACAGTAACGCCTGGTTTTGCTCCACTCATGCGAAGAGGGATGTGTTGCTATGCGTACTTCGTTTCTACTGTACCTGCGGTGAGATAATAGTTCCATTCATCTCACCAGACAGATGGCCGATGAAAGGGACCTCTTGGGCATCCCCGCGGCCGTGTTGCTGGCTTCGAGGCTGAAGGGCGGGGACGTGACCGAGAAGGACGCCCTCTCCAGGTTGGCGCGGTCTTGTCAGAGGATGGACCACCGGGGCAGAGGCAGCCTCTCGGACGAGGACTATTACACCGTCGTCAAGAGGCTGCACGCGATCAACATCAGGAGGGAAGAGGTTTGCTTGACAGCCTTCTCCTAAAAACATTTAACCTCGTGTCATGAGCAACCGCCAGAGCCTTCTTGACGCTTTTTGGCGTACGCTGGACGCACGGGGCGCAACGATGGCAGCTTCCGCGCCGCCAAACACCAGTTGCACATGTCAGCCCTGATCTAGTAGGGGACGTTCTCGTCTGACGTGCACGTGCACAGCGTCCTGTGTGACGCAAGAAGCCATCAAGGAGAAAGATCACGCCTAAGAGCTGTGAACTCTTTAATAGAGGGGGGGGGAGAGAATAAACCCTGCACTGCATGAGTAATCGCGTGCAAGCAGAACTTTATCATTCCTTGTTTGAAATACAGGACTAGTGTAACTTGACACGTGCTAAATGGATAAATCACATATGTGAGCAACAACTTGGTTACTTCTTCTCCTTGTCCGTCCGAACGTGCGAACAAAGTTTTGTACACGATTTCACTACGTAACTTTTATCTCTCTCCTGATCAGCTGGAGTCCATCCTGAAGGAACTGCCGAGAGACAAGGCCGGCCTGATCAAGATCGAGGACTTCTTCACTAGAGACATTCACTCCCAGGAGGCCTTTAAGGTGGTTAAGCTGGGACGTCTTCCTGCTATTACTGTATTTCCCTTGTCCTTGTACCGCGTAGGTGTTTGACCGCAACAGGGACGGCTTCATCAGCAAGGGTGAGCTCAAGTTGGCCAAGCAGAAAGTGCCCATGGCTGACATCACCGACTGCATCAAGAAGTTGGACATGGACGGTGACGGGAAACTCAATCGTGCCGAGTTCAGCAGAAAAAGCCACAAGTGATCGGAGCTTGGTTGGCAATGTTTCATTGAGCGTTTTTGTCGAAGATCTGTCTCAGTGTTTTGCCTGTTTTTAAATGGGTTTTTCATGGTCATTGATAATTTCGCACCTCCTTGTCAAATGTCTCATTTCTGGTCTTTCGTCACTAACAACACGGCCAAATTTACATAAATTCAGCTAAAAAAGGTAGAAAAAGAGCCCCGCTCTATTTCACGGTGGAAATACAATTTCAACAAAGTTTTCAACACTAAGAAGTCCTTTGAAGGCAGCATGATTTTAGCCTGAACAAGAACTTTGCTCCAGCAAGAGCTCCCCTAGCTACAAGATGCGAGTTAAATAAGATGAAGATCCTGATTGTATGTGGCTTCATTTCTAGCATTTCTTGCTCAAACACCATCCAGATCTGGTCCTGACGATGCTCTACATGTCACTTTTCTCTGCAAAAGCTCGGCAGAAGTCACTGATTCAGTACAATTGTACCTTGTTGCTCATCTCCAGCACTACCGCGTGCACGTCCTTGTCAATCACGAGCTTGTTAGTCGATATCCAGTGGCACCAGCACCGGTAGCAGTAGCGGGGACAGCATCGGCTACATTGGACACAGAAGCGGAGGCTTCCATCATTGGGGCAGTAGCCTGTCAGTTGAGAGCAAGATCAACGCCAGGGATCTGACGTCCAGAATGCCGCACAAAGCCATGGCTTTAGACAAGGTTTTCCACATGACTGTGACCACACCTGGTTGCCAGAGACCCGCCCCGAAGACTTGGCACTCCTGGACTCGTCCAACTACTTTAGGCTGCCTCACCTCGTCAGCAGCACACACACTGGCGTGCCTCAGATGTCCGAGTTTCACGCCCACAGGTTGGCCAGCGGAGAGAGACCACCGTGCAGGACCCTGCGCATCGGCGGGTTCATGGACAAGAAGGAGCAGGACGGCGACGACGAGCTGATTCCGGAGATGCTAAGACTCTGTAACCCGGATACTTACCTCAGCAAAAGCAATTCGATCTCCCCACTGCTGATCCAGTTTGGACATTGGCATCTGCGTGAGGAGGTGCGTGGGCGAGGAGACGGAGGGAGAGAGACTCATCGACCGAAGAATGAGAGCCCCATTTGTGTCGTCCGCGTC